>Ga0209755_10003395_pt1 | contig 20028 bp, 20 predicted proteins | sample TergutCo191P1_FD_187301 | JGI IMG/M metagenome (GOLD analysis project Ga0209755, IMG submission 187301) | Cornitermes sp. P1 segment gut microbial communities from Petit-Saut dam, French Guiana - Co191P1 (SPAdes) (version 2) | ecosystem: Host-associated > Arthropoda: Insects > Digestive system...
CAGCGGCAAAGGCAAAGACGGAGACATAGAGCTTTTGAACAGCCTTTGCGAAGGCTTCACCGGCATAACTGTTTGCCCGCTGGCGGCTGCGCTCGGCGCGCCTGTGCAAAGCTATTTGCAAAAATTCCGCTCGGAATTTGAAGAAGCAATTTTGAAAAACCCCGAACATGCAGAGCCTCGCTTGAACGAAAGCTTCCGCACGCAAGGATGGTGGGAATGAGTATGGTAACTATTACTGTTGACGGCAAGGAAGTTCAGGTTCCTGATAACACAAATCTTATAGAAGCACTTAAATCCGTTGGCATTGAAACGCCGCACTTATGCTACCATTCGGACTTGCCCGTTAGCGGTAACTGCCGCCAGTGCATGGTTGAGGTGGATGGCCCCAGAGGGATGAGCCTTGTAATAGGCTGTTACACGCCTGTTCGCGCAGGCATGAAGGTTGCAACTCCTGCAAGCAGCCAAAAAGTAGCAAATGCCCGCAAAGCGGTTTTGGAATTTTTGCTGGTAAATCATCCGCTGGATTGCCCGATTTGCGACAAAGCCGGTGAGTGCATGCTCCAGGAAAATTATATGATGGCCGGAGCCTCTAACAGCAGATTGAATCCGGAAGCAGGCAAGCAGTTTCACGGAAATCCCGAACATGCCTTTACAGACAGCAAAGGCCAGCACAGAGGCGGCAAAAGAGTTGATATTGGCCCCAGAGTAATACTTGACGAAGAACGTTGCATACAATGCAGCAGGTGCGTGAGATTTATGCGTCACATAGCAGGCGATGAGCAGTTGCAATTAGCTTCAAGAGGCGGCCATACCTACATCACAACTTTCCCTGGTGAAAAACTTGACCACCTTTATGACAGATGCGTAACCGACATTTGCCCTGTGGGAGCCTTGACAGACAAATCATTCAGGTTCAGAAAAAGAGTTTGGGCGTTGAGCCGGGTTCCCACTGTTTCAATGGACGATTCCCTTGGCGCAAATATCTGGGCAGACTACGCAGACGGAGTTGTGTACAGAATAATGCCTCGCTGCAACCCGGAAATAAACAAAAGCTGGATTTCCAATGCGGCGAGAAATACCAACATACACGAAAACAGATTGCTGACCGGCAACATCCTTATGGCAAAGCCGCTGATAAGAGGCAAAATCGCTATTGTGCTGGGGGGCTCATGCACCGCAGAAGAGATTGCGGCATTTAGCGCTTTTGATGCAGAACTTTTCGGCGGTTCATTTTTGCCGGTACAAAAACCAGACAACATATCCCGTTCCGGCGACCCCGTCGCTAACAGAGCCTGCCTTGCCAAAACAAAGCCCATGGCCGATCTCGCAAAGCGAGCCGGCGAATTTGACCTGCTTATCACAGTTGCCGCAGATCTGTGGGACGAAACTCCTGAAGAAGCAAAAAAACTAAACAGCATTCAAAAACATCTGGCCCTGACACCATTTGACAACGCCACAGCAAAAAGAGCTACTGTCGCAATGGGCATCCGTCACTGGCTGGAAAACTCCGGAACCATGATCAACAGCAAAGGCATGGAGCAAAAACTGCAAGGAGTCCCCACAAAAGAATCCGCACGTGTAAAAAGCTCAATAAGCATAGCGGAGGCTTTGCTATGAAAATAAAGAGAATTCCGTTAATTCTGTTAATTCTGGCTCAGGCAACTTTTGCCCAAATGGGTATTAATATAGACGATGCTTCGCTGCAAAGCCTGATGTCTGCGTATCCGCAAAGAGATGCTATGCAAATGCAGATGCAGCCTTCCATGAGCGAGCTGCTTTACATTCAGCAAATGCTTGGACAAGAAAGAAGGGGAGGCGCAGGTCTTTTTACTCAGAGAAGAGATACTTCCAATTTATTCTTAAGCACAGATTCCGCTCTCGGAAGGCCATTCTCGCTTTCCGATACTATTTCTTACGTTATGGTTTTAGATTCCATACATGTAGATAGTCTGCAATATTACTCCGATATTGAAGAAGTTAGAAAGATGACTGTAGATGGCAAAAAAAGAATTGTTCTTCGTAAAAAAAGAGTGCCTAGAATCATGGAGAGATTGCAACGCTATGAATCGATTTTTTTTAAGAATGCGAATGCATCGATATTCACAAGCACAACTTCTGCCGTTAGTGGGGACTATCCCCTAAAAGAAGGCGATGAGCTTGTGCTTACTATTTGGGGCGCAGTTGAAAAAGAAGCAAATCTGATAATAAACAACCAAGGAAGGGTTAATGTTGAATCGGTAGGCATGGTTTCACTCAACGGCATGACACTTGCAGCCGCAGAAGCTCTTTTAAGGACAAGGTTATCAAAGGTTTATAGCGGAATAAACAAAGGGCAAACATTTGTGAATTTGAGACTGGAAGTTTTAAGCCCTGTAAAAATATTTCTTTTAGGTGAAGTGGAAAACCCCGGCGCATATCTGCTCCACGGAAACACAACGGTTTTTCAGCTTCTTTATATGGCAGGAGGGCCAAGTGGGAAAGGCTCGGTGCGCTCAGTCCAAGTTACTCGCAAGGACAGCTCTTTTAAGATAGACTTATACGATTATTTAATGCATGGGAAAAAGGCAAGCAAATCTATTCTTGTTGATGGCGACATAGTATTTTTGCCGAGAGCCGAAATTTTAGCAGAGGTGGACGGAGCTGTTGGCAGGCCGGCGATTTATGAATTAAAGGAAGGTGAAGGCATTAAGCATCTTATTTCTTTTGCCGGAGGCATAAATTCTGATGCGGCAGAGCAAAACATGGTGCTAAAGAGAATTTATCCGAATGGCAAAATGGATTACGAAACTATTTTAAAACCGAAAGACTACATAAACGGTGAAGAAACAATGCTTTTGAAAAACGGCGATGCCTTGATGGTTTTCAAATCGGCAGAAGAATCCAAGCAGAATGTAACTATCCTGGGAGCCATAAAATATCCGGGCACTTACCAATTAAAAGACAGCATGACCGCTACTGAGCTCGTTAAAGTTTCCGGAAACCTGATTGAGGCCGGATATTCCGGGAGAGCGCATATACTGAGGGCTATGCCAAAAGGCGGCTATAAATTATTTTCTCAAAATTTAAACGACAAAAAGGCCGTGATTCTTGAACCCAGAGATACGCTTGTGGTTTACAGTTCAAAGGAAATGTTCAGGCCGGATTCCGTTAGCGTTGGAGGCGCAGTATTAAGGCCAGGGTATTATCAGTATTATGATGGAATGGATGCAAAGGATTTGATTCTTTTGGCTGGGGGATATATAGCGCAGAGCAAAAAAAGCAGTCTTTCCATAGAGCGCCTGGATAAAGACGGCCGCAAAGTTATAAGTACAGCATATTCCGTGCCGAACAATTACGATAATAACAATGACCCTAAAATAAAACTGCTCCCTTGGGATCATATTGACGTTCCGTATGATTCAAGCTTTTACAGGCCAGAACTCATAGTTTTATCCGGAGCATTCAGAAATCCCGGCGTTTATAGCCTTAATTATCCTGAAGAAACGGTGGAAAGCCTCATCAGGCGGACAGGTGGTTTTACGGACGAAGCCTATGTGGACGGAGCGAAATTCTTCAGACGTTCCATGTATGTGAAAGATTCGTTGCTAGGAGACTCTACTCTTGGCCTGGTGGGCGTGGATATTTCCAAATCCATGAAAAAAGACAGCCGAAACAACGTGGGCCTGATGGATGGAGACAGTATCCATGTTCCGAAGAAATCCATTTCCGTTAAGGTTAGCGGAGAGGTTGGGTTGGTTACAAACGTGCTTTGGAGAAAGGGAGCAGGAGCGAATTGGTACGTAGATCAGGCTGGCGGATTTAAAGTTTCGGGCGATAGAGACAGGGTTATGATAAAATATTCAAATGGCTCTGTTACTCTTGCTTCCGAAGCAGACAGGCCTCCGGATCCAGGCTCGGAAGTTTTTGTGCCGTATAAAAAACCGCCGGATGACATTCAGTGGACACAAGTTGTAAGTGCTTTTGGAACCGTTATAACTGCTATTGCAGCATTTCTAATTGCGTACGCAACATTCTCCAAATGATGTTATGAATAATAAGTCTATTATCCATTTTGCAATCTGCGTAGCGATGTTCGCAATATCCGTTTTGATTTTATTTCCGGCTCAAGACATTGCGCAGAAATCCGAGTTGCCGGTAATCGGGCAAAGCAGTCCTCGCTCCATTGTAGCTAAAATATCATTTGAAGTTCCGAAACATCCGCTGGAATTGGAAGAAGAAATGAAAAGGGCAAAGGAAAAAGTTTATCCTGTATTTCAATATAGCGAAGAGATGACCAAAAGGCTTTCCGATGATTTTGAGCTGCTTATGTCGCAAATTGAAACTTATAGCAATTTGCAACAGGAAATATCAGAGGCATCTGAGGCAAATCAAGCAAAAATAAGCACGGCAAGCGATTTGTATCAATCTCTTGTTCGTAAAATTTCCACTACGGCTCTGAATCAGCTGAGCCAGAATAATGCATCGCGAGATACATTGAAGAATATTTTTAACTTGATGATTTCTCAGGGTATTTCAAATACATTGATTGCTGAGCAACGCAGAGAAGTTACAATGTTTGAGGAAGCTCATAATATAAACTCCATCAGCAACATATTGTATTCGAGAGGCGAAGTTGTGCTGATTAAAAACGGAAAGGAAATTTTTGTGGAAACTTCTTCAATTAGGCCAAAGGAGCTTTTGATAGATGCGGTTTTGGATAAATATAAAAATACTTTCAGCGTAAATCACGGAATGTCCAGCGCATTTTATGAAATTTTGTATGTGTTCCTTTCCCCTCCGAATGTAATTTATTTGGAAACGGAAACCGAAAGGCGCAAAACAGAAGCGGCTGCGCTGGTGAATACGTCAAAGGGCATGATTCCGCGCGGAATGGAGATAATAGCGCAGGGCTCAATAGTCACAAAAGAGACTTTGGAAAGGCTGGAGGCCATGCAGGTAGCTCTTCAAAAAGATCAATCTAAATTTTTATATACGGCTTCTTACGGGCAGTACATATTGCTTATTCTAATTATGGTAACGCTTTGTTTTTATCTATGGAAATTTCGCCCTGCCAGAAATCTTCGGTTTTCTCAGATATGGGCTGTTGCCATAGTAGCGACAATGCAGATGATTTTATTCCGTTTTGTCCACGATTTTTTCTTGGCATTTATTGAAAATGAGTATTTAAATCCCGTTTGGGGCTATCCTTTTGCTTTTGCTCCTGTTTTGGCTGCGGTTCTTTTCACATTCAGAACATCAATGGCATTTACTGTTTGGAGCGCAGTGCTTTTTGGGATTTTTGCCGGTTATGATTTGTCTTTTTGCATAGCTTCTTTTTTGATTTCATTTACCATGAGTTCAGTAGTGTATCGCATAAGATACAGGGTTAGGTTTATACAGGCTTTATGTGTTGGTCTTGGCATATTTGTTATTGTGCTGGCAGGCATTTTGTTGCTCAGAAACAGCATGTCTTGGGCAAGTTATTGGCAAAACATATTGTTAGGCACGGCAAATCTGCTTTTATGCGTGACGTTTATATCCGTGTTTTGCAATGTTTTTGAGAGGATTTTCCAGATAACAACAAATTTAAGGCTTGCGGAGCTTTCGGATTTCAACCATCCTTTGCTCAGGCATTTGTCGGAGTATGCGCCTGGTAGTTTTCATCACAGCATTCAGGTTGGGAATTTGGGCGAGATAGCAGGAGAGCGCATTGGCGCAAACACCCTTTTGATAAGGGTGATGGCGCTTTACCATGATATAGGCAAAACCATGCGCCCGGAGTATTTTACGGAAAATCAAAGATTCGGTTTTAATCCTCACGATAGTGTTTCGCCTTATGATTCAATGAAAATTTTGAGGGCACATATAGAGAGGGGCATAGAATTTGCCGAGGAATACAATTTACCGGCCCCTGTTGCAGACGGCATAATGGAGCATCACGGCACCAGCCCGGCTTATTTCTTTTACAATAAGGCGAGGGAAATGTATCCTGACAAGGAAGTGAAATCTTCTGATTTTTGTTACATGGGCATTATACCGCAGAGCAAGGAAGCTGCAGTGTTAATGCTTGCGGATTCTATAGAGGCAATTAGCCGTTCAATGCAAAATTCAACTCCTGAGCAGCTCTTAGATATGATTCAAAAGATCTTGGAAGACAAAATGCTTGAAGGCCAGTTAAACGATTCCGGTTTAACGATTCACGATTTAAAGGAATTGGGTTCCGGCTTTTTGCAAGGTTTGGAAGGCAGCACGCATTCAAGGATTCAATATCCCAGCAGTGTATTTCAAAAGAGGCATGGAGAAAGAGGTAGCGGCAAGGTGGAGGCGTATTCGGCTTGAATTTCTCAGACAAATACCAAGACGTAATAAAAGAAGCCCGGAGCTTGGTTCAGCCTGCGCTGGATCTTTCGTCTGCAATGATGCGAGAAGTCGCTGAAAATTCTCCATCCGGCTTAAGAGAACGCATCACGCAAACAGTGGAAAGGCCCGGAAAAAGACTGCGTTCGATTTTACTTTTTCTTTTGGCAAAAAGCAATGGCAAAACAGATGATTTAAAAAGAATGGCAAAAGCAGCTTCAAGCGTTGAAATGCTGCATTTGGCAAGCCTTGTGCATGACGATGTTATAGATAGCAGTGAAATTCGCAGAGGGCAATGCTCCATGAACAGTGCTTTTGGAAATAAAATAGCGGTTTTGGCCGGCGACTATATGCTTGCGCAGGCACTCATTTTTGTTCTTGAAGAAGAAGACCGCCGCATTCCGCAAAGCCTAGCAAATGCCGCAAGCTCGCTTGTCGCAGGCGAAATTCTGGAAATTGACAATGCGGGAAACACAAATATTTCCTTTGAAGAATATATAAGGGTGATTGAAGGCAAAACTGCTTCTCTGCTAATCTCTTGCACAAAATGCGGCGCAATTTTAGCCGGCTATGATGACAGCATAGTTGAAGATTGCGGAAAACTTGGCCTGCATTTTGGCATAGCGTTCCAAATAATAGATGATATTTTAGATTACGGAATTGGCGCAGAAAATTTGGGGAAAAAGAATTTTGAAGATTTGCAAAACGGCTTGATAACTTTGCCCATGCTGCTCTATTTCCAAAGCAATCCGAAAGAAGAGATGGAAGCTCTTATAAGAAATGCTTCTGAGCCTGGCACGGCAAATTTGATAGTTGAGAAATTAAAAAATGCAAACTGCTTTGAAGAGGCAAAAACCATAGCGTGCTTTCATTTGCTCAAAGCGGCGGAAGTTTTAGAAAAATTGCCTTCAAGCTCCATAAATACTTTACTCAAGAATTTTTTTGAAGCTATGGCGGAGAGAAAGAATTGATTGAGCTCCAGCGAAGATTTTACAACGATAGCGAGTTTCCTTTCTTATGGCATTATATGCCTATCTTGGATGGGCAATCACAATTTGTTTTGGAAATAGGCTCTGGCAAAGGTGCGTTTCTAGTTCAATATGCGCAAAAATTCCCGCAAAAATTTATTCTGGGCGCAGAATGGGATTTATACTGCGCACGTTCCACTGTGAAAAAACTGCAAAAACTCGGTTTGCAAAATGCCTCCGTGATGCATGGCGACTTATTCTATTTTCTAAGGGATTTAACTCCCAGCAATCTAATAGATGAAATTCACATGTATTTCCCAGACCCTTGGCCTAAACGCCGCCAACAAAAGAACCGCCTGATTTTGCGAGAAGGTTTTTTGGAGCAAATTTGCAGAGTTCTAAAACCCGGCCAAAGAAACTTCTACTGGGCCACCGATCACGAAGAATACAATACATTAACCCTGAACGTATTTCGCAAATTTCCCTCAGCAAAAATTCTGGAAGAAAATACCGCCCAACCGACTTATGGCATAGAAACAGGATTTGAAAAGAAGTATAAAAAGGAAGGCAGAAAGATTTACAGGAGCGTGATCGAATTGAGAATTGAGAATGAAGAATTGAGAATAGTACAAACTTAAAGGCATTTATTTATGATTATTCTCCATTCTCCATTCTCAATTAAGGCTTTATGTCTGCATTTTCATACAAAAATAGAGGAATAATAACCGCTTTATTAGGCGTTTTGTTGTTGCTTTTGCCCCCGGAACCATTTGAAAGCATTGGAATCCCATTCTTGATAGCTGCGATTTTTTTAAGAATCTGGGCGAGGATGCACATTGGCGAGCATTCAAGAGGCAGCGAACTGGCTTGCCCGGAAATTGTAAAAACAGGCCCTTACAAATACATAAATCACCCGCTTTACCTATCAAACTTCATGGCAGGAGTAGCTTTCGCCCTTTTTCACACAGGTTTTTCCCTGGGAACCCTAATATTCTGCGCAGTTTATGCAATTTTCCTAATATACTTGGCTAAAAGAGAAAACGTTTTCTTAAATACACCCCGTCAGCTTCGCTGCCACCCCTCTAAGAGAGGGGAATTTTTTAAAGATCAAGCTACTTGGCTTTGGCAAATTGCAATGCTGCTCCTAATTGCCTTGCGCAAATACTACGGTTAGTCCGCAAAGCTCGGTTTCTTTCTCAAACAGCGTCCAAAAATCGGGTTGCCAGCCGTAAATATCCTGAGTCAAGGCTTCCCCAAAAATCGTTTCTGCGTTTTCACATTCCTTCCAGTCAAAGTTTTTCGGAGCTTCGTAGTAACGGAGCATGCCTTTTGCGGAGGTTAGCTCGGGGAACTCGTCTAACATGTTATATACACATTCTTTGAATGTTTTTGCGCTTGTTTTGCGTGCCTCGATTTTTTTACTTTTCAAAAGTTCCTTTAAATCAAGAATGCCGGTTTCTATTAAAGCATTATCCGAATAAAATTGCAAAATGGCTTCATAAACGGGGCGGTTTTCCGCAATTTCCGGACGTTTTGCTAACAAGTCTTGGGCTTGCGAGATTTTGTCAGAATACAAACATCCCCCTTATTCCCAGTTCTCCCATGCCTTGCCAAACAGCATCGCTTAATTTAGATACGTCGTTTAAATCCGTTGCCACACGATTAAAATGAAGCAGGCGATAACGAATTGCGCTTTCTATGGCAATATTTTCCGTGAAAAAAAACTCCGCAGAAAGCACGGCGTGAGGGCCATTGCCGGTGAAAGTTGCGTAGCTCCATAGGCCTTCTTCGCCAATGGACGCTTTTGGAAAGCGCATTGAAGAGAATTCATAGCCAAGCCCGGCTCCTATTCTAAAAGGCTCGGGCCAAAAAAAATGGTATTGGTATTCCAGCCCAAGCCGTAAATATCGTGCGTTGCCATCTTGTTGCCTGTGTTTGTATTTTGGCTGTCCAAGCCCGAAATTGAAAGCTATGGAATTCGCATCCGCAAGCGCGCGTATGTCAAAGGCGTAAACCCAAAAAAGGGGAACTTCCGGAAAGATAATACGTTCCGGATGCTCCGATCTTTCACCGGATTCAGCCCCTGAAATCCCGTCTAAATCACCTTTGGTTATGGCATAATCAATGCCTGCCGCAAAAACATATTTTTTTACCCATTCTTCGGATGCTCGGGCATGCTGGAATAGGAGAAGGGCAACCGCAAAGGTCGCCCCTGCAATGGCATTATGCGTCATCGGTGCTGGGCTTTTCGGACGCTGCCACCTTGTCTGCTATTCCTTTCAATATAGCGTCTTTTTCTGCTTTGGCAGCAGCTTCTCGCTCCGCAATGCTCTTTTTCACCTCTGTCAAGACATCGTATCTGGAAGGCTTTTTTGCTTCAGCTGCTTTGGTAGCATCAGTTGCTTCAGCTTCCTTTTTGTCATCGGCTTTTTCGAACTTTGTGGTGTTGTTGGCTATATTCATGCGAATGATTTGGTCGGTTATGCTGACACGTGTGGCTGGACCGAATTTAGAAGCCGAACTAGCAGCTTTTTCGGTGTTTGCATTGGTGTCCTGGCCGGCTTCATCCTGCTTTTTCTGCACTGCCGCGCGAATTTGCGGGGTTATAGCCTTGTTATCGTAGAATTGATACATCAAATCTGCGCTAATTGCCGAATTGCCGCCGCTTATACCTGGTAAAGTGATTGCCATAAAAATACCTCTCTAAATTGGTATATCGGCATAAATATAGAAAACTTTAGTGTTTTTTTTTTGATTTGTTAAACTTAAATCAAGGAAATCATGGTTCAGACGTTTATTTACTATATTCCCCCTATGAAAGTCCTTGACAAAAACGGCGAATCCCTGAATCTTATGGCATTGAACTTTGGGCCCAGCCATAATGCTACACATGGTTGTTTGCGCTATTTAACCGCTTTAGACGGTGAAACCATAGTGGCTTGTGTTGGGGAAATAGGGTATTTGCACAGGGGTTTTGAAAAAATGGCCGAACAGGGCACTTGGCAGATGGTGCTTCCATATACGGACCGCCTGAACTACTGCTCTGCGATTTTGAACAATATTGGCTACGCAAAAGCGGTGGAAAAGATGCTGGGAGTGGAAATTCCCGAAAGAGCAAAGGTTATTCGGGTTGTTGTAAGCGAACTTTCAAGAATTTTCGACCATTTTGTTTGCGTTGCAGCCGCCTGCGTTGATTTGGGCGCTTTAAGCAATTTCTGGTATTTCTTTGACTCGAGGGAAGAAGGGTTGGTGCTTTGGGAAAAGCTAACTGGCGCAAGGCTAACCAATTCTTACGCTCGCATAGGTGGGCTTTACAGAGATACCTACAATGATTTTGAGCATGATGTGACAAAACTCCTAAAAATGTGCGAAGAGTCCCTGAGCGACGTCCACAAGCTATTGGACGGCAACCGCATATTTTTAGACCGTACCACAAACATAGGCGCAATATCTCCGGAGAGAGCCTTAGCCTGGGGCTGGACTGGCCCTTGCCTGCGCGCAACAGGCGCGGCATTTGACCTGCGCAAAGACGAACCTTACTACGACTACGAGACCTACGACTGGGAAGTGGTGACCGGCACAAAGGGCGATATTTACGATCGCTTGATGGTGAGGCTTGTGGAATGTGAAGAATCCATTAAAATTGTTAGGCAGGCTTTGAGGCGTTTAAAGCCTGGGCCTGTGAACATAGATAATCCTAAAATCAGAGTTCCGGAACGAGAAAAGGTTTATCAGGATATGGAGTCGTTAATAGGCAATTTTAAAACCGTTGCGGAGGGCATTCGTGTTCCTGCCGGTGAGCTTTACGATTCATCGGAAGCGGCAAACGGAGAGCTTGGTTTCACTCTTGTTTCAGATGGAACCGGAAAACCCTGGAGGGTAAAGGTCAGGCCGCCGTGCTTAACTCAGTTCGCAGCGTTTCACGAGCTTGTTGAAGGCAGTATGATAGCAGATTCCATAGCGGTGCTTTCAAGCATAAATATAATCGCCGGAGAGCTGGATAGATGATGACTTTTGCCGAATATAACGCAAGGCTCTGCGACAAGGATTTACAGGAGTATTTTCAATACCTGCTCATGGAGAGGGTAGAAAGACCACAGGACGAAGCTATAAAGGACGTTATTGCGGAATTGCAGGGCTTAGTTTTGCCCGGCCGTTTAAAAGGCAAAATGGTAATAGAGTTACGTGAGCAGAACAAGGTTGCCGAAGACTTGGCAGAGCGAGGAAAAATAGATGAGAGCGTTGCCATGCTCCAGCGGATTTTAGCGGTTTATTCGGAGCATTATTCCGTATTTTATACACTTGGCATAATATCTTTTGAACAGGGAAATGTTGCTGAAGCTCTTGATTGCTTTAGGCATGCTTTTGATAATAATCCGTTTTTTGTTGACGCTCTTTTGAGGATTTTCGACTGTTCCGTTTGCCTTGGCAATACAAGCGAGGTCGGCGAGCTTGTGAGCAAAGCCTTGTCTTTGCAGCCAAGCGATCCTGAGCTTTTGGAAACCAAGCGGTATTTGGAAAACGGTACTTATCCGGAGCGCTTGGCTAAACACATAAAAGCCCCCGGAGCAGAAGAAAGCGATTTGAAAGATGAGCTTTTAAAGCTAAAAGCAATGCTGGAAAACGGCAATCCTGGCGAAGCTTTGGATAAAATTAGGACTTTGGTAAACTTACAAATCCCTAACCAAGCGAATTCCAATAAACTCGCTTCCTCTTGGTGAGGATATGTCCGTTAGCACGGACTTTCTTTTGCAGGCTTCCGGCGAATCTCCGTAAGAGCTTCCGGCAAAGCTTGCAATGCTTGCGCTTTCGTTTTCCGGAGCAAGCCAGATAGCTGCATTGCCGGCAAAGTTTCGGATGCCGTTTATAATCGGGCCATCGCTTGCCTTTTTTAAAGTTGGATTTTCGCATGCATTATCAAAATTTGAATAAGTTGCCGCTATGCTTTTCCATTCGTCCGCAGTGGGCAATCTCTTATTGACATGCTTGGCATAAGCCATTGCATCCTTTAAGCTAACCGATGCCACAGGGTAGTCATCGTCTGGGATTTTGCAACCCTTGTCTTTGCAGAACGCCTTGTATTCTCTATTGCTAATCGCATTAACATCCCAAATAACCGAACCGGATTTGGGGGTTTTCTTAACTTTTTTGTGAAAAGAAAAATCCGAGTGAATGCCGAAATAAACTCCGATTCCGTTTGCAATGGGCACCGATACTTCCAAAGAAAACCAGTTTCCGGCTTGCAGCAGCGCTCCGGGTTCAATAGAAATAAGATGGTCTTTTCTCAAGGCAATGCATGGCATAAATATATGTTTTATGGGTACGCCGGCGCGCAAATAAAACAGGGTTTTATCTTCTTTTGAATATTCATAAACAGCATTTTCCAGCAAATTGAAAATCCAAATATTTTGCTCGGCCAGCAGCGCAGCGCGAATTGCGGAATACCCCGAGCCTCTTGGGCTGATCCAGTCCATAGCCATGCCTATTTGCAATGGGAAATAGTTGTATTGCGCTCCGAGCAACCACCTTTTCACCTCTTTCTCCTGCACTGGAAACGCAAGCTTGGCCCCAAAGCCCCAAGGCAGCCCCAACCGGAAATCAAGCGGCATTCTGGAAGAATCGCTGGAATACAGAAATCCTGCGTTAAACTCCAGATGAAACTCCGAAGGCGATAAAGTATAAGCTTCAAAAGCCTGATTTCGCCGCAAAAAATCGTGGCGGATTTCAAAGGTCTTCCCCGATTGCAGCATAAACTCATAAGAAGCCGGCACAAAGCTTTCGTTAGGCAAAACGAGAAAAACCCTATGCTCTCCCGTTAGCATAGCGGAATTTTCAAAAGGCGTTCCCGAGATTTCCTTTTCAGGGTTATTGTCCAGGAACACGTAAGCGCTATCCGGCTCGGTGAAAATGTTAAGTGAAGCTCTTTCGCCGGCAGCGAAAAGCGAGGAACAGGAAAAAGCGGCGCAAAGCGCAAAAATGCGCATAAAAAACCTCCATTGGTGTTAGGCTGATTTAATAAAGATCGCTCTTCCCTCGAAGAGAGAATATAGAAAACTTCTGAACCTACCCAGGGTAATAACTCATTTCTTTGCAAGTTCCTACAATCTTGCCCATACAATTGTAAAGTGTCAATGTCAGGAAAATTTCATATGGAGATTTTTTGAAAAAATGCCTCAGGAGACCCTTGACATGAGGCTTAATTTTTTCTATATTATACTTGTTTTTAAAAAGGATAATCTTTTTGGAGAAAATTATGCTTAAGAAAAACTTACTTGCTACAGGCATTTCACTTGCCATGGCATTAACTCTTTCTTGCTCTGACAACAATCTGTCTGATAGCAATTCGGCAGCTGCAGAAAATATTTTTACCGAGCAAGAGGCAAAGATTTTTCGCATAGTGCAGAGTGCCAACAACCGCATTGACATGGAAGAGGCTATGATGCAAGTGCAAGGGGCTATTGCTTTCTTGGATAGAGAGCAACCTTCAGAACTTGGCCCGAGAAGGGTAGAATCCGTTTCAGTTTTGTTTTTCGGCGATACTAAGCATTCTGTTTTGGAATCCGGTGAATACAGCGATATTGGGATTTCGGATACTTTGGCTTATATTTTCAATTTCAATGATTCTTTGGGCTATGTCATAGTCTCTTATGATGTTCGAGTTGACAGCCCTTTATTTGCATTCACGAAAAAGGGCCGTTTGGTCAATAGGGAGACGAATAACCCTGGCTTGGCAATTTTTTTGGAAAGGCTGGAAGGCCATGTTCTTGAATCCATTATTGAAACTGAACGAGAGAAAGAAACCATGCTTGATGTTGTTTTGGGAAAATTTGCGCTTGAATCCGAAAGTGACAAGCAGAAATTGAGGGTCTTAGCAAGAGGCAGTATTCCACCACTCACATCCATGATAGAACGGTTTGTGCCTGTGGAATGGGGGCAGGAGTGGCCTTTTTGGCTCAATTTAAATGCACCGCAATGTCCTAGTGGATATTACGTAACAGGCTGCGTAGCGACAGCAGTTGCGCAAATTATGGCATATTGGAAGCACCCTGGTACTCCCGCTAATTTTTTTGCAGTATGGCAATTTTTAAATAAATCCAAGAAAAAACAGGATTTTGAGCCATCTCCGACAGATACCCCTAAAGAATTGGCAATAAAAAATGCCATGGCATCTAATGTTGCCTCTTTATTTCAACAAATAGGCGCAGGTGTCAATATGAGCTATGGTTGTGACGAAAGCGAAACCTTTACCGCAACAGCCTTATCTTTTTTAATATCTCGTGGATTTACGACTAATGGTTTAATAGACTATAATCCAAATATTCTTGTCTATTTGGCTTGGGGACCTGTGATAACAAGTGGTTGTGATATTAGTAATAAAGTATGTCATGCTTGGGTTATAGATGGCGTTTCGGCAGATGCTACTAAGCCCAAACCAACATCTTTATATATGCATAGTAATTGGGGTTGGGACGGATGGGATAATGGGTATTTCAAGAGCGGAGTTTTTGACCCCGATGCATATAATTTCCAAAATATACAATTTGCTGGTTTACGTGTTCTTTAAGGAGGTGTCGCCATGAAATACTTGCTATTATTCTTAAGCTTAATCTTCCTTGCTTGCGAGCCTACAACTAGCAATGAAACGGAAAGTTCAAACGAAAATCCACTAAAAAGCTCAAACGAAAATCCATTAGCTGGTTTAGCTGGTGGCTCTTGCTCTCATATAACATTTTCAAAAGACACGGTATATTTTGGCAAACAAGGAGGAGTCGATACCATATTAATTAATGGAGTTTCTATTCCTCGTAACGATAATAAAGAATGCAAATTTATTAAAACGGACCATTATGCAATAGGAGATTTAGTAGATGGGAAATATATGGTTGTAGAGGTAACTAGTGATTATTGCAAAAATAATTATTGCTTTCCATATTCTTCTGATATTATATACGGTAGCTCAAACAACGCTCCCGTAGTGAAAATAGAGTGCCCTTGGTATAGCTTGGCACACATTAGCAGAACTTCAGTGCAAGTTACAGTAAATAAAAACGAAACGGGCAAAGAAAGAAATCAGTTTATAAAATTTTTTGGTGGTAATTGCTTTGGCTTTGGCATTAGGATAATCCAATATGCTGAGCATAAATAGAAAATACTAGTGTCAACTGTATTTCCCTGTCGCTGTGGTATAAACTCTGCGAGGAACGGATGGGCTTATGAGCCACCAGTGGATTTTTCTATATTCCAATAAATAACACTAAAGAGGATTTATGTCTATTTTCCCGCAAGGAGCAGAATTACTCCAAGTTTTGGAAAAAGAGTCCAAATTACCGGGGCCAGCCGCTAACTTGAGCCTGCTAAAGCAATTTTTAAAAGAAGCTACGGCTGAACAAGTCGCTTTGTGCCTGGGCGCGCTGGATAAAAAACCGGACCCAAATTCGCCTGCCACATTTGTCGCAATGTGCGGAGTAGCCGCTTCTGCAAACCCGGAAACCTTCAGGCAAGCTGCAAATAGCGATAATTGGCGGATAAGAGAGTCTGCTGCTATAGGTTTGCAAAACATGGGGCTGAAAGATTTAGACAGGCTTTACTCAACTTTTGAGTTATGGGAAAATGCGACTCTGCTGGAAAAAAGATGCATAGCGGCAACGCTTTGCGAACCGGCTCTTATTGAAACGGAAAGCATGGCAGAAAAAATTCTCAGCGTTTTGAACGGATATATGGAAATCATAGAGCTGGGAAAAAATGTGAAGAGCGATGAGTACAAGGTATTCAAGAAAGCCATGGGTTATTGCATAAGCGTAGCCGTTGCTGCAAGTCCGGCAAAAGGAAAGGAGTTTTTTGAAGGATGGATGCGCTCTCCCAATTCCGAAATTCGCTGGGTGTTGAGCGAAAATTTAAAGCACGATCGTCTTCGCAAAATGGACTCTGAGTGGGTGGATGCTCAGATTGAGGCCTTAAGCGATGTGGAGTGAGCAAGGTTCTTTGACGATGTGGAATAATTGCGTCTGTAGCTCAGCTGGATAGAGTGGTGGCCTCCGAAGCCGCAGGTCGCGCGTTCGAATCGCGCCAGACGCACTAAATGAATCAGTCACAGGCTGTAAAAGTTGCTATTGATATTGACGAGTTCATCGGGAAAAAAGAATTCCTTGATGCCTCGGTACAATTCAAAATTGGCAAAGAAAAAGGTTCGGTAGTTCTGATTGAGCCGGAAGACGGAACTGCAAATTATACAATGGAAGCCGATTCTCACCACATTTATAAAATAAGGCGCATCATGCTGCAATTAGGCTGGCACCCATATAGCTACGAAAGTTCTGATATGGAATCCATTTGGAAAGGGTTTTAAATTATCAACATGGCATCTCCGTAGCTGAAAAGCTTCATTGAATTTTCAACTGCGAATTTGTATGCGCTCAAAGTATTTTCTCTGCCGTAAAATGCGGATACCAGCAATATAAGGGAAGATTTTGGCCAGTGGAAGTTTGTGAGCAGGGCATCGGTTGCTTTGAACTTAAATCCGGGATAAATGAAAATATCCGTTAAGCCTTTTGCTGCTTTTACTCTGCCGGCGGCTGAGCTTGCCGGAGCCTCATTCGCAACGCTTTCCAGAACCCTCGCGCTTGTTGTGCCTATGCAGATTATTCTGTCGCTTTCGTTTATAGTGTTGGCGGCGGACTGCGTGATTTCATATTCTTCGCTGTGCATCTTGTGCTTGCGAAAATCCTCTGCTTCTTTTATGTTTTCAAAAGTGCCGGGGCCAACGTGCAAAGTGACTTCCGCAAAGCGCACTCCTTTGTTTTTCAGCTTGCTTACCATTTCTTCGCTAAAGTGCAAGCTGGCGGTGGGAGCGGCAACGGCTCCGGCATGTTTTGCGAAAACGGTTTGGTAATCGCTTTTGTCTGTAGCGTTATCGCTTCTTTTTATATAAGGCGGGAGAGGGATATGCCCGTTTTTTGCGAGAAAAGAGCTGAAGTCTGCGGTTGAGAAGTTTATTATGCGGTTTTTTGAATCTGTTTGCTCGCAAATGCATTTCACATCTGAAATGAAAATTTCTTTTGCCTTGCCGGGTTTAACCCACGCTTCCCACGTTGTGGGCCCCAGTTGCTTGAGCAAGAGGATTTCCGCTTTGCCGCCATGTTTGGTTTTCCCGATGAGCCTCGCAGGAATTACCTGAGTATTGTTTACAACTATGCAGTCTCCGGGATTAAATAAATCTATTATTTGGCTGCTTTCAAAAATTCGCAAAGCACCGCCGTTTTTAGGGCAGCTTAAAATTTTAGTTTTCCCCTTGCCTGCGGTTTTCTGCGCTATGAGCGAAGATGGAAAAGCGAAGTCGTAGTCTTGCAAATTATACATCTGATGCAAAAATAGCAATTGTGTTTTCTATATTTCTTTTATGAAAAAAGCTCTGGTGTTGCTCGCATTGTTTCATATTGCTGTTTTTGCGCAAAATCATAAGAGCGTGAAAATCGGCGAACAAGTTTGGATGGCTCAGAATTTGGATTCCAAAGCCAAGAAAAAAGGCAAGCACGGTGGGCTGTATAGCTGGGAAGCCGCAATAAAAGCTTGCCCCAGCGGTTGGCATTTGCCAAGCGACAGTGAATGGCAAACGCTTGTGAACTTTACAGGCGATACCGAGTTTGCCGGCAGAGAGCTAAAAGCTAAAAGCGGTTGGGATAAAAAAAGCAATGGCACGGATAAATATCGCTTTGGCGCATTGCCGGGCAGAAGCTTCGGTGAAAGCACGGCCTTTGGCAGGGAAGGTTGCGACGGCGGTTGCTGGTGGAGTGCCACGGAAGCGACTGAAGTTGAGGGCAATGCTTATGCCCGTCAAATAAGCTATGACCGCAGCGGAGATGGCTCAGAAGGTTTGGGCGTGGAAAGATTCTACGACGCAAAAGAAGCAATGTTTTCCGTTCGCTGCATTAAGGATTAGAATGAACCTAATGCACATTTATGAACAGGTTTTTGATTTGCTCCGCAAAGGTGGGGTAGTTATGCCCATTATTTTTGCGGTGGGATGGCTTGCTTGGGTTTTGGTTTTGACCGGAAAAAAGGAACATTACAAAAATATAGCGACCCTCGCTACCATAGCGCCGTTGCTTGGGCTTTTAGGCACTGTCATGGGAATGGTTCACACTTTTGAAACTATAAAAAATTTTGGCTTTGGAAACCCGGTGCTGCTCGCAGACGGCATATCGGAAGCCCTGCTCACAACACAAGCCGGCCTGTTAGTAGCCTTCCCACTGCTTCTGGCTAATACTTATTTAAAACGTCAGAATCCCGATTCACGTGGTTAAACTTAAATCAATCATGGTTCAAGCAATTTTCTACATTCATTTTATGGAAAAAGCAAAATTCATAGTTCCCAATGCCTTTACGAGCATAAGCTTTTTACTCGGTGCAGCTTCCATTTGCTGGTCTGCCGGTTTATTTTCTGCCGAAAATGCTATTTTTTATGGTGCGCAATTCATAATTTTCTGCACATTATTAGATAAATTAGACGGTTTTGCCGCAAGAGCCTTTAACGCAAGCTCGGAATTCGGAGCGCAATTTGATAGCCTTGCGGATTTAATTGCTTTTGGCGTAGCTCCGGCCTTTATGCTCCTGTTTGCATATAAGAATATGGCTACAGACTGGTATGAGCATAACAAAATCGCAATATTCGCCGGAGCCGCAGTTTATATGTTATGCGCAGCAATGAGACTCGCCAAATACAATGCAATGGATAGCGATTCTTACCCGGACTACTTCTCCGGAATGCCATCAACATTTGCCGGCGTAGTCAATGCCATAATTATGATTTTGCTGTGCAAATACAACTTTTTCAATAGCCACACGGATCTGCTTTACTTTCCTCTTGTTATCATGATTGCAACAGGAATCATGATGGTTAGCCCATTGTTTCTTCCTAAACTTAAAAAACGCAAAAGCCGTTTTATAAATGTATTTCAATTGGTAAATATAGTGATTGTTTATGTAGCCGGCTTTGCTATGAGAATTCCGGAATATTTGATGTTTTTGATTTTGCTTTATTTTGTAGTAGGGTTTGGCTATGGCATAACAAACAGGGAAAAAATAGTGAGCGATCAAATAAACAAAAGTAGCAAAGCCTAGGGGGAGCTCATGGGAGATACATTATTTTTTGTCTGGCTTGCGGCTTTTATATTTTCTCTGGTGGTTTTGTTCGTATCAAAATTGAGATTTGATAAAATTTATGAAAAAAGAGAAGAAAGGCGCAGAATGCTATCATATTCCAAAACTCAGCTATCGCCGACAGAAGACGGGCAATCAAGGTCTTTAAAAATAAGAAGAGTGCAATAAATGCTAAGCGAATTCGCTCCTGCAAAAATAAATCTCTTTTTATCCGTTATAAAAAAAAGAGAAGACGGCTACCACAACATAGGCACAATGTTCCATGCAATTTCCTGCGGCGATGTTCTTTTCGGTGAACAGAGCAAGCTTGGAGAAATTTCCATTTCTTACAATAAGCCGCAGGAGTATCCGCCGGAAAAAGATTTGGTTTATAAAGCTGCCGTTAAATTAAAGGAAATGTACGGGGTTTCAAGCGGAGTCAATTTTTATCTGGAAAAAAGATTGCCCTTGGGCGCAGGTTTGGGCGGAGGAAGTTCAGATGCTGCAGCCGCGTTAAGGCTTTTGAATAAATTGTGGGGATTAAATATAGGCTTGGCTGAATTGGAGAAAATAGGAGCCGGTTTGGGAG
>Ga0209755_10003396_pt1 | contig 20028 bp, 12 predicted proteins | sample TergutCo191P1_FD_187301 | JGI IMG/M metagenome (GOLD analysis project Ga0209755, IMG submission 187301) | Cornitermes sp. P1 segment gut microbial communities from Petit-Saut dam, French Guiana - Co191P1 (SPAdes) (version 2) | ecosystem: Host-associated > Arthropoda: Insects > Digestive system...
GCTAGTTAGGAGATAGAGATAACCTGTGGGAGCTAGTTGAGCTGTGTGTGGGAGATACGGTGTAGGTGGAAAGCCTTTAGTAGTTGTGAATTCTTGATTACAGGTTTCAACGACAAGCAGCATAGTGATGTCAGTATCAAGCTCTGAATGGAGACATGTCCTCAGAAAAACCGACTTCCCGTTTTGTGCTCGGGAAGCTCTTGTTCGTGTGGGTAGGTTGTTTTTTGTGTTTGTGTGTCAGGGGACCGTAACCGGCATGAGATCTGACAGTTTGAGAATGCAAAGGAGTCTGATTAGATATAGAAATCAGCTTACGGCGGTAAACAGCGGGGAATGAAACCACAGCATTGAGATTTTTTTTAATTGGGTAGTAAAGTTACATGACAAATTCTGCGTTAATTTGAGCATCTGCATCGAACCTTAATATGGTCTTACTTTGTGACACGTATTTGTTCTGTATATTTATTCAAGATAATCGGTCAATGTAGCCCATGACAGGTTGGAGTTTTGTCGTCTGTAGGCATAGTGGAGCTCTGGAACTGAAATGGCAAGGAAGATTTGTATCTGTGGGTCCTGATTTTAGTAACATTAGAATAAACTAACGTACACTAATGTTTTCTCAATCCTCTAGTAATGTTCACTGCCATTATTGTGTAAGATGAACACACTGTTATGAACTGTTACAAAGGAAGAATAGTAGCATTGCTATGGACGTTGAAGTTAGGACCCTGGGTTCTTTCAACCAAAACCTTTTTAAATATTTGTTTTGTTGTAATATTTGGGGTCTTTTACAGAACAAATGTGTGCAACTCAGAATACGGGCCGTACTCCTGTAGCCAAGCATGTGGACCTATTAGGGGAAATCATCTCAGAATTTATATTTTGTGAAGTGGACAGAAGAGGTGGTAGAAAGAGGGTAAGCAATTAGATCTGCGAACACCTTTACAATACAGTGACTCTGTATTTGACCCACATTAGCCACATATACGTCATTCTGTCACAAAACTTGTGGCAGAGACTTTGTGGTTTATTCTCATGCTTACTGTACTAGCCCAAGGTTAACGTTAACTAAAGAAAATGAAAGTAACTAATCACACTTGTCAGAAAATGTGGATTTGTTGTGAAATATAAAATATTATCTATATGTGGGTATAAAGTCATATGGAACCTAACAGGGAAGTGGAAAGCCCCATGTATGGGAACATGGGTAAAAGGGTCAGCTCAGGAATACAAGATTGTTCTGGTGGAGAGAACCTTCTGCTTTCGTAATTGATGGGAGTGGGCAAGAGGAAGACTCATTCTTCCTAGGGGTGTTGTGGAAGCCTCATATCAAGACCCTGGAGGAAAACACAGTACACACAACAGGCTTACAACAGAAAATTTAAGAAAGTGTGTAGATAACAAGTAGAAATAAGATTGAACAAGGCCAATTGGACACTTCATCTAAAAGACAAAAAAGAAAGCCATGTAAAGAAAAAATACCATCCTTGGATATAATTTTATCTAAATAAAGGAGAAAATATCTCCATATAATCACCAATAAACAATTAAGTTTCCTATATTGGTGCAAGGTCATTGTACCCATTATATATACAAAACAAAGACTATTTTATATCGGCAACAGAAGCCAGTAATATAAACAAAGAAAGTCGATTATTCTTACTACAATGCAGTAAAAGTAATGGTTTTATAATAATCCCAAATGTGACATTTTCTAGTATACTTTTAATTCTAAAACATACATGCTATCATGATAACACAATTATATAAAAAAACTGTTTACATTATGTAATCAAAGTGTGTCAGGTTGATTTTTAAACAATAATATAATTGTTGTAGATAAATTGTAAAAAGATGATATATTTCATTTTAATGACAATTCAAGGCATTTAACTGCCATCCTTTTTATATATATTCATGGCTGATGTTGACTCTTAAGGGTTAAAACATGTAATTTTAGTAAGAAGAAGTAAAAGTAAGTGCTGACAGTTATCTTTCTGAAGCCACCCCTCCTATGACACACACCTATATCCATTCAACAGGTTGCATATAAATTGCATTCAGCAACGCAAACACACACTGTTGAATTTTTTCTGTTTTAACAATATATAAACCAACATTGTATTACAACAGGAAGTACTTATGATATTAACCTTAACACCAGATTAATAGTTTATTGTGTATTTTATTAGTATTCTTTGAGACACCATGATGATGGTTGTAAGTACAACTGAAACATGTTGGTGATTAGGAATATGTAATAAAATATATTTTACTGAAGTGCATTAGTTGATTTACAGTATATTAGAAAGTAGAAGGTTTACTCCAACAAGAAAGTAATATTTTCCTTCTGGAGGGACATTCCTTTGCCAGTACCATCATAAATATGACTTCTGTCTTCTCCCTTTCCATCTAGTAAGCCCCCGTGACAGCCCATAAATTTTCCTCCGTTTCACATTTCGCATATCTCCTGTGTTGAGAGTGCTGGAGCTCTTAAATGGGCCATTATTTTTGCTACTTTACATTTTTCAGATTTAAGAAAAGGCATGGTGTTTTATTTTCTGGTTTGTTAAATTTCTTTCCTGTCTTTTCATATCTATTGGTCCGGACTGTGCTGTGTATTTTTTCCCTATCCTATGGTTCTGGTTGACTTCTTTCCCTGCAATTCAACTGTATAACCCAGTAATGACTTAGACATGATCCTTGAACCATTTAGATGGGGTCAGCATGTCCACTGATAACATATAAGTCTATAAAGTGTCATTCCTCAAGACCATGGTCATCTTAATTCCTCTCATGGATACTGAAAACTTTCAATAATTACAAATCTTGATAAGTTGAGTTTCATGTTATATATGAATTTTTGAAGATTTACCATTATTAAGAAATGGGCTTGATTTGAGTTTCACGTAAAGCAGGGGTTACTTCTTTTTCTTTCATTGGCACTACAACCTGTTGTTCGCTTTACCCTGTCAAACAATATTCTTCCATTTTTTCTATCCATCACCAACTTTCTCAATCTTCTCGCTCCCAGCACTTGAAAATCTCTTACTGCTTCCTCTTTCAATCCTTTCCTGGGTCTTCCCCTTTGCCTCATCCCCTCCAGTTCTTGAGCGAAGATCTTTTTGGGCATATTCTCCTCCATTCTGTCCAGGTGACCTAACCAACTTAGTAGGGGTTACACTTTTTCAGTATAGACCAAAACCAAATACATGAACATGCTTTTCATGTGTACCAGTCATTGCAAACATAGTGAGGAGGTTTAGACCTGAAATATTTAGAAAACCAGACTTAAACTTGCTGTTACATATTTACTTGACTCCCTTATTTTTCAGAGGCTGAACTGTATCCAAGAGCTGCAGTTGCTGGAGGTGCTATGTGACTACTTTTCATACAGTGGAAACAGCAGTGAGGCTATCAGAAACATGGCCTTCATGTCTCTGTTTCCTCCAACCCACAGTGATCGCTCTCGACTGCTTATTAAACTTGTTTCCATGGCCAGCTCTACCAAAAATGTGCCAGTACTTACTGTCACGGGGATTTGGATGCAGGTTGGTTAGACATTTCAGCTGCACAGGTATATATGCAGTTTTTGCCACATTACATAATGAATCAACTTACATATGACGTGGCCTGATTTTTGATACTGGCATTTTTCTATACCAGAGTGGCTAGACTGCTATGACTTGTGTTCTGGTTGGTGCACCTATGGAAGGGTAGTTTGTTACTAAGGTATTAACTGCTTCTTACATCATAATATTTTGTAACAAAGATTTGTTAGACTAATATATGGCTTCTTTGTCAACCAGTATTTTAAAGGTGCGTGTCTGTGCAGACATTATGTCTTGGAGGGATAATCCACAAACCTGATAATCTGTCTACAGATGATAAAAATGACTCAACTTGCAAAAAATACCACCAAATTTTTATTTTCCAGCAACTGGGTTGCACCTCCAAATTCAGTCTTGACTTGGCCCAGGGACTGGTGAAAGACTACTTTGTACTCATTCCAAAGGCTGTGAGTGGTCTTCAGGATTTACCACAACTTGCACCACAGTTTACAGCCAATTTCCTTACAGCTGTAGCCGAGATGTATGGTGTTGCTGGTGAGTTTCCTGGTATTTCCATTGGCTCTTCAAGACACCAACATGCTTGATAAAAAAAATACAAATTTGAGCTGTAGTTGTGACAGGTTTATTAATATTTTGGTGCCGGTGTTGATATACCTGTCACACGACGTGATGCTGAAAATTCCAAATATCAGGTATAGATGAGAGCCATTAGTGGAATTCTGAATTCAGCTCTCATTTAAATTCCAGTCTACTGCATACCATGTTGGTCATTTAATTCTAGTGCAAAAGGGTTAAAATACGCTGCAGTAAATTTCTTTTTCTCTGAATTAATTTTCAGGTTGGTTGGCGTTTATTTAAGGTGATATATGTTTTCGCAGTTTGTATTACGTAGTTGACTGAAATTATATTCGTCTATTCATTCTGACAGCTGCTGTGATTCTGCAGGTACCTTAAAGTAGCCCATGATCACATCCATATCAAGTCACTTTTTTCTGCATGCCATCCTTTTTGATGACGAAGCATTATTTAAGCAAAATTCTGTCAATCCATTATGTTACTTATTTCTGCAGATATTCTGTTTCAGATGTGTGATGCAAGGGGTTGTGAATTTGGTGTGTTTGAAAATGTAGTAGTTCTTGTGCATATGGAGATGCTGCCCAAGCACATTACCATGGAATCCAAATGTAATGAATATTTTTATGGTCCCAACCACAGTAATGTGTAAGCAGTCTGTTACTACCTATTATTCATTGTATTTCAGTTAGCAAAATACTGCATTTAGGCAAAACAAATTTTGACCTGCCAGAACTTGTATATTTAGTGTGATGGTGGTCAGAACAGAAATTAGTATTCACTCTTTCTTTTGCTGGAAATTGTTACCACCCAATTATAATCTGTGGTGTCGGTCAGATTTTGTACTCACACTGCAACCATTCTGTTTGTGACATCATAGATGCGTTGACTTTTGACCTACATTGTTTCAGTGTTTATTTCTTGTGTCATTATTTTAAAAGTTAAGTTTGTATTATTCATTATATAACTGTGTTTGTTTTTGTAAAAATAGTTGTGCATCGTATACTGTGCATACAATGCACAACCACAACCAGGCTCACTCTAAACACCGTGCAACTCACACACAAAAACACGACATGTTGCCACAGCACCAAAGTTAACATATTGAAGTAATTCTCTGAATGGTTTAAATTATAACTTTAGCAAGGAACAATATATGCTCCTTGAGGATGATCGTGTGATTGAAACATGTAGGAGCATTTTAAATGTTTTAATGTAAATTTTAGACTTCTTAAATAATATATATATATGTGTGTGTGTGTGTGTGTGCGTGTGTTGGTGTGTGTAAGTAAATAATTCCTTGATAGATTTTTGCATAACCACCATTTAATGAAAACCTGAATTAATGTCAGAAAAACGATTCCAGAGATAAGTGAAATAGTGTGTTTACTCTATGTGGCAGAACTAGAGGAAGCTAAAAGGTTATCATTGTAGTAATGGCTCATTCTTTTTATCAACAAAAGTGCTTTAATTTTATATAACTACCACTGCAGAGCATTATACACAAGACACACTTCTTTCTTCATTTGATGTAATGTTTGAGGGCACTTGAGTTGTACAGAAATGTGCAACCAGTTACACAGAATAGAAGTGATGTTAACATAAATATGTGTATCACAACTGTGTTCAAGAATGCTGTGAGATGTAACTGAAATCTGAAAGGTCATTTGAGGAACATTTTCTTATTTTTTAATATTTCTAGGTGTCCCCTTATGACATGAATTTTTGTTTTGGGGTAGGACCTTAGTAACAGGTATTAATATATGGCTCCCCGAGGTACATACCAAGGAACTTCTACCATCTAGTTAAGGTGGAAGAATTCTAATGAGTTTGATATTATCCGTACTGCACACATTAATTAGATGCATAAAATATGTTAAAAGACCAACAAATGCACTTTGGTTTTATGGATGTCATTTTATTGCATAGTTGTCACCAACTTGTTTTGGCCACTCATGTGGCCATTTTCAGGGTAAGGAAAACAAGAATATAAATGTAATTAAAGTGTGTGTAAATCATTCTTATAATAAATGCCAACGAGGTGCACTATTTCTCAAATTTATTCTGATAAAGAACTCTACATGTTTCAGACATCTACTGTCCACAAACAGGAGTATCTCAACACTGTATACACAGCAATAGGTATTTGTCATGCTAGTTATGTTGACTGTCTGCTAGTGAGTCAACATAACTAGCATGACAAATACATATTGTTGTGTATACAGTGTTGAGACTCCTCATGATGGACAGTAGATCTGTCTGAAAAATGTAGAGTTCATTATAAAAATAAATTTGAGAAATGGTGCATCTCGTTGGCATTTATTATAAGAATATATCATGATGCACAGTCCTCTGAATGCCTAAGTGTATGTAATCACTCCACAGTTTGAAAGTCATATAGTTTTTGGTTAAAATTCATGGTTGAATAATGAAGTAAAATATCATTGAGTGTAAAATATCAACAACTAAAAATTGTTGCTTGGAGTATGTGGAGTGATATACATAGAAGGTACATGTAGTGAATTATGATCAGATTATTGAGCAGTGATATAGTCTGTATATGTAGGTTGGTCATGACATTAATATCTACTGCTCATAATATGTTTACAGCTGTCCTATTCCATGTCCAAGTTTTAGTTTTGTGTGAATGAAATAGGCTTGATTGTTCAACTGTGAACATAGTCACTTCTTTCTGATGCAGAGAAGAGGCACATCTTCAGCCCCCCACCTGACACACTGCTGGAAGTGATCACACAGTGGGTGTCAGACAACCCTACCCTGTGTTTCGCAGCTCTTCTGGTGAACCTTCAGCTAGTATTACCTACTGGTGGAATCTCTATGGCTGCCATCACACCATTTGCTGGTTTGTTCAAGTGAGTAACCTTAGTACCATATTAAGTAAAAGTTTTGAAGTGATATAGAATAGTGGTTCCCACGTGTGCTTCACAGATCCCAAGGTATCTGTGACCAGTTCCCAGGGGATCCTTGGATACGTTTTATTAATGGTGACTTCGATGTTGGTTTAATTTGTTTAATTAAAGAATTGTTTTGGTAAAAATAGTCACAGAACTTATTTAATGCCGGTCCCAGTAGCCACACAGTCTAAGGTTTAGGTCTGCAACCACTCATCTGCTAAGATTGTGGGTTCGAATCCCACCAGGGGCATGGATGTTTGTCTGTTGAGAGTGTTGCATGTTGTCAGACAGAGGTCTCTGCAATGAGCTGATCACTCAACCAAAGGAGTTTTACCAACTGTGGTGCGTTGTTGTGTATAATCTAGAAACCTACCATGGCCAGTGTTGAGCTGCAGCGCCACATTATCAAAAAGCCTCTGTATTTGGCGATGAGTTTAATTGCTATGACTGTTGGAATATTGAATTAAGAAATCTGCTGTACCCACAATGTGAACACCACTCAGTTTAATTAAGGTCAAATCATGCAACATATTGTTACTTGTACTACTGGTATGTATTCGTAACTATCTAAATCGTTTCTGAGATATACATTTTTAATTTTGGATACCTATCATCTGGATACGTTATATATACAGGAGCACAGAGGTGAGGACCCGCAGTTATTGTTCAAAACAAAAAGGGGGTCCATGAGCAAAAAAATTTGGGAAACACTGTTGTAGAGGATATGAAGGTAGAGCCTCACACATTCTTAACTCTGTGTAGCTGGTATAGTGACTGGGCTATGGACTGGAGGACTGAGGAATTGCACTTCAATTTATGGCTGGGACAAGAGATTTTTCTCCAAAGTGTCTGTACTGGTTCTGTGACTCTCCCAGCCTCCTGATCAGTGGATATCAAATGATATTTCACTGGAGGTAGAGTGGCTGGTAGGTGAAGCTGACCACTCACCTCCATTGCTGCATAAGCCTTCAAGGTGTGCACAGAGACAACTTTACCTGTGCCTTTACCCTTACATTTCTAATGTTAGTGCTAGGTGGCAGTAAGTGCTTAGCTTCATATTGCAATATCATGTGTTCTTCAGTAGAAATAATGCAGGCTTATGTTATCTTCTTGTCTTTGTGTCTTTACCCTCCCTAATAACTGAGTTAAACCATTTGGTATGAATGTCGTGTCATTGAAGGTTACCACATGATAGTACTTGTTACCACCAACATAGTTACTCTCTCATCATCTGAGGTGACAACAAAATTCACTGTACAGTGTTGAAGCTTTGCATTATAATAGTTCTTGGGAAAATGTGTGAAATGTTATGGTTGGATGATGCTAGTAATGCAGCATTGTAGCTTGATACTGTAGGTGTTGATGTTAGAAACTAAATGTCACTAGTATTAACTGTTAGGTTACAGCCTTTAAATGCCATGTTTCTGCTGCTGGCCGAAACACTATGCAGTTGAGTGCCTACTCCAGGACTTTGTTTTCCCTTTTGAATGAAAAAGGTCTGCATTTAATGGCAACATTCTCCCATTCAACAGGTAAAGGTTAGAGTCTGTAAGGTCTAATCCTTCACTAGTGTAAAATGAATCATGCCTGCAGTATGTGCTGTTTTATACTCACACATCCTGCAAAACATTGTGTGTCACACAGGTGGTGTATCCTTGCCCCTCTGCATTATGCTACTCCATCCAACAACACTGATGGCGCGACTTCTAATCACAACCCTCTGGAATCTCCATTTTATTCTCGTCTTCACCTGGCATTATTGGAGAGTTTGTTGGACTGCTATACCCCCTCTTCTGGGCTCCACCATACGGCAGCATCTGATACTGAGAACATAATATCTGCCCAACATCTTGCTGTAATTGTGGAGCCTATCACCAGATGGCTCAAGGAACTTAACAGAATGGAAGATGAAGCTGCACGATGCAGGTGTGAAACGGCGTTGCAGCTGGCTCTTGATAGGTTTGCACAGGTTATACAAGTGGCCCTTGTCACAAACTGTGTATACGGAAACATACGTAAGTAGTTTTGGGTATTCCCATTACTTCTATATTGTATTATGAATTAGAGGGCGAGGAAACTTACACAGTGAAGATTTTCATGGTCTGTAATCATCATTTATTGTATGTGGGTTGGTCAGAGGGACATGATATGTAGAGTGCATAATAGGTACATGGAAGACTGTCATAACTGTGGTTGAAAAACTTCAGGAGAGGTCTTGGCATAGAAAGGACAATTTTTAAGACTGGAACTTGAAGTAATAAGATAGAAGGATGTTAGACTCAAATGAAGTAGTGCAGAATACTGTCCAGTGGTTTGCTTTTGTGAACATAATCATGAACCTTAAATTCTGTAAAAAGAGAGCGTGTTTTCAAGTTCTTCTCCTCATGTATGCTTAGTTTGAATGCCTACATTTCCACATGAATTATACTTGCCCTCTCCATCACACACTTCATTTACCTGCTCTAGTACTGTTCAATGTGCGGTCGCTTGTGAGTGCGGTAATGAACCTTCGGGTTCCGTGAAATGCAGGGGATTTCTTGACTAGCAGCAAACCAGTTAGCTTCTCAAGAAGGACTCTGCACCATGCAGTAAGTAAGTACTGTTCAATGTAGAGTTCATACTGTGAAGCCTCTTACTGTGATTTTATTTAATTATCTTATTTCATGTCTCAAGGTTATTCTCCTCATACTTTTTTCTCACACATGCTCAATTCACATTCTTCCCTCAGAATGACAAACTAAATTTCACTCACAAAAGTATAACTTTATAATAATCATCAGCATTCTCAAGAAGTTACAGGAATATAAAACATTTGGTACTTAATGGTAATATACATTTTCTGAGTTCAGTTCACACTCATTTTCATCCGAGTATTGACTTTTTGTTTACTCTGTATTCTAGAGGAACTTTTCAGTCAGCTGGAATTGCTGCCAGAAAATAGACTCCTACGAATTGTGACAAATATGCACAGAAATTTATTAAAGTGAAGTGACGTGGTGTCTGAATGCAGTGACTCTGTGTACTGAAGCTGAAGGTATGTGCTGCAAACTGTAGTTACAGCAGAAGTTATAGAGTGTAGCGAACATTGGCAGGGACTAGTAGTGGTCATGGCAGATATGGCATCTTTGTAACTGTATCTCTGAAGCTGCTGCCACCATGGTAACCAGCGTTAAACTTTAAATCTGCTGTCGCCATGGTAGCCAGTAAAAGCAACAACGTTTGTGTAATAGTGATGAAAAGTGATAATGCCCCCCCCCCCCCCTAAAAGGATATGTTTCACTGTCATTTGACAATCCATGTAGATCCCCACCCCAACCCCTTATGTTTTATTCCAGAATTGAAAAATTAATTTTCTCTGTTATTTAAAAATTGAAAAAATAATAGTTTACCTGTTCATGGACCACCAAGGAAGAGTTTAGATTAGAAGCTGAGAACTGCAAGTATATATGTTTAGTTCATTTAAAAATTCCATACCAACAAAAGAAGTTGGACAACATGGAATGAAGTGTGACAGAAGCAGTATGAAGAGTAATATGAGACAGCAGTAGCTGATCTTATAATGTGGAACTGACACATGACTTCTCAATGAGTAGGTTGGTTCTTAATGTGCAACAACTGATTTTTTCATCAATTGAGTATTTTGAGATGCATTTTGTGAGAAAGACTTCGTTATTTACAATTTGAGAAATTTAATACATGCTTCAGCATACTGTAGGTGAGGTAGAGACTGCTGTAGAATTACACAGGGTCTTTAGCTTATCTGACAGTTCTGTGAGTCAGCCTGGTGCTATGTGGTAATGCATCTGACAGGTGGTGACCAGTGATATGGGCCAAATAAAGTAAGGTCCTTGTATAAACACTAAGATTCTTGAAATTTATTCAATTTAAACAATTTTGTTGTAATATTATTACAGTACAAAAATATATTTTTCTGACATTCAGTATTGTAATGTTTTCCAGCACTGGTTGAAGCAAGGCTGGTACAGTTTGGCTACTCTTAGGAGCCAATACAGACAACTTCTCGTGGCTGCACAAATTCTGATTTTATTTCCATCCACTTCTGAACTGAAATAGCAGGATAATTAAACACAATTTAAGCCTTAAAGAACACTGGTAACTGGGTGCACCAATTTCTATAAATTATATAACAGCACAGGTACCATAAACGAATTCATCTATATAATGGAGCTGTTTTCTGAGTGGCAGGAACCAAATTTATAATTTTTTTTTACATTAATTTCATGCTGGAAAGGGTTAAAATATCCACCAATTCATGTAGGCCCTCTTGATAAAGGAATAACACAACTGAGTTTTTATGTCTGTCTGTCCTTTATCTGACAAAGTCAAAAACCTCATGAGTGTAGCGAGTACTTTACTCTCAATGAGGTTCATACTTATATTAAGGTACCTATTAACATCTTGACCCATGCCTCAGCTTCCCACTGTGACCTTTTTATTTTTAGGGAAGGAGGACCTGTACCTATTTCCTACTGGGTAGGAAGGCTGAGTGCAGACTACAGGCAGTCTACATGAGTGGATAAGACAAAACTCTCCTGTTGAAAATTAAATTCTTGTCATCAAGCAGTTTCTTTACTGAATGAGCTGTGTAGAGAGAAGGAAACTGTAAGTGTTGGGTAAATGTTATTGACAAATTATTGCAAATCAGCTGTGCAAGACATGTGGCTGTGTATTTCCATCAGTGTGCTAAGTACTACGTATGGTATCTCATTAAATATTGTGACTATTTTACCAGCATGTGTAAATAATGTATATATCTGTATATATTGTCAAATGGTAAAAATAATAGAAGATATGTGTATTATTGTAAATACACATATACGGAGGTGTACTACATTGTTTTTCATAAAGCCTGGTGTGGAACAAATGCTACAGTTCCAATGAACTCTGCAATTATGACAAATAAATTGTCTTCTAATAATGATCTGGGCTGTGATGCTGTGTAGTGTGTTTTAGGATGCAAATGTTTTGGACCAACATGCTGCCACCAACTTCAGGACTGGCAAGAATATACAGTGTCATAACCTCAAAGACCATAATTGAAATACACACACAGCTGTGAAAAACTGAAAGCTTACACATACAAACAAGTTTGTAATTATGTGGCACTTCAGAATACTACATAAAAAGAGACCAACTTGAACACACTGTTAAATGAGCTGGTAGACTGCTTTATTTGCTTCATGTGTTTGGGAACATTTTACAAGGGACATTTACTGACTTTTTTTTGTGCCATTCAAAGACAGCGCCTGAATCAAGCAAAATATTAGATGAAATGCATGGTATAGAATGGTATTAGGAACTGTAGGTGGTTATGTAATAAAATCTGAAAAATGCACTGTTACAGTACAAAGATAAAGCATTCATTCAAAATGGCTTGAATCTTCTTGACTGCTTCAGGAGAGCCAACTTCTTCTTATCTTCTTCAAATTTTTTCCTTAGATTAACTAAATCTGAAAAACAAAATTAAAACATTTTAGTCATATATATAATAAATTCAAGAACAATGGGTTGGATCAGGTGTAACAATTACTCTTTAAAGTATGGGAAGATGAACAACTGGAAACACAGACAATATAGGAGTCAGTCACGTTTACTCCTGTAATAATTCTGCAACAACTACTGTGTATACATGCACACTTCCAACTCGAATGATGACAGTGCCTGTTTTCAAGTCATGATCAATCCTGAAATGTAATTACTGCAAAGGGTACAGTGCAGTAATGCTGTGTGGAAACTATAATGGCCTCTAGTGGTGCTGCCTGAACCTTCCCTGTCAATACCACATCATGCTTCATTGTTGCCTACAGCTACACAGTGAATTTTTTTTTATACTTACGCTTCATCTTTGACTCTCGTATTTGAAACCTGTAGAAGTTCTGCAGTTCCTTCTTTGATCTTCGTTGCTTCTCTTTCCCCATTATTTTCTTTTCAATACTCTCCTTCCGAGCGAATCCAGGCTTTCTCCCCCTGTTATGAGAAATGTGAATGATGTTGTAGGATAAATTGTGCTGCATATTGGTGGAAGTGACTACCTCATGTTTCACACCCATATAAATAAATAGAAGAAGAGAAAAGGACTAGAAGGTCATGTGACTATATAGTCTGGTAGAAATTTACTAACTTTTCAGAGGACTGTACTAGGTGCACCTCCACTTCTGTCCTGCAGATGTAGGGCAGTAACCTCCTCTGAAACTCTGGCAAATTTCTACCTGTATGTCAGTGTTACATCCCAGACCACAACAGTTTTCATAGTCACCACTGTGAGAACCTAGACCTCAAAAACAGAACACCCAAACTTGTATGTGTTACTTTCATATGTTATGTCCTGGTTATCAACCTATTTTACGGTCAGGACACATTTTGGAATAGGTGTACATGTGCGTGGTTCAAATTTTATCTCCAAGTGTGGCAGATAAGTTTTAAGAAAAGTGATGTCATATGACAATTGCCTTGTTGCAACCACATCCTCCCATTCAAGATGCAGGTTTTCTTACCAAGATGAAGATATTTCACGATTATGAGGAAAGGTTTTATAAAAAGTGGCGAGATGTATTAACTAAAAACTGAGGATACTCTATGCTATATGTACACAATAAGAATGTACCATATTGTAAAATTATATTTAATGTAATTTTACAATTTTTCCCCTTTTTTCACAGCACACTGGAGTTAGAATTGAGGATCAAAATATATAAGACACACCTGATTCTAATTAAAGCACACTTATTGTATTAAAAACATCAAAGGAAATTTTTTCAAGAAAGGGCACTACATTCGTCACAACCTGTGTAAGGACTAAGCAGTACAGTACCTTACACAAACACAGATATTGGCCGTTCGTGACAGACTGTTGACACTCGAAGTTCAGACTGAGTGGAGTGAGGCACTTTCATAGCTACCGTTGTACCATCACTACCACCAACACTAACTGCTACCAATTTCTGTTGCCCAGTTCCAAATATGTGTTAACTCAACATGATACAAGTAAATGCATATTTAATTTTATGCTCAGAACTTACCATAGCCTGGTTACAGCCAAATGAATCTTTTATCCTGTTTTTGGTACCTGCTCTACTTTAGTTCAACAAACCTTTTTGTGACCATGATCCATCCCTCCTCATCCTCTTGCATCGCTTCCTTTTCCTGTAAGGCCTTTCTACTAGCTTCATGATCAAATTTTTCCATGAAAGTATCAATATCTTTCTGCAAAACATTGATATCTGGTATTCTGTTGTTGTATTCTTGACACCACTCTGGGAAATTTAAAGAAAATAGATATTATAATGACAAATTTAATTGTCTGGTTTGACAAGGGTTTCATACCACTAATATAACAAGACTTCTTGCAAGCATACAGTCACATGGAAGATGTAGAATCTATGCCCCTGATGTCTTGCGAATTTGTTATGCATACAGTTACTCTGTGGATATGCTGCTTAAAAAACTTCCTGTCTGTGTATATAGACATTACATGTCATCTGTTATCTTTTAACAGATGATCTGTACATATGCAGAGTATGGTAAACAGGTTTACAGGAGTCATTTGCTCCAATAGCAGTGCCAGGAGTTCAATACTGCTAATATCAAAACCTGCCACTGGACAATAGTGAGCCAATTCTCATCCTCATAATCAACTTTTCTAAGATAAATTTTAATATTACTAATATTACAATTTTAATGTTTCTGTCTTGTGCTTTCAAGTGGCTAAGTTCCAAGATGTTTTTCCCTTACCAAAATATGCTGTTCTTGTTTCCCCCATTTCGAGTTGCATGCCCATTCCACTACAACTGGTTCGAATACACTAACAACACTGGCATTACGTGGGCTGTACAGGTTCTCGCTGTCAGCCATTTACATTACATGGCTGTACAGACCTGCATAAGCACTAAAAATCAGTACATACTCTCCAAAATTCTAAGTGTGATTGTGTATGTTGTGTTTTGTGACAATTTAACAGAATCTTTTGGAGGAATTTATATGATTAGTTATGAACTGTTGCCAGTTAAACTCTTAAGGTAACTATATAATGTATTATCCTTCATGCCAATTTATAACTTCCCATGTGTGTGTGTCCAAAAACTTTTCAGGCACTTTACTGTATTGTCAAAACCTTTTGTTTTAGGCAGGATATGAGAGCATATCTCCTATTTAAAACATTAAATATGTACAGCTCTGTATAGACAGATACTTATTGCCTTAACATTTACTACATTCTTAGCTTGCCAGCCTTTGAAGCTTCAGCTTTCGTATTATTCTGGCACTTAAAAGGGCTATAATCAGTGATCTTAAATGTTACATTTTAAGAATTACTGTTTTGGAGACCAGATCCTTTGAAGTGTGTTATATAATGACTGCCATCTCTGGCCTCTCATTAAATACACAGAAGTCTACTGATATTAGCCTTGTCTCAGGTGCCCTACTGAGATGCTCGTCTTCCCCCATGTTACCTGATGATGGTGACAGGATCAATCTTAGTAATTTTAGAATTTTATACTGTTCTTTAAGTCAGCCAGTGGATAAGTCCAGATAAAGTGCCACAACAGGAATAATTCACCACCATTATCAAATTTTAGAACAGTATTCAACTTTTACATACAGTGACCATCAAAGTAGAGGTTACTACAGGAACTTACTTCAAAATTAAATTTGGTGGACTTTAATGGGTAATATCAACTCTCTCCTTCCTTGTACTTGAACTTCCTGAAACAGTGGCACTGGCCCATGGTAACCCCATCTCCTTTGACATATTTATATATATTTAATACGGCAGATCCTCCATGCAAGTGATGCACATAAATAAGTTTATTACCCCCAAAATTTCACTTGGTTGGTAAACTTATTTATTTACTTTTGTATCTGTTTAGCTGGGAAGGTTTTGCTACAGTTTTGTCAATGCAGTCTGCTCAGCATTTTACAAAATGTCTGTGGAACCATACACAAAAAAAACACATCAAACTAGTTGAAACTTACTTTGTAATCCACATGAAATGGGTGACTCTTCTGTGCACAGAGTCATTGGCTGCATATTCTTGCCCAATTTCAAAGCCCTTTGAAGTCCTCTGTTATCCTCAAACACCACATAAGCAACCCTGAAACCCTGTAAAATTTATACAGTTTGGTTTTATGGAAGCATTTTATAGTAACAGGCTGTGCAAATTTCTTTTTGTACAAGAACTGACAAATGTAATTAACCTTTACATGACTGGGATTGTATTTAAAATTTAAGATATGGTTCATGAATATGGTATTATTTGAACAGAAAATGATTAAATTATGAAATAAACAGCATTTGGTGGAAAATAACACAGATTATGCAGCATGTCTTAAAAATGCAGTAAATTTCCTTGTTGCCTGAATATAAAAAAAGAACTTCTAGGGGTGCTGCAGGCCATTTCACAATCAATATTTTTAAGTAATTCCCAATGTGCCTAACAGAGTACACAAAAATACTGTAATATTTACTTAACACTGTTGCAATACACTGGTGTCCCACAATATGTCTACCAAACTTAAGGTTGTTTATTCACTGGCTTAATTTTTTGCATCCACAAGGGTCAAAATTCAAATCAACAGGGCACTGGTGATGGTATATGACTTGGTGAAGTAATTTTTTTTTGGACTTGAAAAATTAGGACAATGGACAAATTCACTAAATTGGTCAAAATCTTAAATGTTACATAGCAGCCACCCATTTGGCAAAGCACCTCCACTTGTGTTCAGACTGTGTGTAAACCCATCAGCTGGCAGATAGTTTTCATTCAGTCATCATGGAAAAGACAGTTTTTCTGTGCCTGGTTATTCATAAGGAGTGCCTATGAAATGAGTGACGAAGGGTTGGCAGGTCACAGGTGAAGAGGATGAAAACATCCATTTCATTTACAGATACTGTGATGGGCCTGCACAGCCAGTGGTTGAGGAATACAGGTGTTGGTTTCCAAACTTCACAAACACCCAGTATTCAGCAGCACACAGCAGTGGTTGCAAGATACAAGATCATTCATAAGAACTATCACAGCATGGCAAAAATACGTGTCACCAAGAACATATTCTGTAGAAGACCCAGTAAAATCCAAAAGTGAGTGAGTGATAATCTGCACATCAAATGCACAAACCTTGAATGCAAATGTGGTGAATGTCATGTCACAAAGATTCGCCAAACAGTGCAACCTCTGCAACCCAAGGACTGTGCAGTGCAAGTAGATGTCTCTCACTGGATTGTACAAAACTATTATTTTATGTTAGATACCAACATTCCAGAAATGTTAGAATATTTCATTTAAACAGATATATAAAGGTAGGGTTTTTCATTGTGGGAATTAATCAGTGGGGATTGGAGTTCAATACCTGGACTAAAACTGGCATCAAGGTCTGTTACTTTCTTAACCTGTCATTAAAATGTATACCACAGAGCTGCATGCAACTACGGTTCATGCATGTACTGTAGTATCTTCTTCTAGTAATACATAATTACATATTAAGTAATTTATTTTATGGATTTAACATGTTGCATGCCTTAAATAACTTACAGTATTACCTTAATTCGTGGGCATTTAGGAAAAAAAAATGATTCCTCGAGAGGAGGTGTGCCTGCTGTTGGCTTCTGATGAAAGAACACTGATGTCACTGCTCCACATGCACTAAAAATTTGCTTAAAGCAGCCCTGGAAAGATAGTTGGTGTTTCAGTAACGTATTTTAAGTCTATACATACAAAACGCATTTGGTGTTATGTGTTTTTATTACCTCACTGCAATATGGGGGTACGTTTATGATGAACAGAGTCCGGTTTGAGGGTTTACTGGCATTCTTTTCGCGCACAGAATGTTCCTTATAAAATAGCCAATGTTGCGTAGTACTCTCCGCGCTGAACTTCACTGGAAAAGCTGTCAAAATGTATACACAATATATAATACGTTGCACTGAAATATTAACGTCACCACATTCATGCAAAACTGTTTGAGGTTAAAGCGTTCCATGCAGGAAGTATTACGAATCATAACGACATAACTGCGTGATTCTGAAAAATGAAAGCTCTTTATTATTCAGTAATGAAAGCAACATTTTTATTTCTCGGTTATTAGCCAACATAAAATATAACGAACCTTTAAAACCCTGGTAAAAGTCATTCTTCGCCATGTTTGTATTGTCAGGTTCACCAATGCCTGAGAGTTGAATCTGGTGCGTAGTGTTAGCCCTAAGAGCCGTGTCGTATATTGTGTTATATAGGTCAAAAACTCGTTTCCTGTAGTGTGTTAATAAATTCGCATTTTGACTGTTTTAAGGAAATGTGAATAATGGGGTTATGTCCACTTTTAAGTTTCCAAATTACGAAGAAGTTTGAAGAAATTTGTGTTTTTTATGTTAGTTTACCTGGATACGTGTGATTTACAATGGAGCAACAAACATTTAGGGCGATGAGGCCTTCGTCATCAATATTTTTGCTGTTAATTAACCGCGATTAGGAATGTTAATTTCTTGCGTTACCTTTGTTAAGTATCGGTACTTACTGACGTTGAAATGTAGTGTTTACTTACAGATATGTTCCCTAAAAGTTAAAATGATGTAGCCTGGCTTTTGACTGGGCATTTCATGGCTGCAATTAATTGGTAAGTAGAGTATGTAACATATCAGAAATTCAGTGGTTCGTGCTGTTGAGTCAGGCAGTGTATAATTGCCATGATTTTATTACAGGTATACTGGTTATCCAATTAATCAAAAATCCTGTATGACTAAACCGGTACCACTGTGCAGCTTAACCAATCTTCAGTTGAGGTTTCTGTGTCCCTCGGATCTGGAGGAGGTTGGTACTGTGTTTTGAAACGAAATTAATTTTTACGCAAATGTTGTACATTAATAAATTTAAATGTTTATTTTTATGATGGTTCCAACTTTTATGTCTATTCTTGGTGCTTGTATGTGTTTCGAATTTTCTTTGACGCGAAGAGGAAGGCGTTCTTGTTCAGAATAGTCGACCAGTTTATTTATATTATTGGTATATTCATTATTGTTATATGTTACATATTTAGAATAATATCCTGTAACAAGGAGAATAAGTGGGGTATCTATTCTAAACTAGATCCCATGAATCTTGGACCGATATTTATGAACATTTTTGGATGAATGCCTTTTTGTACATGATCACAATGCTCCACCTGTGTTTTTGTTTAATTTCCTGAAACTTCAGAGTTTAAAACTGCTTGCTTTGGGGATCACGTTGTTAAAGTTTCTTGCATTAGTTTATGGCAGGTCATTTTTCTTTTTTAAGAAGTTATTAAAGAACTTTTTCTTTGTGTTTATGTTTGTGCTCAGAGAATTAATATGTTAGATTAAGTTAGTAAAATAGTCTTGTCAAACATGGTAATGAACCTTCAAGTGTACTGCACCTGTTCACAAATCCTGAGAATCTGGTTGCCTGGGTAACTACATTTTGTCTGGTGGCATGTAATAGGTGTGGTCATCAGTATGTGACTTGCTTCATGTCACACTTCAGGCATCTAGACTTCTGAGGTCGCTTCTAGATTTTTGGAACATTTGTAGAAATCTGACCTACTCTGTAACTATTAATTCTCAAGAAGGACTGCAGCCCATGGAGTATTTATTATTTAGTATTCAGTATTTATTAATATTTAAAGAATCCGTGCTGGTAATATAACCATTGGATATAGAACTTTTCAGAAACATATATTGTTCTAAAGTTTGTTTACAGATCAAGTCATGATATTAAATCAACATAGACATAACTTATAGCCATTTATATATTAGTTCTATATGTAAGTCTTGTTATTATCCATTTTCTGTCTCTCCTTTTTTATGACTTTATAATTGTCATGTGTATTTTATATCCTGGCCTGCCACAGTGGTAATGTGCTGTATATGCCTTCTTTCAGTGTCATATTAATATCTTGGTTGGCAGCCACCTGTTTTTGAAATTTTTCATGACTTGTGAAAG
>Ga0209755_10003397_pt1 | contig 20026 bp, 15 predicted proteins | sample TergutCo191P1_FD_187301 | JGI IMG/M metagenome (GOLD analysis project Ga0209755, IMG submission 187301) | Cornitermes sp. P1 segment gut microbial communities from Petit-Saut dam, French Guiana - Co191P1 (SPAdes) (version 2) | ecosystem: Host-associated > Arthropoda: Insects > Digestive system...
AAAAAAAAAGAAAAAGATACATTGTTAGTAAAACTTAAATTCTTGAAAAATTACACAATTCAGTGCTTGTACCCCTCCAAGAAGTCTCTGTTAGTTTAAACACATTTCTCCAGTCTCTTCTTCCACACTTCAAAACAATCTTAGAAGTTCTCTTCAGGACTACTGTTTAGTGCTGTTTAGGTGCTATTTATGGGCTCCATATTTTCAAATGGTTCCCTGCATGAAACTTGTTAGTTTTAAAAACAGATAATTCACAACAACTAAGACCTGGCAAATACGGTGCACTTTCCACCAATGTGATTCTATTTTGGGGCAAAAATTGCTTTTTATAAAGATGAGTGACAAGGAGTCATGTTATGGGGGTCAAAGCTCCAGTCATTTTTCTGTTAAATGCTCCAGAACATCTTTATAGAAGTACTGGTTGACTGTTAAGCTCACTGGAATATACTCCAGGTGCACAACACATTTAGTGTCCAATAACACCATCCTCTTCAGTCTGGAACATAACATCCTTGGTTTCTTTGGTTTGGGAGATGAGCTCACTGTTGCACTGGGTGTTTTGACTTTCAGTTTCTGGGCTGTACTGGAATATCCATGACTTATTACCAGTAATGACATTATTCAGAAAGTCCAGTTCTTTTTCAGTTCATTCAAAAAATCATTAATATTTCGACACCTTTCAATTTCAGTCCTGCATCAGAATGTTGGGCAGCATCTTCACTCTCACACACACACACACACACACCTTTCTGATGTCTCGATCTCTGAGTGAAATGCTGTGAACTGATTCCCTGTTCATGTTTAGTACCTCAACTTTCTAAACACGAAAGAGCAAACAAAGAACAGTAAATTTCCAACTTTTTCTGTTTTCATTGGATTTCATAAGATATGGGTTGACCAGATTCTGGAACACCATGCACATATTTTCAATCACCCATAAACTATTTGCCATTGTAATAAATGGGAGTGGACCAATGTTTCATCACAACAAACATCTGTCAAAATACCCTGGTTGCAGTTTTCCTGGATATCTCTAAAATTCTTCTGTTAATGCACTGTTCTGCACTATAGGTTATACAAGTCACATAGTCTATAAATGTAACAAAGAACGTTTGTTTTCCTAGTGCAGGTAATAACCCCAGTTTTGCTAATTTTTCATTTCATGTGGCAAGAAGCACACTAACCTTTTATACAATTGATACTGCACCACAGCACAGTGCAATCTTTAGTTGAATTTCCAGCATGAAAAATTTTGATGTAATCAGCAAGTAACACATATTTAGAATAATTACACTTACAAAGGTCATTAATGAATATAGTTTAAAGTGCAGGACCTAGAACACATCCTTGTGGGAGACCACAAAAAAACTTTGAAAGGTAACACAAAGGTGTCTGAAATGTGCATAGAAGAAAGCTAATTAGTAAGGTAACTATAAAACCAGCTTACATAACCATCACACTGCCCATGCACACAAAGCTTATGGAGTAAAACAGGATGCAAAACAAGGTCAAATGCATTGCTAAGATCAAAATAAACAGAATCAACTTGATGCTGAAAACTGACTAAAACTAAAATTTGGCTACCAAATGCATTGCTGTGGTTGTTATTTTTAAGAAACCATGCTGCCTAGGATTAAATTTATTTTGAAGATAATGTGACATGAGATCATGTATAACACACTCAACAATTTCAGAATATTTATTTAAAAGAAATCATCTATAATTACTACCGGAAAAAATGTTACCTTTTTTGAATCTAGGTACCATAATCACTTTTTCCCATTGTGTTGGAAAGCGTTCCCATAACAGGCTAATATTAAAAATACATTTACACACTCATATACATACTGTGGCACAGCCTGTTATGACAAGGCCAGGCACACCATCAAGTCTGAGAGACTTAAGAGGATGTAAGATGCCTTACAGTTTTAAAAAAATCTAATTTGGAAACAGAAGGTAACTGCAAAATATCACACAACAATACACCAGAGTGACACTCCCCTGGAGAAATGGAAAAAATGGAACAGGGCTGTACAAGAACAGCCATAATTGGCTACTGCATATGCTGTGTCATTTGGAAATTGAGCCCAGCTCCCTCAATGCACTGTATGCACTGTTTAGAGCTGAACAGTTTTATATACTGCAGACTGGAAATACTGACAGTATGAGTAGATTCAACATTAAGTGGGAAATCGTGTACTCAACAACTTCCACAGAAAAAGTAAAACTTGTGAATGGAAATGACACACAGTGTAATTGTTTTTGAAGTGCATGAGATAGCCTCATATGGTACTGGTATTACAGGTTATTTTGTACTAAACTTTCTGAGGTAAAATGAATAAATGAACAGCAAGTTGAATTTATTTGTTACTGCTGTTCAAAATATAAATAAAACACAATCTAATTAGAAAACTAAAACCAAGAGTTACTGAACAACTTACATACAGAAATAGAGTCAAAGTTTATCAACTATGTTACACATTTTCTCACCTAGCTGCTGAAATAAGAGACTGACAGCTGTATGAGTAACAGGCAAGGAAGGACTTAGTGGTGGTTGGAGTGCTTGCCTGTCACCTGCACCAATACTGAAGCGAACCTGTGGTCCTCCTGGTGGTGGCACTTGAATGCATCCCAGAATGTTACCTACTAATGTCTCCAGTGGTACACCAATGTTTTCCACATACACTGTATAGATGATTCCTAGGCAGCTCTGCAAGAATTAAACCTCTTTTGAAGAACAACACATTTACTGGAAGAATACTGATTATGTGAAAGGACTGCCCTTTCTTCACTGAACAGGTAGTGAACACAGGCATTCCCACTCTTCTTTGCCCATGACCCAAAAAGTATCAGTACTAACTCCATACTACATGTCAGTCACTACATTTGACTGATTATTTTGGGTGTCACGACCCATCAGAAGGCTTCCCTGACCCCAGTTTGGGCCATGACCCTGAGTTTGAAAAACGTCACAGACCACACCATAAGTGTAAAATGCTATTTGCCATTAAGTCTTGTGTGTTTACCAATCTAACCACTTGACAGTTCTATTTGCAACAACTTTCAATAATTCAGATTCTGCAAGGTTTGCATGTTATGATGGTATTTACTAATGTTTCAGAGAAACATAAGCCTCCATTTTCCATGACATCCACCCTGAAGACAGAGGCAGCAGGTTCCTCTATGACACTGGTACCAACTATCAGACTACACAGTCTCATAACTCTGACTGCAATATTCTCATCTTTTTCATAGCACAGACTTGACACTACCACTTTGCACCTTCTGTCAAATCAATCCAGAAAGAAGGGACATTAATGAAAAGCAGATGATACTGCCTAAAGTGTTTTCACATGACATAACTCAAAACTATTGTTAAACTACAACTTGTATTAAATACAGAATTTATTTACCCTGAAAGTTTCAATATAGTCTAGCCTTGAAACAAGCACTATGCATTTTGGAGCATACATGATGCTGTGATGTGTTATTGTAGCAATGTTACGAGTAAGGCTACGAGGATGAGCATTCTCCCCGTCAACAGTATCTTCTTCCTGTAATAATATATATTTCAATCAAATCAAATGTACATTCACAGTACTTAACAGGAGCACATAAAAATTACATTCTGAGATAAACTATGCATCAAATGATACTACAGTGATCTCCGTGGGAAATTAAGCACTATACAAACCCACATATTAAGGTGAAAACAACAATAAGTGAATTACTGATATTTCAGCTATTCATATTCTTGGAAACAGGTTTAAACAGGCATCAGCATGGTGTCATTTAACAGTCCCACCTCTTACGCCCATTGCATTACACATACTATTATAATCCCAAAATGTCAGACATTACATTATACAACCTACGAATGTTTTTTTGTTAGCAGATGCAATATTATTACCAGTATATTTTGTGATGAGCCTAAAACATATCCTTTCAACCTTCTCTTGTGTTACTAAATTCAGGTTTCATACTTACTACTATACCCAACACAAATGGTTCTTCCCCATTTCCAAATCCATGTGGACACAGGAAATCTACACAACTTTTAAGTACGGACAAAAAGCCTTTAGCTTCACTTGTATAATATGTGTGAGTATTATTTTGGGCAATGTTCACCATCGTGAATTCATCACACACATTGTTTCAGGGACTGAATCTGTTTCCATCATCAGAAGTAGGGAAGGAAAGTTTCTATACATTTTGCCCTGTTAGAAAGAGTTACACAATTTAAAACAGTCATATTTATTTTAAAGCACCAGTATCAGGAAGATTTAGATTTATTTTATCAGTTTAATAATTTACTTATGTCATGACAATGAGCGAACGTAACAGGTCACCATATTGCAAAAGCACATAGATTTTCATATCTGATAAAAAATTTTAGTTTATCTTTAACAATTAATAATTACCTCATCAACAGGTTTGCTGGGTGTGAAGGCAACCGTTTCGTTGAAACAAAGGCAAGCACAGTAATGTCTGTTTGCATCGATGTCCGTCAAAACAGACACAAAGAATCGTGGTTCCTGACGCTCTGTTGATAGAGCCCATCCCTGTGGCTGACAAAACTGTAAAACACATCCCATCAATAAATACAGAATGTATGTATGTATGTATGTATGTATGAAAGACAAAACTACACTCTTCTGTATATGAGGCCAACATGTCAATGCCTTAAAAAACTAATTTGTAAGGTTATTACCCATTCTATGCCTTCAATGAATGGTGTATCGCTCCAGTCCTTCTCTGGAAAACGTTGCAATATAATTCCACTGCTTATCCCACTTCCTACAAAGCAATAAGGTATACAAGTGTATAACAATTTGATTTAACTACAAGAACGGTAATACAAATTGGGTATTGTCAATACATCTGTCAGCCATTGGATATCTCGCTAACGAGGCCAACCTTTTATTTGAAACCACCTTGCATGCCGACTTTCAGACAGTCCCAAAATAAGTCTGACAGCACCCAAAATTTTGACAACATATTCGTGAAACGACAGTCCTACTGTTTATTTACTTACTTTCTTTCTCATGATCGTACCCTACTATTACGAAGTAATCTGCCAACCGTGACATCGCAGGGAACAACGTTGACGATTTAGATGCATGGATTCATCTTGCCTCTCTCCATCCGTCTGCCATCTTACCATTCTCTCAGCCACTGTTCAGCCAGGCCCAACAGTTCGCTGCTTTCGACAGATCACCCGTGGCTGCTTTCGATCAAATCCGCCGATTATTTATCTTGGTGAGCGCCGTGAGTGAACTGTTCTCTCTGACCCAAATGCCGCGAATGTTGCCAAATGTGAGCTGTGTGTGAGACGTTGACATTTGTGGGTTCGTTTCCGTAATAATCGTTCAACGTCAGATATGTGTGGTTGTATCGAATTAAACTGATCAAGTAACGTTCTCCTGAAGTGTGGCAGATTCCTTCTGGTACTCTGTGTGTATGAGTGGAAGTAAAATTGTCTCCATTCTCCTTTACCATACCGTTTATTAAGAGAAGGAAAGTTAAAGGAACGTGTTGTTAATAGGTGGCAGTAAGGCCATGGTTTGAGTCTGAAAATATTTATGTACGCTTTGCTGGATCTGATATGTTAGTATAGACCATAAACTGTCTCTTGAGCTTTCATAATTAAGAACGACATATATTAAAATCTGTTTGAACGTGGGCAGTACAGTAGTGCCGAAACGGTGTAATCAGTAACTTTTGCTGATGTAATTATGAAATATAGGCCTTATCATGTATTATAATTTTTTTTTCATTTGCATAGGGCCTGTACTACAAAGTTGGTTGTCAGCTTAAGTTTTTTTATTGCACTGCATTATGACACTTCCAGACAAGGCTTAAAGCTCAGTGAAGTAGTGCTTTCTGGGTTTTGATGCTGTGTAGGTCTGTAGATTGAAACCAATGCTGTTATCTTGAAAGCGGAAGGAGCATGTTTTCCCCAAGGGTCAGCCTCAACTTATGAACATACAGTGTCAAAACCCAAAAGAACAATGCTGGTCATGCAAACCTTAAATTTATAGTAGTGTGTAAGTTTTATTATCTCCACTGCCACTTCTCTACGTCCTGTAAGTCATAGGTACAGCACACCTTCCTATCAAGATTCAACCCTCATTCCAGGCAGACATAGCAAACATCCACTTGTTTGGCATGACAGTGCCGTAGGCCCAAGAAACTTGAGAGCAGAATAACTGACTTCATAGTACTGAACACCAAGCACTCTGCTTCAGAAGCCACCAATACTGACTGAGGTGTTACCCAGATTTCCCATTCTTCCAGGCAAATTGTTGAGCAGTACCTCCTTACTTTCATGTCCTTCCTAATTTACAATTCCATCTGACACTTCATGCAGTGCAGGAAGCATCCTTAAAGAAAACTCTTCATTTTTCTTATTCTTACAACTGGTTTCCTAAGGGGCCTTCCATAAAAATATTCTCGAATATTTATTTGCCAATCAGTGCTACATTCCTTACCCAAATGGACTTATTTACCTTCCTGTGCCATGATGAAGCAACTGGTTCCTTCATACAGCCTGTTCTAAGTGCAATTGCATGATTCCCTTCCCCACTCTATCCCTCTTTTCTCTGATTTCATTATGGTTCCTGCAACCAGCTGGGTGACTCACTGTTACATGGATGGCTGATCCTTAAACCACTTATAAATTTTGTCTCAGCCGTGAGCATATAAGATATGGTTTTGACTCAAGCTAACATACGCTGAGGTGTCATCTGCTTGACACTGTTGGGTAGGCAGAGGATATTTGTTGCATCAGTTAACTGCAACACCACATGGGTTTTGTGTTGTATTTTTAAAATTTGATGGTGTTCATCCCATTGTGCTGTGACATGTTAATATTAGTATGTGTTTTACTGTCATACACAACAAACTTCTGTTAAATTCATCCATGGATGCTACATGTTTTGGTCTCAAAGACCATCATCAGACACTAAAACACAAAATTTAGAACATAAGTATTTGTGCATCGAACTGTTTAGAAATTTATGAGATCTCACAAATATCTCAGCATTTTTATGCACACATAGTTATGTTTTAAATTATGTGCTTAATTGCTGGTGATAGTGTATAAGACCAAAACTTGAGGTTTTCATCTTGCTATTAAGTGAGGCATGGAGTTTTTCTGAAGGTATATATAGACAAAAGAGTATTAAGTTTTCTGGTCTTGTTCTTTGATTAATGTTATATGGCTGTATTGTTATCTCATGTGGTATTTGAACATTTTCACCACTGACTGCTTCCACAGGTTTCAATGTTGGTTTTGTTTGTGTAAGCAGAGATGCTGTAGAGAGGAATGGTGCATTATCAAGGCTTATATTACAAGTTTTATATAATATCCTTTGGTAAACAATGTTGTTCATGTAAAGGTTTTAGTTTTCATTCATAGGCATCCACATCAAGTTGAGTATCACTGTTCGTGCTTAGAAGTATGTGCAAGGTAATTTTATTGTCTGTACCATTCCCAGATAGAAAAGTGCATGACAGTAAACATGTTTACTCTTAATTCACTTGATCCAGATAACATAATGTTTCTGAAAATGTTGACAGCTCTTTAATAAGTGCTGGATAGAAAGGACTCCTCAAAGGGGGGGACTCTATAGTGAGGCTCAGTGGAGATACAGAAAGGAAGGTCTCAGAAGCCTAGAGGACTTTCTGCAACTCAATTAGTGACCTATTCATGATGACTAGGTTACAAAGGGCTCTTTCTAGGGACACAAATATCAAGCTGGGATCTCTGGTGGCTCTTTTGAAGAGGCGTACACAATCCAAGGGGGAAATGTTAGAACACCTGCTTGGTACTCACTTTCCCAACTCAGTAGTTACTGAAGAGATGGCAGCCTGTGCTGCTGCCCACTGCGCCAAATGATGCGATTGGCAGGTGGCTACAGAGGTTGTCACCTATGGGAGAGTAGAGCAGGCAATGAACTCATTTGCCGGATGTAAAAGTCCAGGAATGGATGGCATATTCCCGGCCGTATTGCAACAGTGATGGAGGATTGTTGTCCCTTACCTGGTCAGGATTTTCCATGCCTGCCTGGTGACTGGCTCTGTTCCAGCCATATGGCGTCTGGTTAAGGTAGTGTTGATACCTAAGCCCAGTAGGAGTTCCTGTACTGGAACTAGGGATTGTAGACCTATCAGTCTCATATCATTCCCACTTAAGACCATGCAAGGCTGGTGGAAAGGTTTTTAAGGGATGAGACTCTGGCTTTAATGCCACTGCATCCCAACCAGCATGCTGGGAAATCTGTGGAAACAGCCTTTCATCAGCTTGTGGTTTGGGTGGAGAAAGTGCTTGACCAGCAGGAAACATCTATGGGTGTTTTTCTAGATATAGAAGGGGCATTCAGTAACATCTCTTGTGGCTCCATGTGTGCTGCTCTTGTCAGATAAAGGGTTGGCTGCACCATTGTCCAGTGGATTAGAGCTACCCTGGAGGTCTGCCCGGTCATGGTGACTCATAATGGCTCTTGCATATGGGCTGTGGTGCCTTGTTGATGATCTGATAGCGAAGCTCAAAGGGGCATTGTATACACTCAGGGTTACACTGATGACATTTGTCTTCTAGCAGTGGGGAGATTTCCGAACACGTCAGGGCTTATGCAGTGGGCCCTCCACACTGTAGAGATTTGGTTCAGCAAGGTCGGTGTATCACTTAATCCTGACAAAACTCAACTCGTATTTACAAGGAAATGGAAACTTCCTGGTTTCTTCAAACCTCTTTTCTTTGGAGTTACCTTGCACTGTTATATGTCAGTTAAGTGTCTCAGGGTAGTCCTGGATTCTCAGCTGACTGAAGGGAAGTATGTGAATACCAAGGTGAAGAAGGCTTGCTATCTATTGTGGGCCTGCAGGAGGACCTATGGTATGACATGGGGTCTGAGGCCCAAGGTGGTCTACTGGCTTTATGTCTCCATCATTCAACCATCCATCACATTTGCATCTTTAGTTTGGTGGCCCGGCTGTCAGATGGTTAGTGCTAGGACAAGACTAAGCAGGATACAAAGAATTGCATGTCTAGTGATAAAGGGGGCAATGCATGTTACTGCTGCAGGTGCTATGGTTGCACCAACTTGCCTTCCTCCACTTAATGTAGTGGTTGAGTGTGAGGCAAGATCAACTGCACATCAACTCTGGAGTCTGGGATGTTGGTCTCAACTTCACCCCAGTCGAGAGCACAGCAGTATATTGATGCACCTTTGGAAGTTGGTTCCCGTATTTAATGTGAGGGTTGATGTTATGAGGCCAGGATTTGAATTTGAAACAAAGTATAGGGTTACTACGTTGAGTGGAGAAGAGCAGACCAGAGGACCTGGGACTCCTCCCACAGTTAAAGGGCTCATGTGGTATACAGATGGGTTCAAGGTGCAGAGGGGAATTGGGGCTGAAGACTATGGGCAGTCTTTGAGAAGAAGGTTCAGCATCTCTATAGGAAAATACGCTATTGTTTTCCAGGCCGAGCTGTATGCTATCTTGATCCTCCATATGAAATCCCTATGGACATTGGACCAGAGAAGTACATTAGTATTGGTTCTGGCAGTCAGGTGGCTTTGAAACCCCTTGAGGCTGCCAAAACAACATACAGCAGTAACACAAGGCACTGAATAACATGTCCAGCTGGCGTTCTGTGGTTCTGTTCTGGGTCCCCAGACACTCTTGGGTACGTATAAATGAAATTGCCGATGAGCTCGCCGTAGAGGAAACTGTTGACCAGTTTGCTGGACCTGAACTGGCTGTGGGATCTATAAGCAGAATACAGGGTAATTCTTAAGTCCTTCCGGGATTTCCGACCTCTGCGGTACAGTAGCCGGGATGATCACGCCGAAGGGGAGCATGTCAACAGAAGGAGAGACACTCCAAGTTTCTGCCCAAGTTACTGGTGCTCGATATGTCCACCCATGGTGACGCGGAAGATGTCAATCTTATCAAGTTCCTGCCACACACGTTGCAATATCTGGCGGTCGATAACAGCAACTGCCTCCACGATCCTTTGTCGCAGCTGTGGTAAATCACGTGGCATGGGGGGCATGTACACACGATCATTGATGTAACACCCATAAAAAATCGGAGGGGGTTAGATCAGGTGACCGTGGAGGCCAGGTAAGAAGAGAGTCACTGTGAGAAGCGCGCCCAATGCAACGACCGGGAAGATAGCATTGATGTGAGCACGGACCTCAAAATGGAAGCGTGGTGGGGCTCCGTCTTGTTGGAAAATGAAGTCCTCGCTGTCTTCCTGTAATTGTGGCATTAGCCACAGTTGCAGCATGTCCAGGTAGTTGATACCGGTAACAGTTGGCTCCGCAAAGAAAAGTGGTCCGTAGAATTTGCAAGAGGAAACGGCACAAAATACTGTAGGTGAATCACGGACGTGTTCCATCGTTGCATGGGGATTTTCCGTGCCCCAAATGCGTACGTTGTGACGGTTCACCTTACCACACACATGAAACGTCGCCTCGTCACTGAAAACCAGCTTCTCAGCAAACCCGTCTTCCTCTAGCCGCTGTTCGAAATCCACGCAGAAGTGAAAACGAGCATTGTGATCCTGGGGATTCAGCGCCTGCAAAAGCAGCAGCTGGTATCCTCTCACGCGAAGACGTTTGCGCAGAATGCGCCAAACACTTGACTGAGGCATCTGCAATTCCCGGCTCGCGCGATGTGTTGACTTCTGAGGGCTCATGACAAACGTTTCTCGCACACGCTCGTCAGTCTCGGCCGATGGCCCCGTCCGGCCTGTTCGTTTCGCAGCGCACAGGCAGCCACTCTGCTGGAATTTCATTTACCACCCACGAACTGTTTTGTCCGTAGTTGGTTTTGTGTGGTACGTGGTCCGAAACCTCCGTTGCACCTTCACAATTGACTCAGTTTTGGCAAATTCCAAGACACAGAACGCTTTCTTATTCCCTGTCCACGACTGCCCCCTAGCGGTGAAACCTGCAAGAACGCCACGGCACCAAGTACACACAAAAAAAACTGGAGAGATTCTCTACCAATTGATATCCTCCTTTCTGCTGTGTCTGTCTTAGTTGTTGCGCAGCTGAGTTCGGAAGTTCCAGAGCGACTTATAAATTAACCTGTGTAAAAAAAATTATAAAACGCTGGATAGACAAGCATCATATGGCAATGTGGTGGGGTCTTGTCATTACTCGGAGACAGGCTCAAAAATTTATTTTGGGCCCTAATCTGACTGCTAAGACCAGGCTACTGTCGTTTAACAAGACACAATCCAGGGTTGCTACTTGCCTGCTTACTGGACATAGCACCCTGAGAAGACATACATAATGGGGCCGAACAACGGTCCCTAATGTAAGAGGTGTGGAGCAGAAGAGGAAGCCTCAGTCCATGTTTTGTGTGAGTGTGAAGCCTTGGCCTCACTCACACACATATTTGGGTTCCTTTTTCTTGGACCCAAAGGTTGTTAGAAGTATAATTATGGGGGCAATCTGGAACTTTAGTAAAGGGACAGGGCTCCTATGACTTGGAAAACAGATTATGGGGTCCAAGGGCCTGTCCAACAGGCCTACGTGCATTGGGAACTAAAGGGCTCAAATTCATTTCTTCTCTGTTATTCTGTTCTGAAAATGTTGTCAGTTCATAGTACTGAGTGCCTGTTAGATAACAAAGATTAAAATACCCAATTTGAGGCTCACAGTGTTTCTATTCAGCTAATAAATTATCTTAAGGGTAAATTTGTGCATCATTAATGGGTTATTACAGAACACCTTTATATGTCATTATTGAAAACTTGATGTGGAGTTTGTGCAGTTGTAATTTGAATTGCAGTGTTCCTTAACAAATTCTCAAAGAAGTTACTTGTTATCATCAGAGACACAACCATATGTGTTTACTTTAGTGTTCCAAAAGTGTGAAAGCTGAAATTGATGAACTTGAAACGAACAATAAGATAAAAAATAACAGAGACTGTCACAGGGGCATCAGTGACATTAAGAAGGTTTACCAGCCTAAGACTAATTTGGTAGAGGATGAGAAGGGTGATGTGGTTGCAAACTCCCACAGCATTTTGGCTAGGTGGAGGAACCATTTCTCTCAGCTATAATATTGGGCACATAGAAATACCTACAGCACAACCACTAATGCCTGAGCCAAGTGCCTTTGAGGTTGAGATGGCTATTGAAAAGCTAAAAAAGACAAACAACCAGGTATTGATCAAGTCCTGGCAGAATTGATTAAAGCATGGGGTAGAACAATTCGCTGTGAGATCCATAAATTTACTAATTCTATTTGGAATATGGAGTGGAAGGAGTCAGTCATTGTACCTCTCTATAAGAAGGGCGATAAAACAGATTGTAGTAATTATAGAGGCCTATCACTTGTGTCAGTTGCGTACAAAACTTTATCCAGCGCTGTCAATGTTAACTCCATATGCAGAGGAAATTATTGGGGATCATCATGGGGATTTTGACGCAACAGGTCAGCTACTGATCATATATACTGCATTTGTCAAATACTTGAGAAAAAAATGGGAATACAATGAAGCAGTGCACCAGTTCTTTATAGACTTCAAGAAAGCTTATGGTTCAGTTAGGAGGGAGGTCTTGTATAACATTCTCACTGAGTGGGGATTCCCCATGAAACTAGTAAGGCTAATAAAAATATGTTTGAATGAAACCTGTAGCAGCAGTGACATGTTTCCTGTTAAGAATGGTTTCAGACAAGGAGATGCTTTATCATCATTGGTTTTCAACTTTGTTTTAGAGTGTACCAGTAGGAGGGTTCAGATAAACCAGGATGGCTTGAAATTAAATGGTACATATCAGCTTCTAGTTTATGCTGATGGTGTTAATCTACTGGGTGGAAGCATACATACTATTGAGAAGAACACAGAAGCTTTAGTGGTTGCTCGTAAGGAAACTGGACTAGAAGTATATGCTGATAAAACTAAGTACATGATCATGTCTTGAGATCAGAATGCAGGGCAAAGTCACAATATAAACACTGATAATATTTCCTCTGAAAGGGTGGAACAGTTCATATATTTGGGAACATTCCTAATAAATCAAAGTTCTGTTCAGGAAGAAATTACAATCAGATTGAAGTCAGGAAATGCTTGCTATCATTTGGTGCAGAATCTTTTGTCTTCCAGTTTACTATCCAAAAATAAAAAGATTAAGATATACAGAACTATAATTTTGCCAGTTGTTCTGTATAAGTATGAAACTAGGTCACTCACATTGAGGGAGAAACATAGACTAAGGGTGTTTGAGAACAGGATGTTGAGGAGAATATTTGGGCCTAAGACAGCAAGGTAACAGATGAGTGAAAAACTACATAATGAGGAGCTTAAAGATCTGTACTCCTCACCAAATAACATTTGGGTGATCAAATGAAGAAGAATGAGATGGGCGGGGCATGTAGAACTATGGGGGGAGAAGAGAGGTGCATATAGGGTTTTGGTGAGGAAACCTGAGGGAAAGAGACCACTTGTAAGACCCAGGCCTAGATGGGAAGATATTATTAAAATGTATCTTCAAGAAGTGGGTTGGGAGGGCATGGACTGGATTGATCTGGCTCTGGGTAAGGACAGGAGGTGGGCACTTGTAAATGTTTCAGTGAAGCTTCGAGTTCCATAAAATGCGGGAATTTCTTGACTAACTGAGAACCAGTTAGCTTCTCAAGAAGGTCTCTGATCCATGAAGTAAGTAAGTTCCAAAAAATAAACAAGGTGCTTAATTTACACATGCTTCAAAAATACTTTTGTAAGAATTGTTTCCTGAACTGATATGAAGAGAGAAGGGAACACACTTATAAAGAATACTATCTTGTGAAATGTGACACCATGTCAGTGCCATGAAAACCTCAAATAGCACACATTTATATTTATTTTCAACTGAAGACAAAAGGAAAACAGAAGAAATTGTCATGTACATTAGAAGAATTTTAACTTTGAAACTGTGATCCAGTTCCAGCAAAGGAACATATAATTCTGCAGACTCTTGTTTTCCTCCAGTGTCTGTCTTCCTGCAACATTTGCATCCATTCTACAGGAATGAAGAACAAAAAGTCCTAATGAAATGTACCAGCAGTTCATATGACATTTATTTTTTTATTAACTAACGTTTATACACTGTTTATGGTGTCTTCTACAATAAAGGCATTTACACAGTTCACTTTTGTTAACAGTTGCAGAAATAATATTTAATTTAACTAACATTGTTTGTTATATTTATACTTTACGTCTCTCACACTTGGTAGTACAGGGGGTTCATTCCACAGTTCCACAAAACTAGTGATACGTTCGCAAAAATAAATATTTCAAGGACATGGTGAAATCCTGCTCATATACCTTGCCATATAAACTGTAGGGATATGGCAGTCAGCTAATGGATATGGGATTTAGTTTGACATGCTTTTAGTAACTGAAATGGCTTGACTGAGGAGTATACTGTATTAATAATTGCTTATTGAATATGCCTTAAAATGGTAATGAAAAATTATTATAGCCAATTATGGCATTCTGGTCCTCATTAATAAGCTAACAAAGGTGGGAAGTACATCAAGAGAATTATTCAAGAACAATATGCATGTTTTGGTGCTGTATTTTGCTTCCCTCTGTTGCAAGTTCACAGGATTTGAAACCATGGTAGAAAAGAGTTGTGTTTTTAGGATACAGGTAATGTAATTGTAATAGGGAAACTAATGTGTTAAGTTCCACACTACTGTAACCCATAAGATAGTGTAAGTAATAATATTATAATTGATTTGAAAGTTAAGAGAGGTAAATTACAGTACTTTATGATTAGTTTGAACTTGCATATTTCTTAATGCATTCATACTTTATTTCAGTTCCCTGTAGTTTCAGAATTGAATCATATTAATAATAAGCAGAACTGAAATTTTCAGTCATGTGGGGAGATATGATGCTGTGTAATGGTAAACAGAATCTTCAGGTTTGCTGTGAGGACCTCAGATCTCACAAATAGAACTGTGTTCAGTGTGTCATATAGCCAAGAACGTGTAATGACACTGAAATGCGTGTTGTTATGAAAGTATATTAACTGTACGGAAGAAACAACACAAAGATATAACTGAATTAGATCATTCAGTTTTACTGGACATAAAACTTGCACATTCTGAAATAATTATTTCCTGTGATAGAATATACTGCCTGTAGGCTTTTACACTGGGACTAATTCAGTATACATAACTGAATATGTTGTTACAGTTGTAGACCTATCAGTGTACATTTATTTTGAAAACAGATGAGTCTCTCAGAGGCTATGATAAATATTGTTGCCTTTGAACACTTACTATTTACTGACTTTACAGATCCTATAATCAAAGTTCAGTTAAAAATAATACCTATATGTACCAAAAGATAAGCTTCCATTCTGCAAAATATATGTCACTCTCCCTTCCAATAATGTAGAAACTTACACACTCTGCATCAAATTGCCACAAGGAACACTAAACAGGTCTTGAGTGTAAGCCAGTTTGTAGATAAAGATATGAATACTCAGCAAATAAATGTGTGGACTTCAGTTGTAGACAAATCATCAACTGCAGATGTGTTTATTTCTCAAAATATTTTGATTTAAAGCTGTCCAGATACATTACAGTGGAGCTTATGTCCAGTTGCACTGATTCACTGTGTGAAATTATGGTCTGCATTATCACATAACATGTGTCCTGTTTTCATATATATGAAATGCAATTCGTGGACCAGTAGAAGTACTACATGAGGAAATGATCTAAACTGTAAAATACTAAATAATGTGCCTTACACTAGGATACTTCATTCCCTGACTTCACATTTCATATTTCAACTTGGAGACAACTTAAATGTCTGGTATTCTGCCTTGTCATTAGTTCATATGGAAGCACAGAATAATCATAACTGACTAAATCCACATGTTCAGCTACAGAAACTGTAGTTTTATGTATCATAATGTTTAAGTAGTTTTTCAGCAGAGTGTGTAAATGATTGTATAATGGAAGTAATGTCTGTCTATCCATCTACTGGCCAAACTATGTGTCTAATGATCACATATCAATAAAATCTGGCATTAGGAGTCTGCACCAAAAGTTAATTTTGGTTTGTATCAGTAAGCATAAACCACACATGTGAATTTTATCAAGTACTACAGATTTTGTGAATTTTACACATAACTGGATCCCGTTAAGATCTGTAGCTTTTTTTTTTCAGCATTTTTCAGTGTGGTAAGTATTTTAGAAAATATGAGGTCATACTTCTGAAAAACAATGGATTCATTCTGTTTTTCAATTGTAACTTATTCTGATACTTTAAGTTTTGTTGAAAATATGCTGGCGAACGCAGTTAATATGTGTGTGTGGTTGTGTGTGTGGTAACAGTTCGTATGAATAGTCATAGAATACAGTATTTAAAATATGAACAAAGTAGTTCAACCTGTTTCATGGGGATGTGTGTTTTAAGTAAGACTACATTTTATTATGGTGACAGCAACAAATTAACACTAAAGTCAATGAGTGAAGTATATAAAATTACATTTGGAAAGTATATGTGCTCCAAATTCGAGTATAACTTTCATTCATGTTACCCGGGCACATATATGGTGAATTTAGATAGCAGGTACTTCACATAAAAATGTAGGAAACGATGGGCGCACTGACACCATGTTTGATTCAGGAACTAGTTACACTTTATAAAGTGTATGGAGACCCTGATTATGTTTATCATTGCTAACCACTACAGATACAATATTGGTGATGTTCTTTGTAGAAACCATGTCAACAATCTTGAAAAAATATAATGATAAACTGACCCTGTCAGAGTGGATATGGCACATTATGCAACAATTAAAACAATGTCTCTTGGGACCAGGAGCAGTTTTTGAGTGGTGGTATTGAAGTTTTCTCATTTAGTGCTTTGATGAGGTGATCACATGAACCATGGCTCAGCAGAGGTAGGGAAGGGAGACCTAGCATTTTTGAGGAAGAGGAAGGAATGGATCTGGTTGTCAAGCTCTCACAAGATTTTGTACCTCGGTAAGGAGTGGGCTGTTGCTGGGTTGCCTGCTGTTTCCCAGTGGTGGTGTTCGTTGGCAGTTGCAGTGAAGAAGTGAGTGAATTAGTCAGCAGTGTCAGGCTGTCATTGCTAGATGTGCTGCCAGTTTCCCGAACAGGGAGTGGATATTGTGGCCTCTGAGATATGTTTTTCAAAGGCGTTTGGGTTTCATTTGGCATGTTACCGGGGAGTAGATCCACTCTATCACCACAGGATACTGTCTGTGGCATTTCACCACTGATTGTTGCACAGGATGGTTTGTTCTTGCAGCCATTGTAGTAATGACACCCTGGGGCAGAGAGACGTCGTCTAGGGCGGAACCCTTTGCTACCTGCCACACCCCAGTAACGCATAGGCGTAAGTGACTTTCGACAAGGTGATAAGGGCTGTATGTAAGAAACAGTAGGTGGTGGAGAATGAGATATAGGGAATTGTGCATTTTCATTTTTTTCCCAGGGACGTCTTTGCCTGCATAGATTTTTAACATTATCGAAACCATCATCTTCACTATCAGTTGAGAAACCCTCAACCTCATCTTCTGTGTCCAATTCTTGCCCCTCATCTAGGAACACTGAATCAGAGCCTACAGAATGCATATCATCAAAGTCTGGATAGTCTGTAAGGGAACCACCGATACTACTAATAGATGCAAGAGGAGCGGCCCTCACGGGAACATTCAGACTGGATGTTGCTGACTCTGCTTTTGAACCTCGAGAGGGGGGTTTGAGTTCGGACCGTACGAACTCCACCGGTTGGTCATACAGAGTTCTTTCACTTCCACAGGGCGACACTTCTGGTGTGGGCTGGATCACCTGAATGTCTATTGGATAATAAAAATCCCAGGGTTCTTCAGCCATGGTGGCGTTACGGTCGATATTACGAGATTTATGCACAAACGGAGGAGGAGCTGGAATACCCAATTCGACTGCTGACCCTCGTCGCTCTAAGTAGGACGTATCGGAGCTTGAGCATGTAATGGAACTGAGTCTACGCGCGTCCGGACCCGGTGGAACCGTCAGAAACTGATGATAGCAGCAGGGACTCACCAGCACGGAATCCTCTTCCTCCTCCTCGACGTCGTCGTATGCTCGGTCTTTTATCGAAAAGAGAGGCACCGGAGAAATGCTCCTGTTCTCATCATCCCGTGTGTGGAATCTGAGCGCAGAACCGGGAAGACTCTTGCCTCTTTGATAATAGTAAGAGGAGGGAGGTTCTAGCGTCGAGTACCCCGCAATGGAGCAGGAGCGACGGCCACCTCGCGTTATTACCACAGCCGGAGCACTCATGTTGCCAAGCGATCGGCGTGGGCCGCGCGCGCACAGTGCTGCTTGCTTCATTTGCTCTTCCTCGTCCTGAATGGCGACAGCAGCAGCTGCAGCATTTAGGTGCTCGTCACTAAGAGTCTTTGCCTTACACTTGCTCTTGTACACAACAAGCAGCACCATTAGACTAAAGAATCCTCCCAGGGTAGCGGCAATCCGAACTCCCGTCATTACGTCGTATGTGCGGTAGAACTCAAGCCTCGTCTGCTCCCGCAAGTTGACGACGGTCGGTGGCTCGGACGCCGAGCCGTTACTTCCGCTGCTGCCCGCATCACGCAGGTTGATGGCATCCATCCTGCTTGGGCTCTGTAGAACAAGCACACAACTGTATTACGCGTCTGTGTCGTAGTAGGGGACCAGTCAGAGTGTATAAGTGAAACTGTGATAAGGACGTATATTTTTATTTAAAATTCCGACATTCTGGTAATGGGATATCAATAGGGGAACCATGAAATTCGATCTCCACCGATAGCCACAATACTTTAGAATAGAAGTAAAAGATACTCGTCGCTATAATAAAAAAAACAAGTCGGGAGCGGGGGTTAGGGCCCACATATTTACATAAAATTTTGAGTTGAGTTACAAGACTTTACACATTTATTTTGCCTTTCCTGAATTACTTTCGTGGTAATAGTAGTCTCTGCGTCAGTTCCTGCGCGTTTGTTTAATTCCACATTATGAATTCTGTCAGTCCAAACTGCTCTTCCCACTTGTCTGCACACTGTTACTGTTTACATTACAGACTACATAATGAATAAGTTGGAAATGTCCATGGAGTATAACAATTAGGAAGTGCTCTATCTCTTGGTGCATCTGTATTTTAAAATTGCAATTCCAAGAGAAACAGTAACACTACACAGATGAGATTTATTCCAGAGATTGCATATTTTAAGACATATACAAGTTACTCCATTTTTCGGCTAACATTTTTAGCTTTCTTTATAGAGTACACACAACTGCAATGTTTCGTTAAAAATATGAAACATTGTCGAAGATTAAGGTAAATGTGTACATTTAATAAATATCTGTTTATTACTCATTGGAGGAAGATGTATAATATTAAGTGAAAATATGTTTTAAATGTATCTTTCCACTTTTACACAACACAGGCTATAATATTTCTGGGTATCATAGCAACAGTTGCACAGACGGTTGCGAATTGCTCTCCATATTTTAACAACATTACTGGCGAGTATATTCGATGAATTAATTGTAAATATTTGATAAGATACGAAGAACGAATGTCTTCCAGCGTATGCCTGGACGTAAAGTGTCTTATTTTTGCCATATATTAATCTAAACTGCAAACTTTCGACAAAAGTGTGTAAAAATCCGCGAAAATCTTTCTCATAGGAGTCTAGTTGTTCATGAGGACAGACATGAAGCTAATGGTCTCTTTTCGCGATTGAGGACGTGCCTTTTAAAAGGATGAGTTATTGTTACGTTGCGTATGTAATATTAGGTTCTAAATGGCTTGAAGGAGCTGTATGTCTCTATGAAAAACTTTGTTGTAATTAATTTTAACTACTGATTTGTTAATGACACATACTTCAAGCCATTTAGAAAATAATATTACGTATTGTATATTAAGACGGATCTTCAGGGGATCTAGCTGGCTGAGGATATGGACAGATGGCGGGCACTTGTGAATGCGGTAATGAACCTTCGG
>Ga0209755_10003398_pt1 | contig 20024 bp, 15 predicted proteins | sample TergutCo191P1_FD_187301 | JGI IMG/M metagenome (GOLD analysis project Ga0209755, IMG submission 187301) | Cornitermes sp. P1 segment gut microbial communities from Petit-Saut dam, French Guiana - Co191P1 (SPAdes) (version 2) | ecosystem: Host-associated > Arthropoda: Insects > Digestive system...
GTTGTGCGCTGGAACTTGTGGAGAGAATGGAACATTCCGGGCGGTTTAAACTCAGTGGAATTAGAGACTTTTGCGCACATGCTTGAAGCGCAGTTTAATGCAGATCGCAGAGCTGTGCTTGCAGAGACTTTTCCACTTTCTTTGGCTCATTTTGAAATGAAGCTTAATTTAGATGTGGATCCGGAAATTACTCAGCCGACGGCAGCAGCTATGGTTGAGCGTGTAATGAACAGTGTTTTAAGGTTGTCGGCCATACACATATAACGTAAGTTTTGCCACTTGGCAAGTGGCGAATTATTGGAAAGAGGTAGTGATTTGAAACTTAAAGATTTGATAGGCATTAATTTATTCATTGATGGGCTAGGTGTCGAAAACATTATGTTAACGGTTGAGCCATTTTGTGGAGATTTTCAAATGTTCCATCTTGTAGACATTCCTGAAAAATACCTAGATTTCGAAGTTATCGACTTAGACTTTGGCGCGAACGAGGAAAGCATTACTGTTGGCATAAGAGCCAGCGATTAAGAAAGGAGAAAGCAGGGATGATTTTGTTAGGACTGGGAATAGGTTTAGCCTTTGTGGCGATAGCGTTTATTTACAAAACTGTGGCTATGAAGGCCATTGGCATAGAGAAAAAAGGGCTTTGGTATGGACAAGGCTGTGACGACAGTGCAGACACCTTGTTTAAAACCTTTAGCGCCTTGGTTGCCGCGGGCGTTCTTTTGTCGGCAACAGCACTGGTTGCGGCGTTCGTAATTCTGGGCCCGATCATTAATTACGGAACATTGGAGGCGAGGTTGGAACTGTATCAATCGGAGAATCAGGTTATTCAGCGGGATATCGCAGATGCAGTTGAAGCCTTCGCGGAGCTTGAAAGCTTGCCCCCGACATTGCAGGAGCTCAAAGAAACAAATCCTACAACTCTTGCCGCTATGTTTCCCGACCTGTGGGCAAGCGAGTTGATGCAGATGCGGCTTGAGGCTTACGTCGAGAACAATAATCGAATTCGGAGAACCCGGGAACAGATGATGTCGGCGCAGAATTACAGGTGGTGGTTGTATTTTGGGAGGTAGCTGGCTATATGGGCACAATGAGGACAATTCTGCACGATACATATTAGGAGAACCTGGTAAGCGAATGTTAGCTTGTTTTGGAATTAACCCCAGCACTGCGACTCCGGAAGCTCTTGACCCTACACTGAAGCAAGTGAAGAGGAGAGCTGCCATGCACGGGTACGATGGTTGGATAATGTTTAACGTTTATCCTCAGAGGGCGACAGACCCTAACGACCTACATGCAGAAGTTGACGAAGCGATACATGCAGAAAACTTGGCCGTGATTAAAGACTTTTTCGGAAACTACAGTTGTGACATATGGGCAGCGTGGGGAACGCTTATAAGCAAAAGAAGCTATCTCTTTGATTGCCTGCGGGACATTGTAAAGGTCGTTCGTCCGAGAAGTTCCGCGCTGACAACATCTAAGTGGGTACATATAGGAAAACTCTCAAAAGAACTACATCCTCACCATCCGCTTTACTTGAGTCACAAAGAAAGCCCCGCGGAGTTTGATATAGAAAGGTATTTAGGTATGACATGAGTAAAGGCATCATATTCAGCACCGAAATGGTGCAAACCATCCTTGATGGCAGAAAGACGCAAACAAGGCGCACGATTAAGCCTGACGTTTTTAACAACTTTGACATCTGCTGCGTTGGCGGAGCCATTGCGTGGTGCGACCAAGAGACGGGTGATTTTTACCCACCTACTCATTGCGCCCGCTACGGTGTTGGTGATGTTCTCTATGTAAAAGAAACTTGGGCTGTAATCCCAGAGAGCTTTTCAGATGCGGGAGGTTACACATACAGGGCAGCGGCTCCGCAACCGCTCAATTCGTATGTGGTGTATACAAGTCCGCACAAGCCCATTAAGTGGAAGCCATCAATCCACATGCCCAGAAAAGCGGCCAGAATCTGGCTGAAAATCACAGGTGTGAAGGCTGAGAGGTTGCACGATATTAGCGATGCGGACTGTTGCGCAGAGGGGATTGATTGGCGAGGCAGCCTAGATTTTAGGCGCACATTCAAGGCGTTGTGGGAAAGAATCCACGGTAAAGGCTCATGGCTCGACAACCCTTGGGTCTGGGTGTATGAGTTTGAGCGTTGCGAGAAGCCGGAGGTAGAAGATGGGGAAAATTAAAAACTATTGGGTGTCATGGTATCACAAAACAGAATACAGTGATTTTGAGTCAACAAACCCTTGGGGGGTATCGGGGGTGAGAGTTCGCGATGATGCTGCAGTAATCTGCATGGCCATAAAAGCCGGAAGCGTGGAAGATGCAAAAAGAACTGTTTACCAAGCTTACGATGCGCCACCGGGCAAAATAGAATTCAGGTTTGTTAATCAGAGGGAAGCGGGGTGGATACCGTTCAACAGCCGCTTTAAAAAGCTTGGTTGGATGATTTGGGAGGCAGAAGAAAAAGGTTGATACTTTAGAGTATGTGTCAACGCTTTTATAGCTTCGCTGAAAAGCGAAGCAGAATAACCACACAAGCACAAAAGATCTGTGTTTCACGGAACTTTTTGCAAATAAAAACAAACAAAAAAAGGAGAAACAAAAACATGACAGAAAGAAAAAATAGCAGAAAGCTGCTGGCCGTTGTAACGGCGGTAATGATGCTCATAAGCATCATGTCACCGATGGCGATTGCAGCACACCATGCTGACGGTGCGGATTATTTGGTCGCAACTCCGCTGTCGTCATTCGTGGTTACGTTTGACCCAACTGGCGGCTCAATGCTGCCAGGACAAGAAGAGTTGACCATCACCGGAGGATCGGTTGGAGCCAACATGCCAACCGAACCATTAAGAGACGGATACGTTTTTCTACGCTGGCTGCTGGATGGCGTGGTGTTTACTGGCGAAACGCCTGTGACCGAGAGCATAACGGTTGTAGCGGAGTGGGGATTTGGCATCGAATTCCTTTCAAACAATCCTAGGGTAACTTTAAACGTTGGAGACGATCCGAATAATCCTGCTCACTTTTTGGAGCGCAGGGTGCTGCCAGGCCAAACTGTAGACGCAACTGACAACATGGTGTGGGTTGGCGTTCCGCCAGTTCCAACTGGTGAAAGATTCCTTGGATGGTTCGACTCGCCAGGTGTTGGCACGGGCAATGAGTTTACGGGAACAACACCGATAGCAAGAAACATAACGCTGTATGCGCAATGGGAGCCGCTAATTTGGAGATTAGACTTTGATCCGGGGCTCGGAACGATTGATGCTGGGCAAACTGATCACAGGTTTGTGGCAGATAGGACAAATGTTGGAGAATCTTACTCTTTTCCGTACAGCTTAAATCAGGGCGTTGCACGCCCGACGCTAACCCCGCTTGCCAGCAGGGCGGGCATGGAACTGCACAGCTGGTGGAGCAATTACGGAGATTGGAATGATTCAGAGGTTGTAAACGCACTTCCTGATCCATTCGTCACAACCGTTTTACATCCTGGAGTTGTCAGAATAACTCAAGATCACACTTTTCACGCACTGTGGATGTACAGGGTGGCGTTTGTAGACAATGCTGGACGCGGATTAGTGTCGGACATCAACAGGTATGTGATGCCGTCCTTGGTTCAGACCAACGGACATGCAACGTTTGAAGATTTTTTCCCGCTGAATCCCAACCACCCTTCATCAGGTGGAGTTATGCCGGTAACGGGCGCTGATGAAGGAAGCCTTATTCCTAATCCAGTTGCACGGCCAGGTTTTGAATTCATGGGATGGTGGAGCGTGAGAATTAGCGACAACGTTCCTCTTGGCTCGGAGCCTCCAGGTGCCTACATAATCACAGCGGATTCTCAGGTAACTGGTTCGAGATCCGTGTGGGCACGCTGGAGAAGCGTGGAGGCCGCGGACGTGAGAGTAACTTTTGACATAAGTGGTGGCGAGTGGGTACACGAGCCTGACGAAGTTGGCTATAGGGTGCTCCCGCTTGGGCGCACAATCTCCAACACTCTAGGTGTAAACAAGCCGAGACATCCAGCACCTGTGAATATGCCGGGATACATGTTTGCTGGGTGGTATCTGGACAGTACGCTTGAAACGCCTTTCACAACCGTAACTGTAGTGACCGAGGATATTACTGTGTTTGCGAGGTGGAGCCCGTATCACTACGTAACGACGATATACAACGCAGAGACTAGAAACCCTGGGATGTTCCGCGTAGTTACAGGGGAAACCGCATGGTTTAGCATAAGGTTGTTTATTCAGGAAAATGGAGGGCTTAACGAAAATCATGGCTTTGCGGCATCGATGTTCGAGGTTAACAATTTTTGGAACCTGCGCCCCGGTTCAACGGCAACAAGATGGACCACAGGTCCACTGGGGCAAATGCCTGAGTATGCTTTAAACAATCAGCAAAGCTTTGTAAACGGAACGAGGATAACTGACGACATAACCCGCATCTATCTACATTGGGAAGAAACGGTTATTTTCGATACTAATGTTAGTTCCCACATAGATGGCTCTGCAGACCAAGTTGTGCTGCGAGCAGTAAATCGAGGACGGTCTATTGCAACGAATCACATCAACGTCTTTGGGAACGAAGCGGCACAACGGCGCACAATGCCTGAAGCTACATTGGGCGACTGGGCGCTTGTAGGCTGGAATACCGAGAGAGATGGCAGCGGTGAGTGGTTTAACGAGCACACTATTGTTACTGAGAGAACTTATGTGTATGCGATCTTCCAGTACAGGACGGTGGTTTTCAATAGTGGATTTGCACCACAGGAAGTTATTGCTGAGAGCAATCAATCTCGCTTTATAGAGCAGTGGGGAGTTACCATACCGCAAACACCTGACGGCATGCCGCCTGCACCGCAATGGGAAGGGCATGAATTCCGTGGCTGGAACACCGTTATTGACGGATCTGGAATAACCTATGGCGAAACCACAGTGATCCATGGTCCGCGCACGTTGTTTGCTGCGTGGAGATCCGATGTAATTTTTAATCCAAACGGTGGCACGCTAAGCGGTGCGGAAATAGTCGGCATTGACCTTGGGCGTAATTTAGGCGGGTTTATGCCAGCAGATCCAGCAAATGGCGCACGGGCGTTCCTGGGCTGGAACACTGAGAGTGATGGCAGTGGCGAGTGGTTCTCTGCTGATGATCTGGTCTTGCACGGAATGGAAGTTTTTGCGCAATGGGATGTCGAAGTTTGCGACAACTGTGGCAACGAAGGCAATTGCGATACTGACACTTGTGAATGCGAAGGCGATTGCAACCTCGGCAACTGCCCGTGTGAGCCTGTATGCAACGACTGCGGACAAAACCCGTGTGACAATGATGATTGCAGCTGTAATGGCGACTGCAACTTAGATGATTGCGAGTGCACACAGATACCAGAATGTCAGTGTGATCCGAATACATGCACATGCTGCGGACCAGGTTGCTGTGACGTATGTGACTGTGAGCAGCCGGATGATTGCCGCGAAGCTTGCGACAATTGCGGGCAAAACCCGTGTGACAACGATGATTGCAGCTGTAATGGCGATTGCAACTTAGATGATTGCGAGTGCACACAGGTACCAGAATGTCGGTGTGATCCAAATACATGCACATGCTGCGGACCAGGTTGTTGTGATGTATGTGACTGCGAGCAGCCGGATGATTGCCGCGAAGCTTGCGATAATTGCGGACAGAACCCGTGTGACAGTGATGATTGCAGCTGTGAAGGCGATTGCAACTTAGATGACTGCCCGTGTGAACCTATATGCGACAACTGCGGCAACGAAGGCAATTGCGATACTGACATTTGCGAATGTGAAGGTGATTGCAACCTAGGCGATTGCCCGTGTGAGCCAACTGCTCAAACACCTGCTCCCGGCAATCAGATTCCGGGCGGCGGCGGTGGAGCTCCACCAGCACAGCAACCAGCATCTCCTACTGAGACACCTGCTCCGCCAGCTACAATTGAGGTGTTTTCACCTCGACATGATGCTTTTATAGTTGGGTTCCCGGATGGAACCGTGAGACCGGAGGCACCGATAACACGCGCACAAGCTGCGACAATATTCTTTAGGCTTCTGAGTGATGAGTTTAGAGCGGAAAACTGGAGTCAGGGCAACCCGTTTGACGATGTTGGCGGTAACGCTTGGTTTAATAATGCGATATCAACTTTGCATAACGCCGGGATAATTAATGGATCCGGAGACGGAACGGTGTTTAGGCCGAATGATGCTATAACACGTGCGGAATTTGCGGCAATGACTGCTCGATTCTTCGAGTGGGAAGGTCACGCTGATACTGACTTGGCGGATGTGTCAGGAACTTGGGCTGAAAGATATATTGGTCAGCTCTCATCTGTCGGTTGGGTGCAGGGTGACGCTGACGGCGCTTTTAATCCAGATGAGTTTCTAACACGTGCACAAGCTTCAGCGATAATTAATCGCATGCTTGACAGGACTCTAGACTCTACGGATGGGCTGCTTTCTGGACGTACGAGATGGCCAGACAAGACTAACATGAACGCTTGGTACTATCTGTACCTGCAGGAGGCAACACACTCTACGGAGTTTGAACGCCTCGAGAACGGAAACTTGGCGTGGACAGAGATTCTACCGCACCTTGATTGGTCAGTGCTTGAAAGACCGAGTTCACAACCATGGCATTTAAGTACGGTGAGATAACTCGCTTGACAGAGGGCGCGGCCTTGGTCGTCGCGCCCTTGCGATAAAAAAGGAGTGATGAGAGTGTCCGATTTAGGGAGTGACGTAGCCAGTCAATCAGTATCGGCATCAATAAGAGTGATCGCTGCGATCGCTGCGATCTTTAAAAAAATATTTGAACTATGGGAAAACAGGCATCTAAGAGGTGACCAAAAGGCGCAGCGAAAGCTGCACGAAGCACAAGCGGAATCTGCAGAAATGAAGTTAAAGCGCTCGAAGGCGGAGCGCATGGTGGGTTATGTAGCTCATGAAACGCTTGTAGAGGCAGGAGTTCCACTTACTTACACAGGTTTAACGCTTACAGAAACCGAGTTCGGAGAATTAGTTTCTCACTGTAAACGCGAAGACATACTCATTACTGCAATTGTAGATACCCGTGCTGGCGAAGAGCGAAAACTTTATGTTGTTGAGTGCAAGGAAAAGGACCTTGTTCGGCTAAAAGAGCTCGTTGACATTATGAATGACGAAAAGCGTATTGACTACCTTGACCAAGCTATCGCCGATATAGAAGGTAAAAGCGAATTGACAGAGCAGGACTTAGCGGACATTGAGAATCTGAAGGCCCAAAAGGAAGAGGCGCTTGACCGCTTTGACCAAGCCATCGCCGATATAGAAAGTAAAAGCGGATTGACAGAGCAGGACTTGGCGGACATTGAGAATCTGAAGGCCCAAAAGGAAGAGCTGCAGCGTGGCTACACCAACAGTTTTAATGACGAACAGGCGCAAAACATTGCGAAGTCAGTTTCGTTTCAGGAGCCAAAGCTTGTGACAGGCTTTGACGAAGCGTTTAATCGGATCACCGGAAAGAAACTTGTTAAAGATGTTCGATTTGTCGTTGCTGATGCAGCGGACCCCGGAAAGCATATCAGATGCCACGCTTTTGAAGATGTTTACAAGGGCAAGCCCTACATTAAGACTAAGTATGAAGCGTTTAATGGAAGCGCGTTGGTTTTTTCTGGGCACGACGGGCGGTTCGACGGCAGACCTTTTGGATACTGGGATGCGCTAAAGGCTGAGATTCAGGCTAAAAGCGGTCTCGGAGAGGCACTTTTAAAGTTTCATACTGCGGAAGACTACGAGGGCTTTGTTTCCGAATTTAAGGAGCGCCAGCCGGACATAGAAGCTGTCCAAGACGGTGATTACCAAGCTGCCACTGAGGAGTTGGAGAAGGATCTCGAAGGGCTCGGGATCACGATTGAGGAAGATGTGCCGATCGATAAGGGATCCGGCAAGGTTATAAGTTTTGAAGACGCTAAAGACACGCCAGAAATGTTGCGTGCAGCACAAGCCTCTTTGCTTGCTAGGCAGATGGAGAATTACAGAGATCTCAAGAAGTTGGAAAGTGAAGTTGCGTGTGCACATACACAGGTGCTGCTGACTGCAGAAAACACGCCGGAGTACATTAGCGCCAAGTCGGAATATGACAAATTGCAAAAAAAGCACTTTGCGGCAGTTGCGTTAGATAAGGGTTTTTCGACAGAGCGCACGTTACTCCATTCTGCACTTGCTGAGAAGGATGCGCGGACTGCTGCAATTGATTTCGCCGGAAGAAGGGGCGCTCGTCCTCACGGTGAGAACGGCCCTATTCGGCTGAGCAGCAAACAATGGGGCGAATCGATCGAAGATCGGAGGGCAAGTTCCCCGCTGGGTGTTGGTAGAGACGCTTTGCGTGATCGCGGGCCTAAATTGGCCGCAGTTGAGAGGTAGGGTTTTGATGAGAATAATGAACCGCCGCGCAAAAAGGCGCGGGAGGCGGCAATTTCCCTATATGTACCAGCGGCGCGGGGGTTGCTCTCTAAGTGTTGTGCTTGCTTGTGTGATTGCCTGTGCTTTTATGGTTGCTCTTGCAAAACATTTCGTTATCGGCGATGAACCTTGGTCCTTAGTGGATGTTTCTTGGTTGTCAACAGGCGTTGAGACAGAGTTGGACGAGGGCGTTTTGTATGAAGCAGCGCGGGTTGTTCGGGTTGTTGATGGTGACACTTTGATTGTTGCTATAGATGGTCTTGACAAAAGAGTGCGGCTGATAGGTGTTGATGCTCCGGAGATCGGCGAGCCAGGGGGCGATGAGGCTACACAGTTTGTGCGTGATCTTGTAGAGGGGCAGACTGTGTGGCTGTCCGGGAGTGGAAACGACGTGGATCGGTTCGGCAGGTTGCGGAGATATGTGTGGCTGCAAGAACCTGCAGATCAGAATTGTGAGGAGCAAATACAGGCGTTTAAGCTAAATGCGTTGCTTTTAGTGCATGGACACGCTGCTGTGATGGAGCTTGGTGGAGCGGCGCATGCTTGGGCGAGAAACGTTGTGCCTGTTTCATCACAAGAAAGTGGGGTGCAATGCGAATGACTGAAGATGTTATTCATAAGTATATAGAGCAGAGTCGAGCGTGTGTTCGCCCGTGGGCGGTGTAGTTATGAAACCTGTAAAAAAGAGTAGTAAATCTTTCAGGCTCATTGTTGTTGTCGCCTGCTTGCTGGTGATTGCGTTCATCGCACTGCATGGTGCTGCTGCATATAAATATGTTCAGTTTCGAGGCGATATTCAGGGGTTAAATGTTTTTGCAGCGGTACTTGTTGAACTGGAGGCAAGAGCCTCTAGCGATCCACTGGGCTTTGAGTGGAATGAGCACAGTGCTATGTGGCTGGGGGTTTCGGTGTTTGCTTTCCTTCTGGCTTATGCTCACATAACGCTTTCGAAAAAGAAAATGATTAGCGGAAAAGAGCATGGCACGGCTGTGTGGGGATCTAAGGCTGATATCGAGGATGTTTTTGCGGAGAATGTCCTTAAAGGAGAGCTGGCGAAAGCTAAGCGCGAGGCTCCTAAAGAGTTTTTAAAGGACTTGTTTACTGGTCGAGCGTTAGCGCCCGGAGCAAAGGCGGCGCGTGTAGAAAGAGGCGCAAGCAAGGTTGCAGCACTCAAAGAGCGATATGAAAACGCTGACATGCTGCTTACGGAGACTGAGCGTATTAGCATATATAACTGGCGCTTGAATATCAATTCAATAATTTTCGGAGGGTCTGGAAGCGGAAAGTCTCGTAGTCACGTTCTTCCAAACCTTCTGCAGGCACACAGCTCATTTGTTGTAACAGATCCTAAGGGAGAGCTCTTGGCTAAGGCAGGAAAGTTCCTTGTTGAAGTGATGGGGTATGAGCTCCGGGTGCTAAACATTGACAATATGGCAATGTCTGATTGTTATAACCCTTTTAGCTATCTTTGGCCCGATAGACCTGGGTATGAGGGGCGAGTGTTGGTTTTGATAGAGACGATTATCGCCAACACGGACGGAGGGGAGAAGCAGGTCGGCAACGACCCCTTCTGGGGGCGCGGAGAGGAATGCTTCTTGACGTCACTCTTTATGTTTGCGAGTGACGGCTTCCCGGATGACGAAAGGAGCATGAACACGTTTTTCTGGCTGATGTCTCTCCTTAAAATCGAGGAAGAGCAGGACAACTTGGACAGTGACTTGGATTATTTTGTTGAAATCTTTGCAGAAAGGTTCGGGGAGGATCATCTGGGAGTTGAGCTGTATAGGGAGTTTCGAGGAAAGGCTGCAGGGAAAACTGCCAAGTCGATTGTTATGTCGGCGGTCGGAAGGTTTACGCCATTCCGCACAAAGGATATGAAGAGGGTATTTTCTCATGATGTGATGAATCTTTCTGAGCTAGGCGAGAAGAAGATGGCGGTGTTTGTTGTCGTTCCGCCTACAAGCAAGAAGTTTAACTTCGTTGCGGGGATGCTGTTCACACAGATGTTCCAAGAGTTACAGTACTGCGCGACGGTTAAGTACCAAGAAAAGCAGCAACTGCCTGTACCAGTAAGGTTCATTCTTGATGAATTTGCAAACACATGTAAGATCCCTAACTTCCCGCTGATTATTGCATACGCTAGATCGTTCGGGATTGGGATTGCACCGATTCTTCAGTCGCTAGATCAATTGAAGGCTATGTATAAGGATGACTGGGGCGTAATTATAGACAACTGTGCGTCAATGATCTATCTCGGTCGAATCGCTTGTCCTGAAACGCTCAAGTTTTTCTCAGAGCTTTTAGGTAAGGGCACTTTCGATAAGTGCACCAGCAGCCGCACGAGAGGTAAGCAAGGTAGCTCTTCGCGTAGCTATGATGTCATAGGCCGTGATCTCATGGATCCGTCGGAGATCAGAAAGATGCCGGATGATGATTGCTTGTTGATTGTTAGTGGGAGAAGCCCTTTTTATAGCAAAAAGTATAAGTATAAGTCTCACCCTAACTACCAGCACACGTCTGATGCCGATCCTAGCAATATATTTAGACACAAACCTATATCTTTGCCAGAAGCTCCTATCCATCCCATCAATCCTCACGGTGAGGACGAGAGGGGTGTGGCGATTGAGATTGATGCTATTGGTCCACCTACAGAGGGAATTGCGTTACTCAATGGGCTGCGTAACGCGGTGGTAGCTGGAGCGCTTGAGCCAGTTAGCGATGACGGGTTACGTGTTGAAGATGGAGAGCCTTTTGGCTCGAATGAGCCGGAGGTACCTGCTGGTAGCGGTAGTGACATTAAGCTGATTTCTGATCCGGCTGAGCTTGCTAAAGAGGTGTTGTCTGTTGCAGTACACCTTGCACCTGTTGGTGATCGTGAGCTGCGTGTGCAGGACGGCGAGCGCGACTTTGACGATATTGTGTTTGACGATGATGACGTAGTGATTGAGCTAGAGGCGGACGCGCTGACTGCTGAGGTTGGTAGTTTGATTAGTGCATTGTCTGCTGAGCTTGAGGGTTCATTTGATCTTGAGCGCGTGAGCGCATGAGATATATGCCCGTCCTCACGGTGAGGACGAAGAAATTTTAGAAGGAGAAGAATTTTATGAAGTTGGAAAAGGACGTTAGGCCCCGAGATCGGGATCGTAGACGCAGAGTTGATAAGTTTTTGCGACGAAGAGAGCATAGGCGAAGGTTTAGAAGCGTTGGAACTGTGCTCATGTTGGCTCTGTTTGTTGTTTCGGCGCTGCTGTGGTCTCCGGAAGTGGCGGCTGCTGTAGATACGGAGGCGTTATGGGGCACCATAGCGGAAATTATTGGCACCTGGGTTACAAGAGCTGCCGGGGTTGGGTTCTTTGTAGGCGGCGTAATGTTCGGCTGGGGCTGGAAAAATGAGGATGGTGATCGTCGGGGACAGGGAATCAACACGATGATCGCGGCTGCTATAGTAGGGGCACTCGCTGGAATGATAGGAATATTTTTCGGAACTTAAAGGAGTAACAGGATGAACTGTAGAACTGAAATTAAAAACCTGACCACCCTCGACTGCAATCAAAGTAGGTCAGGTTATCCAGTTGCAGGCCTCTTGCAAGGATGCTCCCAGACGATACACATTATATCGTCTGGGGCCCCCAAAGACAAGGATGTGAATTAATGAAATTTAGAATTACTGAAACCGGGGAGTTTAAAACTTTATCGTATGTAGATGCCGGAGTTGACCGTACTGTCGATATCGTAAGTTTTGATGTAGGCGTTGATGGAGCTATTGCTTACAATGATCAGCTTGAGTGTTATGAGGCAACTGCTGATACGTTTGCGTTTTGGGAAAAGTATTTGAACGGCTTGGGGAAAGCTGAAGAGGTGCTGAGCTCATTTAAGTTTGATCTGTATGCGAGGTATCGAGGGTTTGAGGATTTTTCCTATGTCGAGAATATTATTCAGGACATTTACAGCAATATCGATACGAACAACTACGAGACGCATTATGACCAGGTTGTGAGTTTGGTGAAAGATGCACGTGAGGTGTATCTAGGTTCCGGCGTGGAGGTCAAGCCCCTTATGTCAAAGGCTGGCTACAGAAAAGCTATTGAGGCGAAAAACGAGCAAAGTGCTTCTTCTAGTGATGACAGCTGTTCGCAAGCAAAGGACAAGGGGCGGATTCGAGGAGAGAGGTAGGTGATGTGGCGTGGGTAGCGTTTTTAGTAGCTTGGCATACGGGATGGCGCATGGAGCTTTTCTTGGGTTTGATAACTGGGTTAACTACGCTGTACAGGTTCTGGCGGGTGATATGCCTGCCTGGGACGTTATTGTAAACACGGTTTCTTCGGTTTTGAGGCCGTTTGCACTTACCATCATTGCAATTTGTCTGCTGATTGAAATTGCGCAGGTTTCAGCAAAGGTAGACATGCTCAAGTGGGAGCATGGGCTAAAACTTGCGGTTAAGATGGTGTTTGCGAGAGTGGCTATTGATATTGCTCCATTGTTTTTGAGGGCGACATATGCTCAGGCAGCGCAGTGGATTGGCGGCTTGATGAACTTCGGAACCGAAGCGGAGTTTGGGCGGCGAGTTTTGAATGATTTGTCTCCTCTGGTCCAGCAGACTACGGGAACTTTTGATGCGCTTGGACTTTTCGTGTTTATGCTCATTCCGCTACTCGCGCTGCAGATATGCGGGCTTGTCATCGTAGTCATCGCTTATGGTCGCATGTTTGAGCTTTACATCTACTTAGCGGTATCGCCCATTCCGATGGCGTTCTTTCCGCTAGGGAACGGTGATGGCGGAGGGTTCTCGCGGATCAGCGGGAAGTTTCTTCGGAGCTTTGCCGCAGTGTGCCTGCAGGGGGTGATGATGATTGTGTGCATCCGGGTATTTGGAGAGGTAATGAATGCAGCGATAACTCGTGGGCTTGCAAATGCTGCGACTGCTACGACCTCGAACGGGCACATAAACGAGCTACTTATGGTTATGTTGCTGGGATCGATAGTCCTAGTGGCGTCAGTTGTTAAAAGCGGTACTTGGGCAAAATCCTTGCTCGATGCTGCGTAAGGAGGGATATAAATGATTGTAGTTAGGATTCCGCAGGAGATTAGGAAGTATAAGGAGGCGGTGTTGCTGGGAATGAACGCTCGGCAGTTGGTGGCCGTTGTGCTGACCTTGGGTGTCTGCGTGCCGTTGTTTTTCTTCGCAAGAGCGTACATACCTGACGATGTTTTGAGTTGGATTATTATCGTCATCGCATTGCCTTTGCTGTCCATCGGGTTTCTAAGGCCGAACGGCATGCCTGCGGAAAAGTTTTTTTTAACAGTGCTTAGGTCTGGGTTTTTATACCCAGCGCGGCGCACTTTCAAATCTGTTGTTGCTTTTCGCGAGTGGCAGAATGAAGCTGATCGGCTTGAGGCACCGAAGACTATAAGAGAGAAGGCTGCGAACAAGAAGTTTCGGCATCAGGCAAGCTTAGAGCGTGCCGTGCTGATGGCTGAAGCACAAGAGCGTGGCGAGGTTGTAGATATTAAGGATTCAGACCTCCTCACGGTGAGGACGCCCGGCGGCGGCGGAAAGAAGCCTAAGGGCGACAAATCTAAAAAATCTAAAGATAAGGAGGGAAAAACTAAGTCGTCGCTACAGAAGAAGGTTGAGCTTATTGAGCAGAAGCAGGCTGAGCAGGCAGACTACATTCCTACTGCCCGTGAGATGAAGATTCTTGCCACGTGGAACGCTAAGCAACTTGCGTTGGCGAAAAAGGAAATTGAGGAAAAGACGAAGGATATGTCAACTAAGTCTAGGACAATGGAGAAGCGGCGGGAGGCTAGATCTGCGATTCCTCGCTCTACGCAGCAGTCAATTCCGTATATCGCAGATTATATCGAAGGCATGTTCGAAGTTTCGCCGAACAAATATAGCAAAATGTTCAAATTGCAGGACGTTAACTACTCAATAGCCGCAGAAAGTGACCAGGTGGAGATCTTCTGTAAGCTCGGGGAGTTCTACAACTACTTTTCTGAAGACGCTGTGGTTCAGCTTGTTGTTGATAATCGCTACATTTCGCTGGAGGAGCAGGAGCGCAGGATCCTTTATCCGATGGTAGGCGATGCTTACGATCGGCACAGGGAAGAGTATAACAACATCCTGAGGAGGCAGATTGCTGCCGGAAACAACGACATGCAGGTAGAAAAGTTTCTGCTCGTCACAATTGATGCCGATACGCCTATAGAGGCACTGCTACGGTTTCACAAGGTTGAAGCAGAGGTCATTTCGGGTGTTCAGAAAATAGGCGCTGATGCAAAGCTGTTGACTTCGACTGAGAGACTGGCTTACTACCACGATAAGTTTAGGCATGGCAGGGAAGGTGATTTTCAAATTGATTTTGACACAATCAAGGCAGCAGGGATTAGCAGTAAAGACTATATCGCCCCTACTCTGTTTCTGTTTAGGGGCAATCACTTTCGGATCGAGGATGACTTTTACAGGGTTTTGTTTCTCAACAATTTGCCATCGAGCTTGCCGGACACGTTTCTTCAAGATCTTTACAAGCATGACTTTTCGGTTACTGTGTCACTATCAATACAGCCTGTCGCACAGGATAATGGCTTGAAGGTTGTGCGCAAACAGCGTGCGGGAATTGGGACGAATAAAATTGATGCGGAAAAGCGGGCTGTTAAGAGCGGGTATAGCCCTGAGTCTATACAGCCCAGCATCAAAGAGGCTTATGCGCAAGCCGAGACACTGTATGAAGATATGACGAAAAATAACCAAAGAATGTTTTTTGTAACAATCACCTGCATGGTCCACGGATCATCGCTTGACGAGCTAAACGAAAACTGCAAGATGGTGGAGGGCGCGGCTCGTAGGAGCACGGCGCAGCTTCAAACACTTACATCACAGCAGGAGGAAGGCATGAAAATAACCCTGCCTTTCGGATACCCTCCACTAGATACGTATGTTGACAGGATGTTGACTACCGAAAGTTTATCCATTTTTATGCCATTTTCAAATCAAGAGCTATTTCAGCCAGGAGGGTTTTACTACGGGATGAACCCGATTTCGCAAAGCCTCATATTCCTTGATCGAACGAAAATGGACTACGGATCTGGGTTCGTCCTTGGTAAACCAGGGGCAGGAAAGTCGTTTGCGACTAAAAGGGAGCTACTTAACGTGTTGCTGACATCTCAGGACACCACGGTTATCATAATTGATCCGGAAAATGAGTATGGAGATTTTGCGCGAGCGTTTGGTGGTGAAGTGCTCAAGATTAGTGCAGACAGCAATGTTCGCATTAATCCGATGGATATGTCGCCGGACTACGGATTGGATGAAGATGATGGCGAAGACACGCCGTTGTCAACCAAAAAGTACAAGGCGCTAAAGAAAAAGGCCGGGTATATCATGGCTGTGGTTGAGCGTATGCTTACGCCCGGCGATAGAAACGTATCGTCTCTTACTCCGCAGCAGAGGTCTCTTGTCGATCGGTGTGTTGAGAGGTGCTATAAAAACTACCTCGACCATGATTTTGACCTTAACCACCTTCCAACTTTGCTTGATTTGCAAAAGGAGTTTGAGAAGGAAAAGGCGGATAGTGGCACTGAAGATGCACGGCTTGTTGCTGAGGGCGTTGAGTACTATACCAGGGGTAGCATGGATCTCTTTGCGTACAAAACCAATTCGGACATAAACAACAGGCTTGTCGTTTTTAACATTAGAGATTTGGGTGGCGAGCTGAAGGAAATCGCCATGACGATCATTTTCGATTTTATTTGGAATAAGATGGTTGAAAATAAGAACAAAGGAGTGAGAACGTATTGTTATGCAGACGAGATCCACGTGATGTTTTACTCCTGGTACTCGGCGTATTTTCTAAAACAACTCTACAAGAGGGGCAGGAAGTACGGGTTAAACATTACAGGCATTACGCAGAACATCGAGGAACTGCTGAGATCTGAACAGGCGCGGAGCATGGTCAACGTCTCTGATTTTGTAATGATGTTAAACCAGAGCAGTGAGGATCTCGCTATTCTGGCAAGCATACTTCCGATATCTACCGCTCAGATGAAGTATGTTTCAGGGGTTGAGGCGGGTAGCGGACTTATCTTCGCGGAAAATGTGATAGTTCCGTTCGTTGACAGGTTTCCGGATGACAGCTACTTGTACACACTTATGTCCACAAAGTTCGGCGAAGATCTGTCGCAAGCCGAAGTTAAAAGGCGGATAGACTCAATAATGGGGCGGCCTAGCGGGGCTGCGCAGGTATCCTCACCGTGAGGACGAGATGGCGCTAAGCAGTAGACGAAGGAGGATGAATTTTTGAGTAAGCAGTTCAGAATTACTGGTGTTCACCAGGGCGGGGGCTCTATTATTAGGCAATCTGTTGAGTCTCGTGGAGCGAGTATTAAGACGGGCGGCTTAGTGGCCGAAAAAGAATCAGAGTCGAGGGCGAGGTTGTCGCCTAAGAGTGTGCCGTACTCGCCCTCTAATGTCATAAAGCCTAAACAGACTGTTAGTTCAGCGTACCTTAAAGCACTTGAAAAGGGTCCGAAATCTGGTGTGCTTGCTTCGTTGGCGAATACGGCACAAGGTGCGTTTAGTGGGCATGATGACGATGCTGGTACCCATGCTGCTGCCACTGCTATTTCTGGAGCTATAGTTGCGCACAAGGGGTATGGGGCTCTGGTTAAAACTGGTGAAGCAATTGTTTCTACAGGTAAAGGTGCGGCTGACGTTGTTTCGTCTGTTAAGAAGGGCGTTGAGACTGTTGGCGGAGCGTCGAAGATCGCAAGCTCTGCTGGCGTGAGCCGAGTGAACGACATGCGCCACGCTAGGGACCGGGCTAAACGAGGCGTGTCTACAGTTAGGACAGGGGTATCTTCTGCCGCTGGTGTGGTGCGCACGGGAGCGTCCGTTGTTGGCGGAGTGGCTGATGGCTCGTTACCTGCATACTTTGCGCTAGGACGCGCTGCAGAGGGTGGGAAGAAGTTTGCGCATGGTGCGGCAAACCTTGCAGCAGGGGGCGCTATAAAGGCTGGCAGGTACACTGTTGTAAAGGTTGTGCCTGGTGCGCTTAAACTCTCTGGAAGGGTTGCGGTAGGCGGGGCGGCGTTGATGGGTGATTCTGAAAACGACTATGTTCAAGCAGTGGGCAGGTCCGCTAGTGGGGCGCATGTTGGTGTCCGGACAGCGGTTAGTGCTGCTAAGTTTTCGGGCAGAGCTGTGAAAACTTCCGTCAAGGGCGGCGTTCGGACAGCGAGAACGGTGCGGAGAGGCGCTGCCTTTATACGGCACAAAGGCTTAGCTGCCGCTTGGCGGCATGGGCGGAGAAAAGCCAGGATCGCCGCGGCTCGTGCAGGTAAGTCTGCAGCATCAGCGTTTATCAATCTGTTTAAGCTTGCAGGCAAAAAGCTCATAATGCCAGCGGTGCTGATTATTGCGATTGTGGCAGCTGTGCATGGCGCTGTGAGCTTGCCGGTCCAGGCTGTGGCGGTTATCTTCGGTGGAGTGTTTTCCACCGAGGGTGGCGAACACAACGTTAGAGAATTTATAATGGATCCCGAAAACGGGTTGCCCGCTATACGCGCTTCTTTTGTGGGCGGCTTGGTCGAGTGGATACAGGAGCAGCACATCGGCAACGGCGGGGATTACCACATTGTCAGATTTTACACAAATGCAGGAAGCGAAGTTGTGGGGAACACTTATGCGGAAATAGATCGCGCGGTTATTAGTGTTGGTGATCTTTCAGACATAATCCATCCTATCTTCAACGTTCTCCTCCTCATGAACTATGACCTTGAACCTACAGGCGAACAAGCAACGGCACTTTTGCACGAATTGTTTTTCGAGCTTTTTTCAACATCATACGTGCAGAGTCTGGAGCGGTGTGGACAAGATAACGCTACAGGAGTGGGTGAGCCTCGCTTGTGCCTAAGTTGCGGTGGGGTGCACGCAATCAGATCTTGCGCTGGGTGTATCTCAAATGAGCGGTTATGTACACATCAGGCGTATTTGTGTCCAAACCCTGTGCTTGTCTTCCACGACAACCTGACTTGCTCGATGTGTTGTTTTATAACGGAGTTTGGGACCGGCTGTAGTGGATCGTTTTACTGTGGTGGGCACAAGATACTAAGTGTAACTTTGACGATGGATGGTGTATTTAGCCTGTTGCACACGCATTTCCTTGCGCCGATTGAATATCTGCTTAACCTTTCAAATCGTACCGAAGAACAGGAGCGTCAGCTGTTGGATCTCCAGGGTTACTATGAGATCGTTTTAGAGATGGTTACCCTGTATGCACTTATCTATGGTGGAGGCATGACGCTGGAGGACCTGGGCAACGTTGATTGGGTTGACAGTACACGTGCAGGTAGGTCTGCAGTCGTCGCCTTAGCTATGGCTCAGGCTGGACAGACTGGCGGACAGCCGTTCTGGCGCTGGTATGGTTTCGGGGCAAGAGTGCCCTGGTGTGCCATCTTCATACATTGGGTTTATGTCCATGCAGGGTATGGTCATGCTTTCCCGACCAGATCACAAGCTAACACTGCTTCGAGCTGGGGGCTATGGTCATTCTTCCTTTCGCAAGGACAGATACGAGGGGCTGGGTACCGCGACCTTGCGCCAGGGGATGTTATCTTTTTCGACTGGCAACGCGGAGGCTGGCCAACACGATTCGGGCAGCTTGACCATGTTGGCATAGTTATCGGACGTTGTGAGGCTAATGTGTATATCGTTGATGGGAATGCTGGAGACCGGGTTCGGGTTAGGTCGTTTCCTTTAGGCAGCGCGGTTATTTCTGGTTACGCGCTTATGAGTTAGTTGTCCTCACGGTGAGGACGGATTGGAGGGTTTATGAAACCGTTATTATCGCTTGCGTTGTCGCTTATTGTGCTGCCGCTAGTTGTTGCTATTTCTTTACCTGTTAATGCGCTTGCTGCTCCGGACACGGACGAGCCTGTAGGAGTTACCGGAGGGGTGCATGTGTATTGCGAGGTTAGCATAAGGATCCGCGACGAAACAGGAGATGGCCTCAGTCACAGCATTATACTCAGGCTTGTTGACATCGCTGGCGGCACAGGGTACCGCATTGAGCTTACCAGAGATCATTTTGCTTACGGCTTTGCTCTGAAGCGAAATGTTACAGGAAACACAACCTATATGGTTTATTTTGAATTTTCTGACTATTATGGCGAGCTTAACGTTCTGGATCGGGCTAGTCGCGTGCCGGTAGTTTCGTTTCATGCTACTTCAAGCGGGTATTTTGCAGACTGGATCATCGTAAGGGCTGGCGATGAAGGATTTGAGGTTTTAGCGGATGACGGAGTTGACTATACCTTGATCGATGACGACGCGGCTTTGGAGGCGCTACTATCCCAGCTGGATTTGTCGGATGTCGGCTTTGGCGGTGCTGAAATGATTGTGCCGCTGCCGCCGATACCTTTGCCGCAGATAACCGCGAGTGAGCAGGAGCGTTCTGCAGGCATATGGGACGATCTTATTAACAGCTTGCGCGAACACTGGCTTTCGTTTTTGCTTTTACTTATCGGACTTGTTTTGCTTGGCGGAGCTGTTCTTTATCG
>Ga0209755_10003399_pt1 | contig 20021 bp, 11 predicted proteins | sample TergutCo191P1_FD_187301 | JGI IMG/M metagenome (GOLD analysis project Ga0209755, IMG submission 187301) | Cornitermes sp. P1 segment gut microbial communities from Petit-Saut dam, French Guiana - Co191P1 (SPAdes) (version 2) | ecosystem: Host-associated > Arthropoda: Insects > Digestive system...
TGAACTCGGAGATCGCGGTGTCGTCCGGCTCGGCGGCGGCGGCGATGGACGCGGGGTATTCGGGCATCGTGAACATCGGCCCCTTCGCCTGCCTTATCGGGCGGGTGATCGAGGGGCTGTTCACCCCCTGGGCGCGGGAGCGCAACTACCCGATTCTGTCGGTGGAGGTTGACGGGAATCTGTTGCCGCCGAATATCGTGAACAAATTGAACATTTTCATGGTGAACGTGCTGCGGTTCAGGGACGGGGGGGATGTTTCCTCGTTGGTTGACTCGGCGGATGCGGGTTCCGGGGATGCCGGGGATCAGGAAGCGGGGTGTTGTTGCGGGGGCGAAGGCGGGAAGAAGAGCTGCTGTTCGTGAACGGGTGCGGGCCGGGGACGTGATAGGCAATTGACAGGCTGCGTTTGGTGGATTATTGTTTAACAGGCAGGTTGTCAATGTCAATGCCAATGTGGGGGTTCCTATGGAATTTGTGCGAAAACTTGTCGATTCCAGCGCACTGGATCAGGTGCTCACCCTTCCTCGATCGCTTCTTAACCGTGAAGTGGAGATACTTGTTTTCCCGGTTAAGGAAAAGGGAAAAAAGACGAGCATCGGCAGGGAAAAAATAAACGAGCTGATGGAAGGCTCGATTACCCAGTCGCTGATCGGGGCCATCCCGCATTCCGATATTACCCCCGAGGAAATTCGTTCCATGAGACTGCGGAAATATGACGGTTCTGATTGATACGAATGTCATTCTTGACGTTCTCTTGCAACGCCATGAATTTCTTCAGGCATCATCGGGCGTTATCCTGCTTTAGGAAAAAAACATAGTGGAAGGATATGTAACGGCCTCGGCGATTACCGACACCTTCTATATCACCAACAACACCTATAGAGACAAACAAAAACGACAAGCCTTATAAAAGACGTGTTAAAAACGGTCAATGTCGCCGCAGTTACTGGGGAGGAAACCCATCGCGCATTGGAACTGGACTGGGACGATTTTGAAGACGCGGTTCAGTATACGGTGGGTGAACATATTCAGGTCGATTATATCATTACGAGAGACCCCAGCGGGTATGAAGACTCCTCAATCCCTGTTATTCAGCCAACCGGTTTTCTGACACTCATGGAATAATGAAACTAGGTCGCATACCCCAGCTCTGACTTACCAACCGAGGCGGTGCTTGTCACTGGTGCACCGCCTGGAAACGCCCCTTCCCATGCTATATTTACCGCATGGCTATAACACAGACCGTGGAAGTACTGGCCGATCGCCGTATTACCCTTGAAGTGCCTCGTGAGGTACCGACGGGTCAGGTCATTCTTACATTTACCTCTGCCCCTGCTGTCAAACTTTCCACTTAAAGCCACGGAAGAATCCGAGGAGCGGGACATTGAGCTATTCAAGCTTCATGCCGAAAGGCTTAATGCCGAAGTTCTGGGCGTTCTTTCATATCAGGACGAACTGTGAAAAGAGGCGATCTTTTCCGGGTGTATAAAGGTTCTAAAAACGACCCAAAGAAACACCGCGTTTTTCTGGTGGTTTCCAGGCAGCTGGCCATTGCTCACGGTTTTCCACGGTTATCTGTGCGCCTGTTTATTCCAATGCCTGACGGAAAAGCGGTCAAACTTGAATCGTGGCAAAAAAAGGAACATTGCTCTCCTTCCTCTCGGTTCCCAATAGCCTGGCGCAAACATCGGTATTTTGCAAAAACGAAACTGCAAACTCATGCAAACCAGCGTTAACTTGAACTAGGTATCCCAACGTGCTTGCGCGAAACAAACGAAGGAGAAGGAAACATGAAAAAAATTACCCTATTTGCGCTTTTGGCTTTCGTCGCCACGGTTCTGTATGCCCAGGTTGACATACTGGACAGGGAGGAAGGCCCAAGACTTCTATTCTCTGGCGAATTATTGGGGATGTATACGCTGGGCTTCGCCGACGAGGCACAAAGGGTGGTCGTGCCGCTAGCCCATGAGCCAACCCCGGAAGGGGTTTGGGACGTGGGCAGTGGGAGAAACGGATTCATGACCAGGATGGATTTCAGCATGATGTTCAGCCCCGTGTCCTGGGCCGAGCTGTATTTGCAGTTCCGCGCTCGTTCCCGCCCTGGCAACCCCTATATCCCGCTGACCCTGGCCGCGGCTGGATACGACAACTTTTCCCTTTCCTTCGAGCAGGCCTGGGGCAGGGCAAGCCTGATTAAGGGGGTTGGCCTCGAGCTTCCATTTGACCTTGCCGTTAAGGCTGGGCTTTTCGATTCGGTCCCCGCCTCTTTCCAGGTGGTCACTCGCTTCGGTACGGAGAACGTCTATAGCAGGATAAGGTCCGGGAATGCGCTGTCCGTGCAGCTTGAAGGCGCCGTTCCCGTTCCCTTTGCCCAATCCCTTTTCCTTAGGGTCGCAACCCGCCAGCAGCTTAACGAATCCATCGGGACGATATACGACACGGACGGCAGCCTTGGACAGCACGGCACGGGGCCCGTGGTGGATCAGCCTTTCGCCCTGCCCTTGTTCGCTTCGGCGCAGTTACAGGGTATTGAGACGCCTGTCGGCATGGCGTTTGCCGAGCTTGTGTATGCCCTTAATGGCGATGGCATTTTTTCAGGGCATAGCTTCGGCGCGGGAGGTCGACTGGACATATCGGTGCCTGGCCTTGACATGATCCTGCCAGTAGGCATCGGTGCAGCCCTTTTGGAGAAGAACATCGATCCCATGGCACGAGCGTCCCATGACATAAGCAATGGCAACGCCCTTTTCGCCGTTCCCGGCAGCTGGCCGGACTTTAACACCAACTTTTCGACCGTTAGCTTCCGCCGTTCGTTGCGGCTGGGCTTTGGCGCTGGGCTTCGCTGGAATATTTCCGCGCTGGGCATCCAGGCGAACGTTGGCTATTCCTATTCCCAGGTGGCGCACATCTACCGGGACACGCTTACGCTCCATTCCGCGTCCGCCGACCTGCGGGTGGTGTACGACAACCGCTTCTTCGTGGGCGGTGGAGTGTTCCTGGGAACCTTGACGGACGCGGAATGGAGAACAGGCGACAATCCAGACAATCGCGAGTCGGGCTTTTCGCAGGTCTTTAGGCTGGCGGAAAACATGGGCTTCGAGGCGCACGCCGGTGTCTACCTGGGCGGAAGATCCCGCTTCGTTTTCGGCTACAACCTGAACAGGGGTCTATCCATGAACCATGGCATAGAGGCCATGTCGGAGGCGCAGATTATAGTCATGCAGAGCGGGGCAGGGATTGCCGACGGGCTGTTTCAGACCGGGGGCTTTTTTACGAAGTTCGTCATTTCTTGGTAGGCGGGAGAGGTGGTTATGAAAAAGACGTGGTTTTTCTGGGCGGTCGGCGTTGCCGTCATGGTCGCCCTGGTTTCCTGCGACATCGGGAATTTGAGCATTACGCAAAGCGACGCATCCAGACGCAATATAGACGCGTTCGAGGAAATTGACTTTCTTTCTGGCAAGGTACTGACGGGGCCACGGGCCGGTGGCTTTGTTGAGGGTCGGGTCGAAGGCACCGGGGCAAGTCAAAGAACCGTAGGGGTCGGCGCGTACCCGCTTGCCTTTGGCACCAGTACTAACAACCGCGCGTCGGCCATCCTGGGCGGTGGCCAGCGGAGCATGAGGTTCCAGAACGAGGTTTTTCAACTGGGAGCTAGCACGATTGCCGAAAGAGGGCATGTCGAAATCAGGACGCCCGCAAACCCTCCCCCCGGTGGCCTTATGCACAGTTTGCCTCCGGGGCAGCCGCTTCCAGAGACCGTTCCGCCTGGCTTCATAGAGATCGCCGCGACCCGCTCTGGGCAGGGCGGGGGCAAGGTGACTGGATCGGAGGACGGCATAACCTTCCTGTTTCGGGAGGTTCCGCTGGACAGGAATTTCATAATGGAGGCGGATCTTCTGGTGGTATCCTTCGGCAACCTGTCTACTGGATGGGCCAATCTTCCACACAACCCTGGTTCCAACGGGCAGGAGGCCTTTGGCCTTATGGTACGGGATTTCGTTCCGCAGTTTTATTCCACGGCGGAACTGGACAACCGCACTGGAATGGCGAACTTCGTCCTTGGAACCACCATGCATGGTTGGGAACTTAACCATCGCCACCGGTTCGAGTCGTCCGGTGGAAACCTTCTTGCTGGCATGACGCATGACGGAACCCTTCACCAGCCTGGCCAAAGCGATGCGGCATTCGGGCAGGCGAATTCGGGAAACCACCACGACAATGCCAGCTTCCATTACTGGGTCGGTGCGGCGGGCGCAGGCGCGGACAGCAACATGGTAATGGCTGGCGCGGTAAGTCGCGGGATGCGTACGAGATGGCGATGGGGAATCACCAGGTCGGAGGTCGAGGCCGACGTCAGGGGCAACCCCACGGCGAACGGCGTTCAGAATTCTGGCAATTTCGCGTTCAGAACCGCCCCTGGGGTGCTGGGCGACTACTCGCTCTTTACAGAGGAGGTCTGGGTCGAGGAGGCCGTCCCAGGGCAGGCCGAGCCGAATAGGGAGCTGCGAACAGTGCCGACGATGGGCGCTCGCCCCGACTTCCCGCGTTGGGGCAGCACTGTAAGGGTCAGGCTGGAACGTACCAACGACGGCTTCCTGTACACGATTACCAACCTTGACGATCGCTTCGACAACTGGGACACCGATACTGGGCAGGTGATAGGCGGTGACGCGGGTAGGAACATACTCAAGCCTCCGGTTACTGGCTTTATCCCGGCCCGCGACATACTCGGCATGGTGGGCAGGGAGTCTTTTTATGTTGGCATTTTCGCGTCCCGCGACGCGATAGTCTGGGCCCACAACATAAGGTACTGGGAGGCGGACAGTGATCGCACCGCCCCGGCCGGCCATCCCCGGCTAAGACCCCACGAGCCGCGGGCCTGGATCGCCTCGCCTCAGTACTACGGTGGCACGAACTACCTGTACGTGAAGGCCAATACCGTGGGGAATATTTCCGTGACCCAGGGTGGACGCCTGATCCCCAGTCGCCTCATCGTAAACGAGTGGATTGTCGAGACACAGAACGGTGCCGCCGATCCGGTTTCGCTGTTTACAATCCCGATTTTCGAGCCGACCGAGGGTGACAATATCTTTGACATTGTTTTCCAGCCTGGAACCACCCCGGACGTGCTTTTCAGCCGGGGCTATATCCACAGTTCCAGCGCGTCCGTAAGGCTGGGTTTTAACATGGTACGCAGAACACTCCAGGGCGGGCAGCCTGGCAGCCATATCTACGTGGCTCCCCTGCCTGGCTTCGGGTTCACGGTGAGCGGCGATCCCATGGGCAGCCCGGAGGGGGATGGATCCCGGGGGAGTCCCCTGGATCTCCAGACGGCGATCAACCACGTGATGCCTGGACAGCACATCGTAATGCTTAACGGCAGGTACGTGATGGACTCGAAACTGGTCATCCCCATGTTCAACGACGGCACCCAGGCCAACAGGAAAGTGCTGCGTGCCTACGAGGTGAACAGGGTCTGGCTTGACTGGGATAAAAACGAGTCTCTCACCGACGACAGGCCGGGCGTCCCTGGCATTGGCGGCGAGGCTTTTCTTCACTGGGGATCCTTCTGGCATTTCGACGGGTTCCACGTAAGGGGCGCGCCGGACAGGCTAAAGGGAATGGTGGTCAGTGGCAGCAACAATATTCTGACCAGGCTTATGTTCTACAACAACGGCGACACTGGCCTGCAGATAAGCAGCAGCGCCTCGCTGCCGGTGGTGTTCTGGCCAAGGAACAACCTGGTGCAATGGGTCGAGTCTTTCCACAACATGGACGTCGCCCAGACCAATGCCGACGGCGTGGCCGCCAAGCTTACTTCTGGCAGGGGGAACGTTTTCCATTCCGTCATAGCCCACCACAACAACGACGACGGCTGGGACTTTTTTGCTAAGAGGGACACTGGTCCCATAGGGGTGGTCGTGACCAGGTACTCCATAGCCTACAGGCACGGCAACATGCTGAACGGCTTCGAGACTATAGCCGGGCACAGCGGCTTCAAAATGGGGGGCGAGGGCATACCAGTGTTCCACGAACTGCGCCACAGTCTGGCCTTTGCCAATGGCTACACGTCGGGCCGTGGCTGGTCGGTTACCAGCAACTCCAATCCCGCCCTTATGGTACACAACGTGACCACCGCCAGGTCGTCTGGCGGTGCGACGCGAGCTGGGAATATCGAAGTGCGCGGTGGTGGCCCTGCCGTGGGTAACATCATTTCGTCGGTGGCCGAGGTTGCCAACAGGGGTACTGGGGCCCAACTAACAAGACCCCCGGGCAACCTTGAATACCTGCCTGACGGCATCAACACCGACTGGCGCAGCTTTATGGTATCGCGCCCCGCGGAATTCTGGGGATCGGGGTATGCCCTGGGTCTGGCCAACGGGCTTCTTGGCACTGGCCAGGTCGGCGGTGGCCCGGGTGGCCATGCGACGGCGCCCATGCCCGCGTGCTACAGCGGGTGGACGAAGTTCGAGGCTTTCTTTGCCCGTGACGAATGGTTCGCGTACCCCCTGATCGGTGATCTGTTTCAAATGCCCGCTGGAACCACCCAGGGTGCCAGCGGGCTGCACGACAGGTGTGCAGTGGAGAGTGGCATACTGGCATTGATCCCTTGGGCCGTTAGGAACCCCAACCGCGGTTACTAATAGGGAGGGAAGGAGAACGACGAAGATGAAGAAAACGACGGTGCTCGTAAGACTTTTTGCCGTGGTGACAGCCTTGTCGATGGCGGCGGCGCTTTTCTCCGCCTGCGAAATGGGCCCTCTTAGACCGGACCGTGGCGACGAAGACGGCCTGGAAATGGGCATAAGAAGGCTGTCCTTTGACCAGTCGCTGGTCGTGGGCGTGGCCGGTGTCAGCGACGTGCTTAGGAGGGTGGAGCTTAGGGTAAGCGTGTTCCCGCCGCAGCACACCGCCGATCTGGAATCCGTCCTTGTTGAGGTGGATGGCCTTGAATATGTCAATGTCGTTAGCCGCGTGGTTGACGTGGCCACCGGGGAAATAGTTGTCGCCGTGGCCGTCGATTCGGGGACAACAATGGATCCGGTCACGGACGATCCCATGATGGCGACCATAAGGGCCGTGTACGAACACGATCGTTCGATAATGGCGGAGGCCACGATGATGGTAATCCCCGACTGGCCCGAAAATCGCCGCCACGTTTTCGGCGAATGGGCGAGTGGCCCCCTGACGCAGACGCAGCTTGAAGGGGCTATGGGGCTGATTCCCGGCTTTGTGGGAATGCGCGACGGCGACGGTGTGCCAACTGGCGACTGGCACTTTGGCGATGGGGTCTTCTTTCTGCTGGGCCCCAACGGTGGGGTTTCCGACGGCGAGATCGAGCGCGGCGGTCTGCATGGGGCGACGGGCGTGTTCGAGATAGACCCCGAGGATCCCTGGACCTTGGGCATACCTGGCCTAAGTGGCACTCCAAGGGCAATGGGTGGCGACGCCCTGCACGGCGGTGGTCTTCCCAGCTTCAACGATCCGGACGGCAGGCCCGAGGTGGCGCGCGTCGGGCATCTTCGTACTGGCGGAACCATGCGGGTGTTCAGGCTGATGGGGCTTCAGGCTCCCTTTGAAATCTCGGTAAGGTACCGCGCCAACGGGGCCGGGACTCGCTGGGTCGATCTGCGTTTCGGCAACGAAAGTGGCATAAGGGTGGAAGGGCCAGTGTCCCCGGGCAACGCCGCCGGCGACGGCCGGATCGTCAGGTTCGTGTGGGACTACTACTATGACGAGGATGGCGTCCGCAGGGAGCGGGACAGGTTTGTCCCCGTCGTTTTTGTCGAGGCGATAGGCGGGATGCAGATATATGACCTGGAGGTAAGATATCTAGGCGAGACCCAGCCCGTCTCTGGCGTGCAGGTAATTCAAAGCATCGGCGTCGAGGCTGGCCAGCCTGTTCTTAGCATTCCGGCCACTGGCGCTGGCAGGCTGACCGCCAGAACCTTCCCCTCGTCTGCCAACCAGGCGGTGGAATGGAGTAGCACGGACAATGACATAGCCACGGTTTCGCCCGACGGGATCGTGACCGGCGTGTCCGTGGGAATCGTTGGGATTACCGCTACCTCGGTCGAGGATTCCAACTACAGCGCGACGGTACCGGTGGAAGTGCGGCCTGGGCCGTCGGGCACCCCAAGGTTGTGGAGGTTTGACCAGACGATGGCGACGGGTGTCCTGAACCTGACGGAACAGCCTAGTAGCGTTTTTAATATCGGTACCTTGCCAGGCAATGCGGGGCATAACGCTGGTCTTATCAGTACCCCGCCCTTTGCCTCCGCAATTGCGGCCAGGGATGCTGGGAACGGCCTGTTCCTGATAAACGGCACTGCCACAAACAGGCTTATAAACACAGGTGATTCCGCCACGGGCGATTTGCCCAACCTTGAGGGGGGAAGCTTGCGAATCGGTGGCACTACGCCTGGCCAATTCGCGCAGATCAGGGATCTGCCAGCCGGACCCACCAGGGTCGAGATCGCGTTCTCCAGTAACGCCGCGGCTGCCAGATGGCCGACGGTAGGGCTAGTCGGCGGGTTCGCGACGCAGTTCTCTGGGGGCAGGTCTTCCTCTGCCACCGGGGATCTCACTCGGGATTTCGCCGTCATTGAGGTGCCGGAGAATGGCGTTATCTTCCTTGGGTTAAGCGCGGCTATCCGGGTCTTCGAGATAAGGGTGGTTCCCGCCGTTGATTAGCCAAGGGCGGGCAGAATGTCGGGAAAATGCAAAAGGTCGGCGTAATTTTTTTTGGGCTCGGCCATATGCTTAGTCTTAATGCTGGTTGTTCCAGGCAATATCCTGGGGAAAAAATTCATTCTGGCCACCCACGATGGGGAAGAAGCCAGGCTATATTTTGAGGAGGATTCGAATGATTAAGAGGATGATTAAGAAAGGCAGACTGGGACTGCTCCTTGCCGGCTTCGCAATGCTGGCCGCGCTGGCGATGACCGGCTGCCCCAATGGGAACCAGGGTGATCCTGATCCTACCCCCCCAACCCCAACTCTCCCCACAACTCCCACCCCTGACATGCAGACTTTCACGTGGGACTTCACGGATACGGACGGACAGCGGATTGTCGGGTGGGTAAACCGAGCTGGGAACGAGACTGGGCCACAACAGCATCAAAACCATGACACATTGCACGTGAGCAATATGAGTTTGTTCCCCAGTCATGCCACTAGTGGTATAGCATGGGGGGCGGTGGCATCCCAAGGCACGGCGGTTCCGAACGCCTCGGCGGGCAGGATACAGGTTTCCGAGTTGCGTGATGGCGAGGATTATTTCCTGGCGATTGCCAACGTACAGGGGCCCGCCAGTATCAGCATAGTATTCAGTGGCACTGGTGGTTCGCAGGCTGCACGTGGCCCGATCATTTTCGTCGATGGCGTTGAAGTAGGGAGATTTACAAACGAAGCCATATCCGACGGAAACAGGCAGGACTGGGTGAGGGGAACCTTTGATTTCGACGAGGAAGGCGAAGTTGACATTCAAATTGGACTGCACGGCGGTCCAATCAGGGTTTACCAGATAGTTCTGGAAGCTGGTGATCTTGGTGCCGTTCCATCGGCTCCCGTGCTTCCTGATGTGACAAACGTGACAATTTCCGCTGGAGATGAGGTAGCTATGGGATCAGGACTAACCCTTACTGCAACCGTAATTCCGGAGGAAACCAACAGCAACGTTATTTGGGTGGTAGAGCAGGGCTATAGTGGCACTGACGGCACCGTTACCTACGAGGTGACGGGCAACAGCATAGCCCTGACGGGTGAAAGTGAAGGCCAAGTAAGGGTAAGGGCTATTTCCGTCGCCGTGGCCGCGAATGGTAACCCATTTGAATCCGAATGGAGAGTCGTTACGGTGATAGGCTCTCTTGTGTGGCCTGATCAACCAACCGCAACATTAGTGTTCTTTGACGAAATCGAAGGGGTAAGGACTCCTTTTTCGAGTGCGGCTAGGGATGCGTTTGGAGGGGATAGCGAGCTGTGGGAAAATGGGCCAGTCAACACTAATACTGGTAACTTACCGCCCGAATTTAACGTTGTGATTGGCGATGTAACCTTTATTGTTGGTGGAGCAGCAGAATTGAGTAACAATAATTTCCAATGGAGGGATGGTTTATTGGTGACAGGTGGCAACAACAGGATACCCATACGCATCGATAATTCGCCACAGCCTGTTCGTGTTGTGATGGTGTGGTCTAATCATAGCGATGATGAAGCGCAAAGAGCCCGTCGCGCCAGAGTCAACGGCGTACTGGCTGAAGAATACACCGATATAAGTACTAATGTCACATCCACGTGGGATTTTACGGAAGCAGTCCCCCTTAACCTGACGATAGGCAACGGTGGCGGTGGAGGCGGTATCCGTATCCACGCAGTGCGAGTGTACCACGCTGTAGACTAAGATCGAGCCGTAGCCTTGGGTAGCCAGCAGTCTTCGAACCGCAGGCTTCCAAAAGCCCCTCCCCCAATCCTGGTGGGAGGGGCTTTTTTTGCTGGCCCAAACAGCGGTATTTTTCAAAAATGAAACGGCAAACTTATGCGCGGCACCATTAGCATTTTACGCATAATGAAAGAGTACAACATCGAGCTTTTCGGTGGCAGGGGCGACGGCCTTACCGACAATTCCGTCGCCTTTGCGGAGGCATTGCTTGCGGTAAGGCAGTCCGGCGGCGTTCTGCGCGTCGGGGCGGGAATCTGGAAGACCGGTCCTCTGGAACTGTTTTCGGGCACCACTTTGGAACTGGATTCGGGGGCCGTGGTTTCGTTCATACCCGATCCGGGGCGTTACGGTCCGGTCTGGACGCGCTGGGAAGGGGTGGAATGCCACGCGATGCATCCATGCGTTTTTGCCTCGGGACAAAACGACATTGCCATAAGGGGAAAGGGTGTGCTTGACGGCAAGGGCAGGTACTGGTGGGCAAAGTACCGCGAGAAAAGGACGCAAGGCCAGCGAAGGCCGGAAAGCCCTGCGGAAATCGAGCTGGCTCAGCTTAACCCGGGTTTCGAGGAGCAGCCGGGCGGCGGTGGCGGTAGGGAGATGCAGTTTCTTCGCCCCCCCCTTGTGCAGTTTTTCGAATGCTCCAACGTAAGGCTGGAGGGAATCACCCTGCGGAATTCCCCTTTCTGGACACTGCATCCGGTGTACTGCACCGGCGTTTCAATCAAGGGGCTTACGATTTTTAATCCCAGCGATTCGGCCAATACCGATGCCATCGACATAGATTCCTGTCAGGATGTGGTCGTGGAAAACTGCCATATCTCGGTCGGCGACGACGGGATTACACTTAAGTCCGGTTCCGGCGAGGACGGGATTCGGGTGGGCAAGCCGTGCAGGGACATCCGGATTAAGGACTGTGTCGTGGAGGACGGCCACGGGGGGATTGTCATAGGCAGCGAGACGGCTGCGGGCATCTTTGACGTGCAGGCCGAAAACTGCACGTTCAGGGGAACCGATCGCGGGATACGGATAAAGACCCGGCGGGGGAGGGGGGGGCACATCGAGAACCTGAATTTCCGGGGGCTCGCCATGGAGAACAACCTCTGCCCGGTTGCCATCAACATGTTTTACAAGTGCGGGGCCAACCCGTCGGACAGGTATTTCGTTCAGGAGGCCCTCCCGGTCGAAAGCACCACCCCGCGAATCAGAAACGTCCGCATCCGGGATGTGCGCGCCACGGGTTGCCGCGCCTCCGCCGGCTTTATCGCGGGTCTGCCGGAAGCCCCGGTGGAAGATCTGGACATCAGCCGGTGCGAGTTCTCGGTGGACGAAAGGAGCGAAACGCCGCCGGCCGAATCGGACATGTTTTTCGGGATTCCGGAAAGGACGGAAAGGGGTATTCGGCTGCTGAATGTAAAGGACCCAAAATTCGGCGACGTTTTTGTACGGGGAACGGCAGAGGCCTTTGTTTTCGGCTGAGATCTCGTTATATTTGTAGTATGAAAATGGGGGCGGGAAAAAAAAAGATAGGTCTCTTGTTGGCGTCGGTTCATTCCGGGGTTTCAAAGAAATCCTGGAAGGATTTTGCCCGTGTCGCCGCGATGGAAAACGCGAGTCTCTTTATTTTTCCGGGCGGAAGGCTCAACGTCGGCAGGAACCACGAGAATCTCCGCAACCATGTTTACAGGCTGGCCAACGATGGAAATCTGGATGGCTGCATAAGCTGGAGTTCTACAATTAGGTACGGTCAGTCGAAAGAGGAATTCGAGGAATTCCACGCCGGGCTGGATCCGCTTCCTTACGTTACCGTTGCCTTCAAGTCTCCCGGGCATCCGTGCGTGGATTTCGATGCCTATAAGGGAATGAAGGCCCTTGTTACCCACTGCATACGGCAGCACGGCGCGAAAAAAATCGCCTTTCTGCGGGGCCCGGACTTTCACCAGTCTGCCCGGATGCGTTTCGAAGGCTACCGCGACGCGCTGGTGGAGGCGGGGATTATAAATGCCAAAGACGCGAGAAACGAAAGCTCCTCGCCGCTTGTAACCGATCCCTTTGACTGGGAATCCGGGTATTCGGCGGCGGAGCAGCTTTTGCGGGATCGTTCCCTGATTCCCGGCAGGGACTTCGACACCCTTGTGGGTTCCAGCGACATGATGACGCTGGACGCGACGGATTACTTTGCCGGGCACGGCTATCATATTCCCAAAGACTACCGTGCCACAGGCTTTAACAATTCCGAGGAAAGCCGCGTCGCCGAGTGCCCCCTTTCGACGGTTCAGCACCCGGACACCAAAATGGCCGAGGAAACCGTCGGGGTGCTTCTGCGGATGCTGGACGGCGACGTGCAGCATCCGCCGGTGCCCTGTCCGGATATCCTTCTGGATACCGAGGTTATATTAAGGGACTCCTGCGGATGTTCCGGCCTTAACGGTTTTCTGGAAAGGATACCCGGTTTGCCCGTACCGCCCGGCATGGGTGGCGAAATGGAAACCCTTAAAAAACTTGCCGGCAGGCATCTGCAACCGTATTCCTCGGTCATGGATTCGGTCGCGACCCCCGTGATAGAGGCCCTGCTTGGTAACGAGTCGGACTCGTTTTTTTCCCTCTTCGAAAAGGCCCTTGCCGGCTTCTTTGCGAGGGACGGGGAGGTGGAAAGTTTTCTTCGGCTTATTGACGACATAAAAATGGGAGACTACGGTCTTTCCGGTAAAATCCGGAAGATGGAAACGGCTCTGTATCGTAGCATATTCAAGGTTCGGGAACAGTTTTCCGCCCGCGCCGCCTTCGAAAAGGACAAATGGAACAAGGTTCTGAGTTCCCTAAAGTCCGATCTGCTGGAAGCCAGCGACCGTTTTTCACTGGTGCAGACCATTGCCTGGCATCTTCCCAGAATGGGAATAGACACCGCCGCGGTGGTGCTTTACGAAAACGATAAAACCTCGATTTTCGTCGGCGGCTTTTGTCCCGAGGGCACGAGCCCGATACGGGAACAGCGTTTTCCCGCCCGCCTGATCGCCCCGGACAGTTTTAGGGAATGTCTGGGCGACGGTATTTTCATGGTACAGCCGCTGTTTATAGAAAACCGGTCTTTGGGTTATCTTGTTCACAATTTTTCCTCGGGCGACGGGGTGATTTTTGAGGAGCTTAGGTTTTCGGTAAGCTACGGACTGCGGGGCGTGCTGCTTGCCGAGGAAACTACCCGCGTCAGACGTATCGCCGAGCGGACCGAACGGGCAAAGGCCGAATTCCTGCACATTCTGGAGGACGGTCTGTATACCTCGGTGTCCTCGGCCGAGGCCGGCGGCATGATGGATTTTGTCATGGCGAGGACGGACGGGGTTTCGCTTAAGAAAACCGTTTTCGACATAGAGGAACTGCTTCCCGGCATAGGAAGCTTTCCCCTGCTCTCCGGGGATCCGTCGCGGCTCGCCCAGTGTTTTTCCCTTATCCGGGAGAAGTACCCGGCTCCCTCCGGTTTGCAGACGGCCGGGTATTCCGCCGGGATTGGCTACGGGGGGCTTTCCGTCACGTTCCGGGGAACGCCGCTTCGGGGAATGCTGGAGGAGGAAGCGGGCAGGGTGGAAAAGGTGCGGCAGTTCAGCCTGCTTCTGGCCGAACGGATTATCCTTATGCACGGCGGCGATTTGTCCGTCCACAAGGACCACTGCACGGTTCTCCTGCCCTGGACCACGTTGACCGGGGATGAGCCCTCCGGAAACGCAGTAAGCTCCGGGCAGCAGGTGCTGGTTCTTTCGGGGCCGGATTCCCTGCCCCACGGGTTTTTCGATTTGCCGCAGGTATACGATCCGGAAAGCGTCCGTCCGGGCAGTGTCGCCTTTATCGCCTGGAACGCCGTCGCCGCCGGCACCGGGGATCTGGTAAAAATCGCCGGTCTGCGAAACAGGGACGAGTTTGAGGGCGTTCCGTTTCTGTGTTACGGAATGCCTGCCGGGGCGAGGGAGGCCGACGGTACCGCCGACGGCAGGACCGCCGCTTCCGTGTCCACCCTTATGGACATGGTGGAAGTTGCCCTAAGCCCCCTGAAAAAGGGAAACATCCTTTTTGTAGGCTCCAGAGAATACTGGGCGGAAAAAATCGAACATTTCGCGCCTCTGGAAGGGAACTGGGGGGAGGAAAACCGCCCGGGCAAAATCCGCATAGACTCCATGTCAGCCTTCAACGAGACTGTGGGCGAGGTAAGCCCCCTGCTTGTCGTCATGGACAGGATCGATGTAAAGACTGCCGCCGCCGTGCGCCGTCACCCCCTTACCGTTACGGTTCCCGTAATCATGATTGGCGACAGGGTAGACAGTCAGGCGGACGTGCTGGCGTTAAGTCGATACCCCAGACTCATAATCTGCCATCAGGCTGTGATCTCGTCGCCCGATTTCCGCAAGCGCGTGTGGGATCTTGCCGAGGGCGGTGAGATTCTGCCCCAGCATACGGGCGTGCTTGTAAAAAAGGCGATCCTATATTTTGACCAGAACGCCGGTTCCTACATCTCCCGCTGGAAGCTCGCGGACACGGTGAACGTAAGCGAGGACTATCTTTCCCGGATCTTCCACCGGGAAATGGGGTTTCCCCTCTGGGACTACCTTAACCGTCTGCGTATATTCCTTGCCGCCGATCTTCTGCTTAGGACCGACGATTCGATCCAGGCCATAGCCCTGCAAACGGGTTTTCAGGACCAGTCGTACTTTTGCAGGATTTTCAAGAAGATGTACGGCGTTCCCCCGGGGCAGTTTCGAAGGCACTGACGGCACTGGATAAAACGCCGGGATAGTCCAATAACCTGCCATTATTTTCCTGCGACCCGTGCTTAAACTAAAACTGTATGAAAACCTGGATTAAAACGATGCAAAGACATCAACTGTTGCGGGAGATTGGGCGGCACCGTTCGGTGTACGGCCTTTTGCTTCTCCCGCTGGTCTACTTCGTCATCTTTAGGTACGTTCCAATCTGGAACGCCCAGATCGCCTTCAGGGATTTCGCGCCGCTCATAGACATACCGGAAGATCCCTTTATGGCCGAGCTGCTTGGCATCGATCCGGACGCGAACAGTACGCGCGGTGTCTTTAACAGTGTGTGGGTCGGGCTCTACCACTTCAGGCATTTCATCAACTCGTTTTTCTTTTGGGAGATCATGCGGAACACCCTGGGCTACAGTTTCGGTAAGCTACTTTTCGGGCTTCCCGTCGCGATACTGCTTGCGGTGATGATCTTCGAGTGTACCAAACCGGGGCTTGCCAAGGCCGTGCAGACACTCGCGTACCTTCCGCACTTTCTTTCCTGGGTTATCATGTTCGGTATTCTGCAAACGATTCTGTCCCCGGACGACGGCATTCTGAACGACGCGATCCGCGCCTTTGGCGGCGAGCCTGTCGCCTTTCTTACCAATGTGCGGGCCTTTCCATGGATCGTGATTCTTTCGGATGCCTGGCACACGATGGGCTGGAGCGCGATTATCTTTATCGCCGCGCTTATCGGCATAGACCCCACGCTGTTCGAGGCGGCGACGGTGGAGGGCGTAAGCGCCAGGCAGAGGGTTTGGTACATAACTTTACCGTCCATTCGCCCGGTCATAATCATGGTGGTGCTTCTGCGACTGGGGACGATTCTGGACGCGGGGTTTTTGCAGATATTCATGCTGTATTCGCCGGCGGTTTTCAGCGTGGCGGACATCGTGGATACCTGGGTGTACCGGCAGGGGCTTCTGCACCAGCAGTTCAGCCTTGCGACATCGGTGGGCTTGTTCAAAGGTGTTGTCGGGTTGGCCCTAATTCTTACGGCAAACTGGCTGACCAAAAAGTTCGGCGATTCGTCGATGTTCTAGGGGAGTGGTTTTATGGCTAACGGAATTATTATAACGTTTCTTGTACTCGCCATGATCGTCGCGGTCGTCGTCTTCTTTAACTTCTACCAAATGTCGGGAAGGAAAGGTATCGGTATCGGTAAGCGGCAGGGTTCGGCTATAAGGCTTTCCGCCGGAGACAGGCTGTTTTACGTGGGCATAGATCTGTTCCTGATTTTTATTTTTCTGATAGTCGCCATTCCAATGTGGAGCACGATCACGCTTTCGTTCCGCCCCATGGGTTTTGCCGGCAGTACCCTGGAAGGAATGGTGCTTGCGCCTTGGCATTGGTCCCTGTCGGCCTATGGCGCGCTTCTTGGCAACGACGGCTTTCTGCGGGCCTTTTCCAACAGCTTTAGGATCCTTACCTTCGGCGTGGCCACAGCCTTGTTCCTTACCGTTCCGATGGCCTACGGGCTTTCGGTAAAGACACTGCCCGGGCGAAGGCTTTTAATCGTGCTGGTGCTTATACCGTATCTTTTTCAGGTCGGCCTTATTCCCACGTACCTGGTTGTCGTTGGTGTCGGGCTTTCCAATACCCTGGCCGCGGTTTACCTACCCTTCGCCATAAGCACTTACAACCTTCTTATCATGCGTCGTTTCTTCGAGGGCATTCCGGACGAGCTTAAGGAATCGGCTAGGATTGACGGCGCGAATGAGGTTAAGGTTCTTCTGCGGATTATACTTCCACTTTCGAAACCGATACTGATGACAATCGGTCTTTTCTACGGGGTTAGCTTCTGGAACGACTTCTTCAGCGCCATGCTTTACATACATCAGGATGCGCTACAGCCTTTGCCAATACTTCTGCGTAACATTCTTATGGGTGCGGCAATGGCCGACGTGGTGGAAATCGGTGCCTTCGGCGACGCGCCCATTCAGGCGATAAGGGCGGCGAGCGTGTTCCTTGCCGCCATACCGATGGTTATCGCCTACCCGTTTATCCAGAAGTACTTTACCAAGGGAACCATGTTGGGAAGCGTGAAAGGCTAGATAGATGCGCGCGAGTTTTATTTTTAGGAGGACTGTTATGAGAAAATTGATGTTTGCGATTTTGGCGGCGACCGTGATTATGTTTGCCGGATGCCGTGGGGACGATGGGCTGGTGACCATAGAGCTATGGTACGGCGCGGCGGTTACAGAGGCCGGCCCACCCCCCAGGGATTGGCATGTTTTGCAGAGGATACGCGACGAGCTGGGCATTAACCTGGTTCTTAGCTCGTTGCCGTCGGCGGAAATCGATCAGGACGTGCGGATAAACGCCGCAGGTGCTGGCAACAACCTGCCTGATCTGTTCATGGTGCGGCGCGGGCCGTTCATGAATCTGGTGAACGCGGGGCTTATCGCGCCGGTGGATCATCTGTACGATCTTATGCCTATCAGAAGTGCCCAGCGTTACGACGAGGAAAGCCGCAGGTTTACTACGGTGAACGGCAGATCCTTTGGGTTCGCCTCCCCCGGCGCGGCCCCCAGAAACGAGGGCTTGCTGATCCGTCAGGACTGGTTGGAGAACCTTGGCCTTGAGGTTCCTGTTACCCTGGACGATTTCCTTAACGTGATGCGGGCCTTTACCTTTGACGATCCCGACGGAAACGGCGCGAACGATACCTGGGGCTTCGGCGCGTTCCAGGAGCTTACCCCGCACGAGGCCGGCCTTGGCCGCCGCTTCGATCCCATTTTCGGGGCCTTCGGCGTGGCCGGCACCTGGAACCTTAGCTATGAGGATCCCGGCCTCAACATCCGCAACCCTGCCTATTTCGAGGCACTCGCTTTCGTCAGGCAGATGGTGGAGGAGGGGCTTATCGATCCGCAGTGGACGGCTCTTAGGCGCGACGACTTCCGGGCCAGATGGCGGCAGGGACGTTTCGGGATCATGCGGGAACAGAACGCCGCGTTCGCCGCCCAGCACAACTACAGGGACTTTGATCTTCAGTTTCCCGAGGGCCGTTGGATCGTTATAGACCCGCCGCTTGGTCCCCATGGGCACCAGTCCGTTGGGGTGGACACGCCGTCGTTCCGCATCTACGCCGTTTCCACCCGCGCCATGATAAACGGGAGGGGGCCCTACATTGCCAGACTTCTCGAATGGATGACCGAAAACTATTTCCTGCTGGGCTGGGGTGTCGAGGGCGACAATTTCGTGTTCGACGCGAACGGCGTGCCGTCGGTCGAAGGCATTCCGGATCGCTCGCGCGGTTTCGATCAACCGGCGATGCAGCGTTACACCCAGCTTCGCAACAAGGTTTTTTACAACAGCGATGTCGAGCTGGCCGCGCGGTTCCCGGTGTGGACCACGGTGGCCGGCAGGGAAATGAGTGCGTTGTGGACGCTGCGCGAAATGCAGATAAGGCCCTGGACACCTAACACCGGTGCCGACGCGCTTCCGCTGCCCAACGCCGACGTGGAGCGTTTGTACAACCAGCGAATCGTGGAGTTCGTTACCGGCACGATTCCGCTTACCATTGCGAACTGGAACACCTTCCTTGACGAGTTCGACAGGATCGGTGGCGGAATCTGGGAAAACGCGGCGATAACCTCGGCCAGGGAATCGGGCTTTATCCAGGCCCCGCTGATTGCGGCCGTGATCGAGTAATCTGGGAAAACCGTGTGGGGGAAATCTTGTGAATAGTGTGACAGATGGTTTGACAGCGGTTTCGACCCGCATGGCCCGTTCGGTGATGGGGCGTTACAGGCCGGAGGAGATGCGCTGGCATTACGAGCATGGTCTTGTGTTGCAGGGCATCTTCCTTCTTGGACAGCAAACGGGGCGGGAGGAATTCTGCTCCTACGTGAAGTCGATGTACGACACAAAGATAGAACCGGGGGGGGGGATACTGACGTACCGCGAAAACGAGTTCAATCTTGATCAGGTAAACCCAGGCAAGGTTCTGTTTTTGCTGCACGAAAAATACGGCGAGGAAAAATATCGCATAGCCATCGAAAAGCTGAGGGAACAGTTGCGGAAGCAGCCCAGAACCAAGGCCGGCGGCTTTTGGCACAAGCAGATCTATCCCTGGCAGATGTGGCTTGACGGCCTGTACATGCAGGGCCCCTTTTACGCCCAATACGCGGCGAGCTACGGCGGCCCCGACGACTTCGCCGACATAGCCCTTCAGTTTACCCTGATGGAATCCAAGGCCAGGGATGCCGAAACGGGTCTTCTGTACCATGCCTGGGACGAATCCCGCGAGCAGAAATGGGCGAACCCGGACACCGGCTGTTCCCCCCATTTCTGGGGTCGCGCCCTGGGCTGGTACTGCATGGCCCTGCTGGACACCCTGGACTTTGCACCCAACGGGGAAGCCGCCGATTCGCTTGTCGCCATAGCGCGTCGGCTTCTGGCCCCGCTACTAAAGTATCAGGATCCGCAAAGCGGCCTGTGGTATCAGGTTCTGGACAGGGGAAGCGAGGCGGGCAACTATACCGAAAGCTCGGCCTCGTCGATGTTCGCGTATTTTCTGTTCAAGATGCTGCGCCTTGACCTTGTTCCCTGGGACGAAATCGGGTGGGTAAAGGCCGCGGCGGATATGGCCTACCATGGACTTGTCGGGCGGAAGCTGCGGGAAGGGCCGGATGGCGAACTGCATCTTAGCGACATCTGCGCGGTCGCCGGCCTGGGGGGGAACCCTTACCGCGACGGTTCCTACGAATACTACGTTGGCGAGCCTGTGGCCACCGATGACTTCAAGGGTGTCGGCCCTTTCATTCTGGCGAGCATGGAAAAAGAGGGGC
>Ga0209755_10003400_pt1 | contig 20018 bp, 13 predicted proteins | sample TergutCo191P1_FD_187301 | JGI IMG/M metagenome (GOLD analysis project Ga0209755, IMG submission 187301) | Cornitermes sp. P1 segment gut microbial communities from Petit-Saut dam, French Guiana - Co191P1 (SPAdes) (version 2) | ecosystem: Host-associated > Arthropoda: Insects > Digestive system...
TTTCTGCGCGCTCTGATTTTGCTTTGGGCGATATAGCCTGCTGTGCCGGCTGCGCCTACGCCTGCTACTGATAGTGTGCCGATTATTATGTTGCGTGCTAGATTAGAGCCGTTGCTGTCGCTTGGAATGTATGGTATATACCATACTGCGAAAAGAAGTAGTGTGTCTGCGCCGTACTCTAGGTTTAGTAAGTGAAGTGGTAGTAGAATTACGTACTCGCCACCGGTGCTGCTCTCGCCGTCGTAGTTTTCGCCCTCAGCGCTTACAAAGGTTGTTGGTAGTACGCTACCACCGCGTGATAGACTCCAGCCTAAGAATATTGCGCCGTCAGTTTCTATTTGTAGCGTTGGTAGCACAAAGTTTTGTGCGTACTCTAAGCTTAGGTCGTAGTGGCTCATACGCGCCGCGCCGAAGTAGTTTTCGCAAACTAGTATTACTCTCACGTAGCCGTACTCTACAGTTGGCAAGTCTAGTATGCCGTCTTGTATGCTACAACTTGCTGTGCCACGCGTGACATAAATTACAAACTCGGCATAAACACTGTCGTCTATTGTTGATGTTGCGCGTATTATCGCTCTGCCCACGCCGTATGGTAGTGCTGATGTGAAGCCATCTGCGTTTGTAATATTTGTGCTTAGCATAACAACGCTCTCGTCGCTAGACGTCCACACAAACTGCGTAGTCACATCGCCCCTTAAAATTACTTCTAGCGTTAGCAACAAAATTTGCCTTTCCATCATCTCAGACAACTCGTAAACGCCCTCGTTATACACTAGCGGTATTAGCATAGCCGTCTCTTCGCGCACCACATTGTCTGCCAAAATCTCTATAGCGTAAAGCGTTGCTTGGTCTACAATAATTGTAAACAGCGCATAAAAACCTGTCGGCAAATGCGTAGCCGTAATGGTCGCCGTACCAGCATTCAGCCCCCTTAAAAGCACCAAATGACCTATATCACTACCCAAAAACCCTACTACACTTCCACCACAACTGCTTGTCCACACAAGCCCAGACGCCGCCCCTAAAGACCCACCAACACTCGCAACTAGTTGAATCACCGGCAACAAAAGTACGTCCGGACGCGGCAAACTGATAGCCATTTCGTAAAATGATGCGTTCTCCATCGGACCATTTATCCTTACAGAAGTTGGGCTTGCTTGCACAATTTCTAACTCAAATACATTAGACACCGTCTCACAGTACGCGCCCATTGCCGTTATGGTTACAACCCCTACGCCAAGCGGGCGAAGCGTTACAAGGCTATCTAAGCCCCCTACAAGTGACGCTGTAGTGCGCGCATTGTCAAACTGCACCAAACCTAGCGGGTATGCAACCCACCTAACGCCTTGTGACACGCTGCTATGAGACACCCCAACAATCGCTCTTAAATCTATGCTCACACGCTCTGTAATCTGCGTTGCGTGATACGGGATAAACAAATTACCGCTCTCACTTCCATCAAACGCACTACCCAAAGTTATGCCCGATAAAGCCGCTTGCGTAATTGTCAGAACCCTACTAGCAGACATATTTCCGCTGATTACGCTTGTTGCGCTAACTGTAACTTGCTGGCTGAAAGCCGCCCTGCCCCTGTCTATAGCCACAACCCTAACAACATTTGGGTCTACATAACACACCACAAGTTCTACAAAACCTAGTGGGTATACGCTCCACACAACAGCGCTTCCCGTACCGCCGCCAAGCCCACCAACTGTAGTTGCTGTTAGCAAAGTGCTAGGCATATCGCCCTCTAAAAGTGGTCGCCAAACCGGGATAAGAAGTTCTGCGTGTGCAGGCGCACCAACGCTTATGCTCGTTACGCTTGGCGCAACAAGTTGGTCTATAAATATTCTGAATGTACCAACAACTCCCGTAGCATTCACCGGCGTAGCCGTTATTGTAAGCGGACCTGCCGCCGCCTTACCCGTAAGGCGTACGCCCTCGCTTGTTAGCACAATGCTCAAAAAGTCGCTCGGTACGCCAACGCTTGCCCCGCAAGACGACGTCCACGTAACCAACTGGCTTTCAATATTATGCCCCTCTACAAATGCGCGAAGCTCTACAAACGGAAGCGGAACATTAGTGTATGGGATAATCAAACGGCGCTCGTCTGCCCTATCGTCGTCGCAGAAAATACTCACGCCCGTTGCTATTGCCGTTCCGTCCCTAACAATTGTTACGTAAAACGCACTTGGCACGTGCGGATAAGCCACGCTTGTTGCAGTTATGCGCGTAACACCCGCGCTTAAAGCCGTTAGCATTCCCGTGTATCTGTCTATCGTAGCAACGCCCGTGTCGCTAGAACTCCACGTAACACCGCGCATTGCGCTTGTTAGGTTAAAGCCATACGCGCTAGCAAAAAACTGTGTTACGTTTGGCAAAGCGCTTCCACAAGGCGCTAACTCTATTCCGCGAAGCCCCGCATTATCTACCGCAACCCCAACTGCTATTGGGTATGGAGGGTCGTCAAAACTGATTAAAATTGTAAACTGATGATATATGCTGTTGTTAAACACAGAGCGCGCAGTAATCACCGCTTCTCTTATAGGTTGTTGCGACAACTCCCACATATCAGACGCCCAACCAGCGCGCGCAAAACCTGTATACCAGTCTACAGTTACCATAGATGGTCTGTTAGAAGTCCACCTAACAGAGCCGTCTGTTCCGTGAACCCTGTCTACTACTGCGCTAAGTTGTACGCCCGGCATCTGCTCTACGCTTAGCGGGCGAGGCCACGCAACGCTTAAAGTCATCATATTGTTAGCGCCTTGGTTTGGCGCACTAACACGCACGCTATCAACTCGCGCAATTCTGTTGTACACAGCCGCGCCCGATACGCCCGAGTTATCCCACAGCGTGCCAGCAGTTAAATTTCGCGCAACAACAGTAAGTGAATGCGCACCAACCGCAAGCGCTCTGTAAGCCCCAACTTGTGTGTTTGTAGAAACTCTGTCCGGCAAACGACGTAAGTCAAACGTGTGCGCATTAGCAGCGCCAACCGGCACAGTAGCCATAACATAATTCCCGCGCCTAATCTCAAAGTGCGTAGTATTAGCCCGCCCGTGCGTCCACGTCAAATTATTTCCGCTAACAGCAACACCAGTCGGCGTAGCAAGCACACCGCGCCTAGCCCACGACACATTCGCACTAGCACCAGAATTTATCCAGTAATGCTCAGCCCTAGTCGCAATAACATTCAAATTAGTATGGTTAACCCCGTGCGCCAAATCTCCAGCACTCATACCAGCCAAATTGTACGACAACGTCCCAGCACCCAAATTGCGCAAAACCGTCGTACCCCTACGCAACTGATACCCACCAGCATTCGCAACAGCATTCCACTGTATAGTACTACCACTAACACGCACATTCGACGGCACCCCCAAATTCGCCGTACGACTCCACACAATAGTGACATTAGCCAACCACAAGTGATTATAGCCGACTCCAAAGTTTGTTCTCCAATTTCCATTTAAGTCATATCCTCTACCTGTAGACCTAAATCTAGACTCCACTAATTCTATCCTAAGCGTATGCGTGCCAATACCAAGTGCCGTTACCCTTTCTAAGTCTACTCTACCTTCTCTATTTCCATTGCCACCCCAACTTGTGCCTGATGTACCCGGTAGTAGTGTACCCGCACCCGAGTGACTTGAATGCCTACCTAAAAGCCCAACCCTGTGCCAATGACCCGCGGCATCACGCCTTTGTAGCCAAACTTGTCTATTGCCGGTTTGGTCTCCTGTACTAGAAAACCAAGTGATTGTATTCTCACTTATACTTACACGTTGTGTATTATTAGTAGTTGCATCTACATACTCAGTATAAGAATCACTTCCCGTATTTGCAAAATGCCCCAAACTTAAAATACCACCAACTGATAAAACTAGCCCCGTGGCTAGTAACATTAACCTAGCAAACCATTTAGATTTACCAACTCTTAAATTTTGTTTCCCCATAATTCTTTCCCCCTTTAATTGTCATACTGAGCGTAAGCGAAGTATCTAGGCGTAGCCGTATTAATCTTTCCCGCGCCAGCGCGGGTGTAACACTTGTTACTTGTTACTTGCCACTTGCCACTTGAAAATTCGCTTCGCTAGACCCTTCGACTTCGCTCAGGGTGACAACTTAATTTAATTTTTTTCCCGCGCTAGCGGGTGTAACCATTGTTCAATGTTCAGTGTTCATTGTTCATTGTTCAATGTAACTTACCACTTCCGTTTTAACACTATGTCCATAAACACACCACTTCGCGTGCTACCATTATGAACATTCTGTTAAAGTGTATAGGTATATTTTATCAAAAAAAAAAAAAGTCAAGCATATGAACAAACTTTTAACAAATATTTTAATATTTTTAACGGGTTAAAATTAAACACAATTATTTGTGACTAAATTAAAAAGGTTTATCAAAGAAAAAAGGCTTCTCGTAAAGCCGAAAAACCTTTTTATTTGTTATAAAGTTGTTGTAAGTTATCTTGAAATATTTTGCAGAGTGCCTTCGCCAAAAGCATAATTAAGTAGAGTGTTGCCGTCTTTAACATCTAACGACAAAAGTTGACCATCTCTTTTAATTGCGATACCAGAAAAACCCGAATGACGTCCTTCTCCAATAAAGCGTACTGTTGTAGCGCCGCAAGAAGTATTTGCTACTTTTTTTGTTATCCCGCTACCTTCTCTTTGTGCTGCTTCGAAATTGCTATTAAATATTCTGTTTGCGCTCTCAGAAGAAACTGGTAAATTAAACCCACCCTCTATTTCTTGCATTTGTTGTTTAGTTAATTCAATACCCGCTATTGGCATTTTTAAGCCTTGCTCTTTGTTTTCTTTCATATTTTCTCCCTTGTTTTAATAAGTACTATGTTATTAATCTGCTAGCATTACGAAGCGGTCTGATGCAAATTTGCTAGAGTTTTTTTCTACAAATTTTACTGCTGTGTCTTCGTCCCAGAATTTGAATGTTCTGTTATTTGATACGTCTTTAAAAGTTATTAGTGGTGGTTCGTTTATTTGTGCTAGTACTGCACCTGTCTGCTTTGCTAGAGAAGCCCCGCCTTCTATGCTTTGTAAGTCTAGTTGGCTTGCTTCTACTCCCTCTACTGGTAAAACTAAATTTTGTTTGCTCATAAAATTTTTCCCCTTTTTTGCCTGCTTTGTAAATACCATTGTTTATGTGATATGCTACAACGCGAACAATTATATTTTATGTGTTAAAGTTGTTAAATATATATTAACACAAATGCGAGAAAAATGCAAGCGTTTGAGCAAACTTTTTTGAAAAAACTAAAAAAATTTAATTGAACCTATAAACGTGTTCTCATAAACACCATATGCTAAAAACAACGCTCTGCGCTACTGTTCGCTCAGCCCTGACCGCTTATACCTCATTTTTCATATCTTCTATTGCTTTTTTAATTAACAAGTGTGGGTCTTTCCAGCTGTCTGGTTTTTTGATTTTTCCGTCTGGTTTGTAGATTGGTTTTCCGCCGTCCCCTACTTTTGTCATATTTGCTGTATGTACTATATCGAACAATTTCTCTGGCTTTACGCCCATTATAACAAGCGAGCCTAGCGCAAAATAGATAAGGTCTATCATTGCGTCTGCTTGCCCTACTATATCTGTTGCGCTTAAAAATTCGTCTATTTCTTCTCTCATCCAGTTGTATCTTTTTTTAGCCATATCACTATCAATCATAGTTGGGCTTTCAGAAAAAGGGTGGTTAAACAATTTGTGAAACTCTTTTACCTTTTCCCATTCTATATTCATTCCCATATTTATTTTCGTGTGACCGACTTGTGTGGAAGCCTGCCACGATATTACCCGAAAAAGACTAGTTATATTAATTATCTTTTGGGTTTTGTACTCCTTTTTTTATATTGTCGCCCGTGTGTTTTATACAATTATTCTATCATATTTTGCATACTTTTGCAAACATTTTTTTAATTGCTATCTGATTTTTTGTTATCTGATTTTTCTTTGCATCTTGTGCGTTGGTTAACCATTAGGGTTAGGTTAGAGCCTATTGCTGTAAAAAAGTCGCCTAGTGCTTCTAGCGTATCTGAGTCTTTTACATTACACGCAATTTCTTTTGATATTATAGCGCTTAACAGCAGTAGGTCTGTTTCTTTGTACTCGCACAACTTTTTACTAAACATACAAACATTATATGCAATTTGCTTATGTGGTTGTGCCGTAGACAAGCAGCCTACAAAAAATTTATATATCAAGCGCCGGTATAATTTGGCAAGTAAAGGTCAAAAATAAGTAAATGAAGATAGGAATTGCTCGGTCTTTCGAGTATTACAACAATAGTGTTTTGTGGGAGCATTTTTTTTTGTCCTTAGGGGCAGAACTGGTTGTTAGCCCGCTTACTAACAGCGCTATTTTAAAAACTGGTGTTAACCTTAGCGTAGACGAGGCTTGCCTGCCCCACAAAATTTATCTGGGGCATATTGCTTATTTAAAGGACAAATGCGACGCTGTGCTGATACCGCGGCTAGAGAGTTTGGGCAAGGGTAAAAGTGAGATGCTTTGCACTAAGTTTCACGCAAACTATTGCGCCACAAAAAACACTATGCCCGATATCCCGCTGTTAGACTATAACATAGATGTGCGTAACAAGCAAACAGAATACAAAGCATTTATGGATGTTGGCAAAAAAGTTATGCTTTTTAAAAAGTTATCGGGCAGTAACAACAACAGCCACAATAACAATGCTAAAAATTCTGCCGACAAAAAAACTAAAAGACTTAAGCAAAAAGATATTCGCCTTGCATACAAAAACGCTAAAGCCGCGCAACAAGCACATAACGCAAGCCTTACCAAAAAAACCCTAGACTTACTTAGCGGGCAGGGCAAAAAGATTTTGATTGTTGGGCATAACTACATCACATACGACAACTTGCTAGGAAGCCCGATAACAGAGTTTTTACAAAAAAATAACTTAACACCAATTTTGGCTAACGCGCTTGTAACCAAAGACACAACCGCAAAAAGCACAGAGCTTATCAAAACGCTTTACTGGACATACAGCAAGCACATTGTCGGCGTTGTTGCCGCGCACATAAAGCAAGTAGACGGCATAATTTTACTTACGGCATTCCCTTGCGGACCGGACGCGTTAGTAAACACAATGCTTACGCTTAAACTAAAAGATAGCGGCATTCCCATTTTAAACATAACTCTGGACGAGCATTTATCTAACACAGGCTTACTTACAAGGCTTGAGAGTTTTGTAGATATAACGCTATAAAACGTGATTAGCATAAATATTTGTAAAGATATTTACAAAGATATTTGTAAGCCCGCCAAACAAAACATTATGAAACAAATTATTTCTTTTCCACATATGGCAAACTATAGCATACCCATAAAAAGTTACATTCAAAACATTTTGCCAAAAGCCGAGGTTTTGCTTCCCCCGCCCCAAAGCGTAAGGGCGCTTGATATTGGGGCGCGCCACAGCCCAGAGAGCGTGTGCCTGCCTTTTAAATACAACCTTGGCAACTATATAGAGGCGCTTGATATGGGCGCTAATTTTTTAATGACCGCGGGCGGTGGGTGTCGCTACGGCTTGTACGGCGAGGTTCACGAGCAAATTTTAAGAGACTTAGGCTATGAGTTTACGTTTTTTAACTTGCTTGGCGACACTAACAAAACCAACGTAATACAAGTTTACAAAAATTTAAAAGCGCACAACCCGCGCCTTAGTGCAAGGGCGCTTGCTTATTATTCGCTTTTGGCGTTTAGAACAATTCAGTTTATGGATGAAGTAGATGTTTACATTCGGCGCAACATCGGCTTAGAAAAACAAAAGTCAGACTTTGATAAAACATACAAACAGTTTTTGAATGATATCCAAAATATAAAAGGCTTTCGTGCTTTAAAAAAACTTAAAAGGGTTTACACGCGCAGGCTTTTATCTATCCCGCTTGATGAGAGCAAAGATGTTATTAAGGTTGGGCTGATTGGTGAACTTTATTCTTTAATGGAGCCATTCGCGAATTTGTTTTTAGAGCGCGAACTTGCTAAATATAATATATCGCTTACGCGCTATACAAATCTCTCTTACCTTCTAACCAAAAGGCGTAGGCACATACAGCGGTATATAGATGGCTCTGGCGGCTTTGTTAAATATCACCTTGGGGCAGACGGAACAAAAAGCGTAGAAAAAAGTATTTCTATGGCAAAAAATAATTACGCGGGCATTATCCACTTAAAAGCATTTGGTTGCACGCCCGAGATAAACGCTATTCCGTCCCTAATAAATGTTAGCAACCAGCACAAAATTCCTATAATGTATTTAAGTTTCGACACACAAACTTCAAAGACGGGCTTAAAAACAAGGGTGGAAGCGTTTGCAGATATGTTGCAAGCAAAGCAATTAAGCGCTAGTATCTAGCAAAATAACGAGGTTAACAATATGAAAAATAATTTGCACGATAATTCTAATTCCGATTATTCAAACAACAATTCTACTACAAATGATAATTCTTATTATCTAGGGCTTGATATAGGCTCTATATCCACTAAGGGCGTTTTAATAGATAGTGGCGGGGCTATAGTCAGGTCTGAGTATATCTGGACAGAAGGCAACCCAATTAACGCCGCGAAAGAAGTTGTGGTTTCTTTACTAGGTGGAAGTTTACAAGGTACTGAAAACTTAGGCGAGCGTGCAGACTTCAACGTAGTAGGTGTTGGTACAACGGGTAGCGCTAGAAAACTTGTGGGCGCTATGCTAAATGCAGACATTGTAAAAAACGAAATCACGGCTCACGCTTTAGGCACGCTCTCACACTATCCAGACGCTAAGACAATAATTGAGATAGGCGGGCAAGATTCTAAAATTATTTTGCTAGACAACGGGCTTGTTGTAGACTATGCTATGAATACGCTTTGCGCGGCCGGCACGGGTTCTTTCCTATCGTCTCAAGCAAAAAGGCTTGGTGTAGAAGTAGAAAAGTTTGGCGATGTTGCGCTAAACTCAACTTCCCCCGCAACAATTGCCGCGCGCTGTACAGTTTTTGCAGAGTCAGACCTTGTTCACAAAGCGCAAATGGGATACCGCAAAGAAGATATCATCGCCGGGCTTTGCATTGCCGTTGCAACAAACTATTTAAATAATTTGGCTAAGGGCAAAAAAATAAAGCCCCCTATCGTGTTTCAGGGGGGCGTTAGCAAAAACGCAGGGGTTATAAAAGCCTTTGAAGACGCACTAGGCGCAAAAATTCACGTACACGACAAAGGGCATTTAATGGGCGCTTACGGCGTAGCAGCGCTATGCATAAAGAAAAAAGTCAACAAACCTTTCAACAAAAACTTACTAAACCAACAATTTAACTCGTCTTCCACAAACTGCACAATATGCCCAAACGCCTGCCCACTAGTAAACATCTACCGCAACAACACACTCCTAGACACCTACGGCAAAAGATGCGAGTAGTAGTAAAATTTGGTTTTAAAGCAACTACTAGCACCTTTAGTCTTTCAGTGTTTTGGGAACAATTCTCGGGCTATTTTAGTCCCCGTTTAAAAGTTTTTTGACTTTTTCGCGCAATAGCATTCGCCTTTTTTCGTAAAATTCGCCAAACGCAGATATATGTAAGTCTGCATCTTTGGGAATGTGCGAATCTCTTATAAATCTTTCTTGTTGCTCTTTATTCAAATCGTTAAAATAATCGTGTAAATATTTGCTTCCCTTGCTAGCATTGCTAATGCCTTCAAATCTATGTAGATTTGGTAACCTATTACGTAACGGTCTCCACTCTTTCCAGTTTTCTGCAGAAATATTATGCGGTTTTTTATCAAATATACTATCGGGGTGCAAGTGGTCGATTTCTTCTTTAACGGTTACGTTGGCAAATTCTTTGCTAATATAATAAAGTACTTCCCTAGCAAGTCTAGTTCCGTACTCCGTGTCCAAAACATCTTCGATTCGAGCATCGGTAATGCGTAGGTCTGCTATTTGTTCTAGCATCTCTAAAGTTATATCGAAGTTGAAACTGTTTATATTTCTTTTCATTTCTTGAAGTTTTCCTGTTGTGCCAGACCTAAAATAAATAAAGAATATAGCCCTACATAAATAAGAAAAAATAGCCTTTTTGCTTTTTGCAAAATCGGGATTATTATGAATTACATACATTATTGGCAAAAGAACATTCCAAGTGCTAGAAAATCTTTGCACTTCAATATTTTCGTCCTTTAAAAATTTTTCTAACGAAGAAAGCAGTTTTTTGAAATTATCCCAATCATTCTTAAGGTCATCTACTAATTGTTTACTTATGCCACCTTTTACAACATCCCCATATAGCATTAATGCTGAGCGTATAATAAAATCTTGCCCGAAATCACTATAACTCCCCATTAAAAGCGAGCCAAAATGTGCTTTTGCACTTGGCCAATAAGCCTCTAAAATTGCCATTGTTATCTCGTGTTTCTTTAATGCCTTTCCACCACTATTAAATCTAACAAACATTTCCAGCGCATCATCTTGTGCTACACCTGAAAGATTTGTATATGTAACTATCTTCTCATCATAAATTTTTTCACACAATATTGTAAGTATTTTGCTTGCATAGTCTTTGCTATCTAGTGGAACATATTTAATAGCATCATTTATTGCCTCTTTTCTTGTTTCACGACTTATGAAATTAGGCTCTAACACTCTCTTTATATCAAATTGTGTAGGAGTTGCTTTTCCTATCTTGTCTGTAAATTTTATATCAAATTTTTTACTATTATATTCTTCTTCATCAACTGTCAATTTGTGCTTATTAAGTTCAATTAAAAGTTTTGTAACTGTTCTCGGACTTTTCCCTTTCCTGCCGTGCTTCGGCAAAATATAAGCAGAACCAAATAAAGATAAATACAGAGAAGTTAGTCGCTGTTGCCCATCTAAAATTGCCGTATTTGTTATAGAAAAATCGACCACACTTGTTCCATAATTTACTGAACTTGGCTCTTTTCGGCTATTAAAATCAACCTCTGTAAGAAACTGGCAAAATAGGGTGTCCTTTGTTGTGTTTTTTGCTGAAACTTCCCAAAAAAGAAAAGTGGCAATAGGATATCCAAGTAAAATACTATCCCATAACTTTTCTATCTGCTCCATTCCCCATACATACTGCCTTTGAAAAGCTGGCATAACAAAAGTACCATCTTTAATTTTATATAACGCATCGTATATCGTTATAGCGCCGTGTTCTATTTTTTTCTCACTCATACTTCCTCCAAATGTGTTCTTTATATTCAAATACTTATTTCTTTTAATGCACAAATCTTTAGACAAGCACAATTCCAATTTTCGTACAAATTATAGCGTTTAAGTAACTCTCACATACTCGGCGTTTTTGCGGACGCCGATTTTTTTTATATAGCCTGAGTCTAGTAGGTTTTTAAGTTGTCGCTCTATTGTGGTTTCCGACACATTAGGGATAAGTTGTTTGATTTGCCTTTTTGTAAGCGTGCCTAGGTGGTTTTCAAAAACTTCTTTCACTTGACCTGCTTTATTTAAACCATTTGTTTCAACCACGCGGTTTTCAAACTCTCTATATGCGCCAAGTATAACCTTTAGCATATACTTCACAAAGTGTGTTGCATCGTTTTTGTTTTCGTGCCAATCTACAGAGCTATTATAAAGGCTTGCATAATAGTTCTCTTTGGTTTTTTCTATAATCTTTTCTATACTGATATACTTACCAACATAAAAGCCACTTTGATAAAGCAGTAACAATGTCAATAACCTACTCACCCTGCCGTTACCATCGCTGAATGGGTGTATACATAAAAAATCTAATATAAAAATGGGCACTAAAATAAGTGGTTCTATTTGAGATAATTTAAGCGCACTATTGTATTCACGACAAATATCATCTACCGCTTGCGGTGTTAAAAAAGCACTTAATGTCTCAAACCTTATTCGCTTGTTGCCATCACTATCTATCTCTTGAATATAGTTGTCTATGCCTTTAAACTTGCCACTATTTTGTCCATACGAATATTTATACAAGTTAGCGTGCAATTGCAAAATATGATTAGCGTTAAGGGCAATATGCTCGTAACTATTGTGAACTAAATCTAGCACATCTCTATACCCCATTATCTCTTCTTCATCTCTGCTTTGCGGCGTTGTTTTTTCTGCTATCAAATCGGCAAGGCGTCTTTCAGTTGTAACGATACCCTCAATTCTGTTAGAACTCTCCACACTCTGTATTTTTGCAATAGCCACAAGTTTTTCAAGTGGCACATCTTTACTAGACACAAAAAAATTGTGCTTGCCTTTATGCTCTTTAATCTCAGAGATAAGCGACAATAATTCATTATCTAAGTTGATATTATCTAGGGTGCTATAATCAAAAAATCTCAATCTTTGTCTCCTTGAGAGGTGTTTTATGCCAAAAAAACCTTTTGCATCATTTTTAATTCTTTTGCATCATTTTACCACAATTTGATGCAAAAGTAAAGTGTTTGATGCAAATTTGTATGTAGCAGTTTCGCTAAGGGTTTTACTGTGGTTTTGTTTGAACACTCTCTATCTCTAGTAATTTTTGTTTGATATTAAGACCCCACCTGAAGCCTGTTAGGTTGCCGTTTTTTCCTACGATTCTGTGGCACGGGATAAAAATAGGTATGGGGTTTTTGTTATTTGCAAGCCCAACTGCGCGCGCCGCTTTTGGTCTGTTTAACTTTGTCGCTAACTCGCCGTAGAAAACTGTTGTGCCAAACGTAACATCACTTACCATAACCCGCCAAACTTCTTTAAAAAAATCTGTGCCGTGCGGTTTTAGTGGCACACTAAACTTTTGTCTTGCCCCAGCAAAATATTCATCTAGTTCTGTCGCGGCTTTTAGCAAAACTTCGCAGAGATTATATATGTCGTTTCCTTGCTTAATATCGCTTGCTTCACTCTCGTGTAAAAGCCTAACAATATAGCCATTCTCACTCACAATGGTAAGCCTACCTATCGGATATTCTTTTGTCAAAATATTTATCATTAATTATCATTATGCTTAACGCAAAATCTAAGACCGCACCAAAATTCGCTATCAAAGTTCTAAGTTGTGGTGAACTCAGGCGCGAGGATGTATAAAATTTCGGCATCGTGACTACGCCCGCAAACCCTACACGCTAACCACTACCTGAAAACTGCGGAGGCACTCAGCAAGAAATTTTATACTCCGAGCGCTAGATGCTATACAAACTAAGCAACACAACACACGTGACTATGCCCGCTATTAAAATGTACGAATACCACCTTACCCTGTCTTTCATTAAAAACACGCCCGCCAAAACAACAAGCGGTATGGACGCAACACTTAGCGCCGCTAGTATGCCTGCGTTGCCGATGTCTGCTAGTAAAATCATAAAAATCAAACTGCTTACCGCAAAGGCTAGCCCTATAAGTATCATATTTGTGTTTTTAAGCGCTTCCACAATCGGCTTTAAATTTTTGCCACGCCTTACAATAAGCACCAACGCAAAACAGAACAACACAAAAGTAGTAGCACGAAGCGCCGAAAACTTAAACGCGTTAAGTTCTAGCCTTGTCGCATACTGAACAATTAAATCCATAGCAACAAAGCACGCAACCCACAAAAGCAAAAACAATACACCCCTTGCAAAATGCGGGCTTATCTTACACTTAGTCTCAAACCTGCCCTGAAAAAAGCCCAAACTCGCACACAATATAAACATCGCTATTATAAGCAAAATCTCAGTCGTGCTTAGCGCCCCACCAAAAATAAGCCACGACAACAGCGCAAGCGGTATAATTCTAAAAAGTGAAAGCGGCTCTGAGATTGACACGCACATAAACTGCATAGTCTTAACCCACGCAAGCACAGCAACCGCACCAATCGCATTTATACTAAGCGACAACAGCAAAACAGAGGGCGTAAAATTATCGAAAATCTCTACGCCCGTAAAAGCAAAAACAACCAAAAATGCGCCCACTATAAACACAAATCGCCAAACAGAATTTGCAACCAAAGCGTCTAAGGGTTTTAACTTGTTTCTTTTCCAAAGTAAATTTTCCGCCGCCAAGGCTAAAATCATTGGAATTAACAGGATAATGAAAAACATACTTAACTACTACTATGAACCTCTTACAAAACCTAAACAGCTAGGCTTCAGCGTGTGTCACGGGCTAATATCGGTTTTGCAAGAGGCACTATAGGCAAAAGCCCGCACTATCACGGGCTAATATTTGTTCTACTATTTTTATTTTTTAGACTTCTCAGCCTTAGCCTTTTCGCCCTTTGTATCGCCCTTAGCCTTTTCACCCTTTGTCTCTGCCTTAGCCTTATCAGACTTCTCGCCCGCTTCCTCTTTTGGCATAATATCACTAACCACACCGCTCATAACAGTAACTTCTATGCCGTGCTTCTCCCACTCTCTTATAACCTTGTTAATGCCCACGCTATCAGACGACGTATGCCCCGCCACAACAACATTACCTATGTTTTGCTCTTGAACTTTCTTAACATCTGCTTCCGGTATATGCATTAAAACTAAAGTGCCAGCACCCGCCTTAAAATACTCTTCCAAAACCTTATGACCCGGACCCGTAAGCCCCGCCATATTCACAACAATCTTACCCGCATAACTCTCTTTGCTTCCAACCCTAATAACAGGCTTGCGCTCAGAATTTTTATACTCGGCAATCTCTTCAAGCGCGTCAACTATATCGCCAACTTTCACGCTGTCGTTCCCCTTAAACTTACTATCCAAAAATTCTTGCACCACCCTTTCCGCAATTAAATCTGTAGGGTTATGAAGCGAGATGAAAGGCATATTAAGAAGTTTAGCGGCAGACTCGCTTCGCCTAGAATTAGCAACGTGTTCGTTATAAGAAAGCTCTGCACGCCTAGCCTGCACCAACTTTTGCGAGCGATTTTTCGGCACGCCCAGCGCGTAAAGTTTGTTGATGTTAGCCTCTTCTAAAATGCTTAACATCTTAGTGTTGGTTACTCGCGGGTGGTGAGAGATTACACAATCAAAGCCCAACTCGCGCGCTAACAACAACTCCGGCGTATCCATATCCACGCCAAATAAAACCTTTTTAATATTCTGCCCTTCCACTATAACGCCAGAATCCGGCGGCGTCTCTTCTAGCCCCGCCATTTTTAAGGCTATATCCAATAGCCCAGATGCACTCAGCCCATCTTTGCTTTTTGTAACTTGTTTAGACATACAAAATTTCTCCTTTAACATACCCTTATATCCACCACCTATGGCCACAAAATCTTACCAAAAAGTGTATCGCACGCATAAGAGTGTACAAATGTATATATTATAGTATATCACAATTAAACACATAAGTCTACAAAACCAAAAAAGGTTTTTTGAACTTTTTCAAAAAACCTTTTTTGGTTGTCATTCTGAGCGTAGCGAAGAATCTAGGCGTTTAGCCGTGTTTCGCTTCGCTAGACCCTGTCCATAGTTCAGGGTGACAATTACATAAGTACTCACATCAATCTTTCCCGCGTAAGCGGGTGAAATAATTCATAATTCTGAATTCATAATTCTGAATTTGACTTTAGTCCATTCCCCACTCGTCGATATTTTCTTTTCTGCGCGCTCTGATTTTGCTTTGGGCGATATAGCCTGCTGTGCCGGCTGCGCCTACGCCTGCTACTGATAGTGTGCCGATTATTATGTTGCGTGCTAGATTAGAGCCGTTGCTGTCGCTTGGAATGTATGGTATATACCATACTGCGAAAAGAAGTAGTGTGTCTGCGCCGTACTCTAGGTTTAGTAAGTGAAGTGGTAGTAGAATTACGTACTCGCCACCGGTGCTGCTCTCGCCGTCGTAGTTTTCGCCCTCAGCGCTTACAAAGGTTGTTGGTAGTACGCTACCACCGCGTGATAGACTCCAGCCTAAGAATATTGCGCCGTCAGTTTCTATTTGTAGCGTTGGTAGCACAAAGTTTTGTGCGTACTCTAAGCTTAGGTCGTAGTGGCTCATACGCGCCGCGCCGAAGTAGTTTTCGCAAACTAGTATTACTCTCACGTAGCCGTACTCTACAGTTGGCAAGTCTAGTATGCCGTCTTGTATGCTACAACTTGCTGTGCCACGCGTGACATAAATTACAAACTCGGCATAAACACTGTCGTCTATTGTTGATGTTGCGCGTATTATCGCTCTGCCCACGCCGTATGGTAGTGCTGATGTGAAGCCATCTGCGTTTGTAATATTTGTGCTTAGCATAACAACGCTCTCGTCGCTAGACGTCCACACAAACTGCGTAGTCACATCGCCCCTTAAAATTACTTCTAGCGTTAGCAACAAAATTTGCCTTTCCATCATCTCAGACAACTCGTAAACGCCCTCGTTATACACTAGCGGTATTAGCATAGCCGTCTCTTCGCGCACCACATTGTCTGCCAAAATCTCTATAGCGTAAAGCGTTGCTTGGTCTACAATAATTGTAAACAGCGCATAAAAACCTGTCGGCAAATGCGTAGCCGTAATGGTCGCCGTACCAGCATTCAGCCCCCTTAAAAGCACCAAATGACCTATATCACTACCCAAAAACCCTACTACACTTCCACCACAACTGCTTGTCCACACAAGCCCAGACGCCGCCCCTAAAGACCCACCAACACTCGCAACTAGTTGAATCACCGGCAACAAAAGTACGTCCGGACGCGGCAAACTGATAGCCATTTCGTAAAATGATGCGTTCTCCATCGGACCATTTATCCTTACAGAAGTTGGGCTTGCTTGCACAATTTCTAACTCAAATACATTAGACACCGTCTCACAGTACGCGCCCATTGCCGTTATGGTTACAACCCCTACGCCAAGCGGGCGAAGCGTTACAAGGCTATCTAAGCCCCCTACAAGTGACGCTGTAGTGCGCGCATTGTCAAACTGCACCAAACCTAGCGGGTATGCAACCCACCTAACGCCTTGTGACACGCTGCTATGAGACACCCCAACAATCGCTCTTAAATCTATGCTCACACGCTCTGTAATCTGCGTTGCGTGATACGGGATAAACAAATTACCGCTCTCACTTCCATCAAACGCACTACCCAAAGTTATGCCCGATAAAGCCGCTTGCGTAATTGTCAGAACCCTACTAGCAGACATATTTCCGCTGATTACGCTTGTTGCGCTAACTGTAACTTGCTGGCTGAAAGCCGCCCTGCCCCTGTCTATAGCCACAACCCTAACAACATTTGGGTCTACATAACACACCACAAGTTCTACAAAACCTAGTGGGTATACGCTCCACACAACAGCGCTTCCCGTACCGCCGCCAAGCCCACCAACTGTAGTTGCTGTTAGCAAAGTGCTAGGCATATCGCCCTCTAAAAGTGGTCGCCAAACCGGGATAAGAAGTTCTGCGTGTGCAGGCGCACCAACGCTTATGCTCGTTACGCTTGGCGCAACAAGTTGGTCTATAAATATTCTGAATGTACCAACAACTCCCGTAGCATTCACCGGCGTAGCCGTTATTGTAAGCGGACCTGCCGCCGCCTTACCCGTAAGGCGTACGCCCTCGCTTGTTAGCACAATGCTCAAAAAGTCGCTCGGTACGCCAACGCTTGCCCCGCAAGACGACGTCCACGTAACCAACTGGCTTTCAATATTATGCCCCTCTACAAATGCGCGAAGCTCTACAAACGGAAGCGGAACATTAGTGTATGGGATAATCAAACGGCGCTCGTCTGCCCTATCGTCGTCGCAGAAAATACTCACGCCCGTTGCTATTGCCGTTCCGTCCCTAACAATTGTTACGTAAAACGCACTTGGCACGTGCGGATAAGCCACGCTTGTTGCAGTTATGCGCGTAACACCCGCGCTTAAAGCCGTTAGCATTCCCGTGTATCTGTCTATCGTAGCAACGCCCGTGTCGCTAGAACTCCACGTAACACCGCGCATTGCGCTTGTTAGGTTAAAGCCATACGCGCTAGCAAAAAACTGTGTTACGTTTGGCAAAGCGCTTCCACAAGGCGCTAACTCTATTCCGCGAAGCCCCGCATTATCTACCGCAACCCCAACTGCTATTGGGTATGGAGGGTCGTCAAAACTGATTAAAATTGTAAACTGATGATATATGCTGTTGTTAAACACAGAGCGCGCAGTAATCACCGCTTCTCTTATAGGTTGTTGCGACAACTCCCACATATCAGACGCCCAACCAGCGCGCGCAAAACCTGTATACCAGTCTACAGTTACCATAGATGGTCTGTTAGAAGTCCACCTAACAGAGCCGTCTGTTCCGTGAACCCTGTCTACTACTGCGCTAAGTTGTACGCCCGGCATCTGCTCTACGCTTAGCGGGCGAGGCCACGCAACGCTTAAAGTCATCATATTGTTAGCGCCTTGGTTTGGCGCACTAACACGCACGCTATCAACTCGCGCAATTCTGTTGTACACAGCCGCGCCCGATACGCCCGAGTTATCCCACAGCGTGCCAGCAGTTAAATTTCGCGCAACAACAGTAAGTGAATGCGCACCAACCGCAAGCGCTCTGTAAGCCCCAACTTGTGTGTTTGTAGAAACTCTGTCCGGCAAACGACGTAAGTCAAACGTGTGCGCATTAGCAGCGCCAACCGGCACAGTAGCCATAACATAATTCCCGCGCCTAATCTCAAAGTGCGTAGTATTAGCCCGCCCGTGCGTCCACGTCAAATTATTTCCGCTAACAGCAACACCAGTCGGCGTAGCAAGCACACCGCGCCTAGCCCACGACACATTCGCACTAGCACCAGAATTTATCCAGTAATGCTCAGCCCTAGTCGCAATAACATTCAAATTAGTATGGTTAACACCGTGCGCCAAATCCCCAGCACTCATACCAGCCAAATTGTACGACAATGTCCCAGCTCCTAAATTGCGCAAAACAGTCGTCCCCCTACGCAACTGATATCCACCAGCATTCGCAACCGCATTCCAACTTATAGTACTACCACTAATCGTAGGGTTAGGCACCCCCAAATTCGCACTACGCGTCCACGTAAGCGTAGTACCCGCTAGCCATAGGTGGTTACCGCCAGCACCAAAAGTTTGGCGAACTCCATTTAAGTTATATGCACCACCACTTCCAGAACGCCTAATCTCTCTTAATTCAACCCTAAGTGTATGTACCCCTATGCCAAGATGTGAAGTTAATCCATATAAGTTTACAGTACCCGAACGGCTAGACCAGTCCGTCCAACTAGCCCCAGTAACACCCGGCAATAAATTACTTGCTGCTGGTGGGCTATAAGTAAACCAAGCAGGCGTACCCGGCGAGCAACAACAACCGCTAGTTCCACCTAAAGATTGCGCTCTAGTATTTCTACCTAAAAGCCCAACCCTATGCCAGTTACCAGCAGCATCACGTCTTTGTAACCACGCCTCTAAATTACCCGTATTGCTTCCAGTACTAGAATTCCAACGTAAAATACCATTAGCATCTATGCTAACGGATTGATTGTTGGATGTTGTTGCGTACATATATTCGGCGCACTCGTCATTTTGTGTTATATGCACTATTCCTAGTACACCTGCTAAAGCAATACTAAGCCCTAGCGCCAGTATTGCTAACCTTTTAAACTGTTTTGAAATTTTCCCCATAAATGTTCCCCCTTTAAATCTGGGTCACGGGGACGTGTTAACTGACCCAAAATTCTAAGGTCAACATCCCCCACCCATTAATATTTTAAATTTATTTTTATGTAATTTTATAACTAGCATTTTTATTGTCATACTGAGCGTAAGCGAAGTATCTAGGCGTAGCCGAATTTAAGTATTTCCCGCGCCAGCGGCGTAACACTTGTTACTTGTTACTTGCCACTTGAAAACCCGCTTCGCTAGACCCTTCACTACGTTCAGGGTGACATTTTTGTTTTAAATTATTTCCCGCGCTAGCGGGTGTAACCATTGTTCAATGTTCAGTGTTCATTGTTCAATGTAACTTACCACTTCCGTTTTAACACTTTGTTAATCTGAAGCGCCATCTTCGCGCATCAACTATTAACTTTCTGTTAAAGTGTATAAGTATATTTTATCAAAAAAAAAAAAAAA
>Ga0209755_10003401_pt1 | contig 20014 bp, 18 predicted proteins | sample TergutCo191P1_FD_187301 | JGI IMG/M metagenome (GOLD analysis project Ga0209755, IMG submission 187301) | Cornitermes sp. P1 segment gut microbial communities from Petit-Saut dam, French Guiana - Co191P1 (SPAdes) (version 2) | ecosystem: Host-associated > Arthropoda: Insects > Digestive system...
AAGACGAAAAATCGTTACGCGCGTACGCGGAACATTTCATGATACAAAAACAAAACGCAGACCCTTTAAGCGCGAAACCGCTAATCGAAGAAAATGACGGCGATCGTTTTGTTATACAAAATCCTCCGGCTTTACCGCTTACAACGGAGGAACTCGATAAAATATATGAACTTCCGTTTACACGTAATGCTCATCCAATGTACGATGACGCAGGCGGTATTCCGGCGTTAAAAGAAGTTTCATTCTCGCTTGTTTCAAGCAGGGGCTGTTTCGGCGGATGTTCTTTCTGCGCGATTACGAATCATCAGGGGCGCGCTGTTACGGGCAGGAGTAAGGAAAGTTTGTTACGTGAAGCGAAGAATTTTACCACAAACCACACTCGTACCTTCGGTACGTACACACACAAACACAAGAAAAGTGAAGAAGAGTTTAAAGGTTATATACACGATGTGGGAGGACCGACGGCGAATTTTTTTCGTCCTGTGTGTGAAAAACAAAAACGCGGCGGGTTTTGCGCGGAGCGTGAATGTATGTTTCCTTCTCCTTGCCCGCAATTAAAGGCGGATCACAGCGAATATCTAAAAGCGCTAAAGGCGTTACGGGAAATAAAGGGCGTAAAAAAAGTTTTTATTCGATCGGGTATACGTTTTGATTATATTCAGCTTGATAAAAAACACGGAAGCGCATTCATGGAAGAATTGTGCCGTCATCATGTCAGCGGTCAGTTAAAAGTCGCGCCTGAACATGTTTCGGCTAATGTCCTGCGCGCGATGGGAAAATGCAACGGCAGCGCTGAAAACAATAATGCTGACATCAGGGAAGACGCAGATTGTCTCGAGTTTATCGAAGTATCAGGTTATGAAAAATTCAAAAAAGATTTTACGGAAATAAATAAACGTCTTGGATTAAAACAATATCTGCTTCCGTATTTTATTTGCGCGCATCCGGGAGCGGCTATGAAGGAAGCCGAAGAACTAGCGCGTTATCTGAAAAAAACGAAATTCTCTCCGGAGCAAACACAGGAGTTTTATCCGACGCCCGGAACATTGTCAACGATGATGTATTACACAGGTCTCGATCCGCGCGGCATCTTGAACGGTACTATGACGCCCATTTTTACCGCAAAAGGCGATAAAGAACGCCGTAAACAGAAAGATTTAATCGGAAAAAAATAAATTTCATGCCTTTAATCTTTTTTAAATAAATGATAGAATATTGAAGGCGGTTGATGTCTGCGGACGCGCTGCAAAACCTGCAATGGAGATTTTGTAATTATATGGATATTAAGCGTCCGATAATTTCACTTATTTTCCTCATTGCCCTTATTATCCCGTGTATGACACAGGAAACATGGTACGAAGGTTTTTTCGTTGAAAGCTCTGCGCTTTATAATTTTACTCCAAGCATAATGAAAGATACTATTAAACCGGTATTTGGTTTCAGAGCGGCTCTTGGATATGAATACGGCAATTTCAAGGAGGAATCTCTCCTCGCGAAAGCCGGCGGCGGTTTCCGCTTTGCGCTTGAGTCCGGTTATACTTACATGAAAGGAGTAAATCGGCTTATTACCGAAGGTTCTCTTGTGCCTCTTGTTTTTAAATTCGGATATTCGCAGCCGCTCCATCCTCTTGTCGGTTTACAGGCAGATATCAATCTTGGCATGATCTTTTCAAATACATCCCGATATAATTCATCATCCGATATTGTCAATAATAATATCAGTAAAGACACCGTTATCAATATATTGGGCGGATTGCGGGGTTATGTCACTATAACGCCTCTTGAGTACTTGAAAATATACGCAGGGGGCGGCGTGGATTTTATTTTTGAAGATTTTCAGCCTGTTCCGTTAGCCGCAATTGAATTAGGCGTTTCGTTAAAACCTTTCACCTTGGCGCGTAAAATCAAAAAACATCAGGAAGAAACTTCCGAAACTGGAAAAATCGTTTTTGAAAGCCGAAGTGAAAATGTCGTCATAGAAGAAACACGGAGAGGACGAACCGTACGTCTTCTTAACGCTGTTTATTTCGAAGCGAATACTGCTGTAATGCTGGAAGATTACCGTCCGATTCTGAACGAAGCTGGAGAGAGGCTGCGCGCCAATCCGCGTTTGCGCATAACGCTCAGAGGGTATACGGCTCCGTTCGGCACAGCGGAAGGAAGAGCGGAAGTGTCCGCCGCGCGCGCTCGTTATTGCGCCGAATATCTTACAAGAGAATACGGTATCTCAGCGTCACGAATGACAATCGAATCATTCGGAGCGGAAAGAGCGCCCGCTTTCAGGGACGCGTCATGGGAATCGTACCGATGTGTAGAATTATTAATACAATAGCGAAAAGGAGAAATGAAAATGAAAGTAATTAAATTTGCAATTTTATTTATTTTAACTAATTTATTCTTTTTTATTGGATGCAATAATTATTATAACAATTTGTACATAGAAATTAACGGAAAAAATATGTCAGATCCTACGATCACTTTTTTCAGCATTCATCCCGATGAAAATACTGACCTTGAGGAAGAGATTGAAGGACGAATAAACAATAAAACAAACGAAATAATCATTATTGCGCCTGTCGGATCAGGCTTATCAAACTCTGAAATTAATCCCCGTTTTTCCGCTGAAGGGCTTGTTTATGTAAACGGAAAAATTCAAAAAAGCGGTATAGACAGCCATATATATGACGCTTCTCTAAAATACGATGTAGTCTCCGCCAATGAAATGAACCGTAAAACATACACCGTAACAATACTTGAACACAATTCAAAAATATTTGTAAATCATCTCGCGTCAGGCAGCGGAGACGGCAGCTCATGGGAAGACGCTTTCTCCGATTTGAAGCAGGCGTTTGAACTAGCGGCGCTTTTTCCGGACAGTAAATTAAAAGAAATTTGGATTGCGGCAGGCGAATATAAACCAAGTACGGAAAATAACACAGAAGATTATTTTCTGTTATCTGCAAACACAAACTACGTCGGCGGCTTTGCAGGGAATGAAGTGGACATAAGATACCGCGATATTCCGGCTTACAAAACAATTATTTCGGGAGATTTAGGGAACGGACAATTTTCGCATAACTTATTAGGTAATTTCGACGGTAATATCATCAATATAATAAATGAAAATATTACTTTTGACGGCATTGAATTTATAAACGCAAACGCGGCTTCCGCGGCAGGCATACGAGGACAAGGGGCTGCGATCAGCATTTCTCTTGCCCCCGGCGCATCCTTAAATATCACGAACTGTTCATTTATCAATCTTGACGGCGGCGCTGTATTTGTATTAGACGGAAACATGGTTTTAACAAATTCGGTTTTTCAGAATATAACAACCGGTGAAAATTTCGGCGCGGTGTGCATATACGGCGAAAGCGCAGAAGTAACCGGCGTTAATTTCAAAGACATAACGGGCGGCGCATTATCAATATCATGTTCAAAAATAATTATCGATAACGCGGAATTCAAAAATATTACGGGCGTAAACGAGGGCGCAAATAATCAGGCATTGTATATTAACGCAAGCGAATCTGCCGAAATAAAGAATGTAACAATTGACGGCGTTACAAACGGAAGAGGAATATACGCGGTTTCATATAATTATATTTTAATAACCGAATCAGAAATTAAAAACTGCGCGATTACAGGTCACGGCGGAGGCATTTATTTAAATAATTTCGGACAAGCGGAAATTTCATATTCCGGCTTTAGTGATATGACGGCTGTCATCGGCGGCAGTATCTTTTACATTGGCAATAATGATGTGTATAATTCTACCCTTTTACTAATAAACATTAAATATGATTCATCAGTAATTTATCATCTTCCGCACCCGCAAATGCATCTTATCGGAGATAATATTACGGTACGGTAATTGTCATATTAAAGTTAGAAAAATACGCATGTGCATTTCCAAGCTGCTGCGCCGAGAGGAATATAAGTCTGCCTGCGCCGCTTTCAGGCACTGTAGTTTGCCTGCTGCCTGTTATCGTATTCCATTGCCCTGCATCCAGCGCATTTGCAGTACTTCCGCATACTAAAGGATAACCACTACTATCCAACTGCCATGCTACTCTGGATGACGTATTTAACCAAACATCTGTAGTAATGTTAATTATAATTGTTTGATTGGCGTACTGGCTAAGATCATATGTGATAATATAATGATAGTACCCGCCCTTACCCGGCTCAACATGTAAAACATTATTCCTGCCATTAAAATTATTAACGATATTCGCAGTAGTCGTAATTCCAGGACCTATTATATTAAATTTTTGACCGGACGGCGCAGTCCATTCGCTTATTGTAGGATCAGGTTTAATATCTTCAATTACAAGATTTGTAAAAGTTAATACCGGCGCAGTGTTACTTGTTGAAGCTAATTTTAAATACAAACTATTCGCCCAATGTTTTGAACTTAAGGCGCTTTTTGATATTGTAAAAACAACCGTTCCTGAATAGCTGGTTTGATTCGTCAGGGTATCTACTCTTCTGTCATCCGACAATATATTATCGCTGCCGGCATCCTCGCTTAAATCCATCATCACAGCATTTAAATTTCCGGAAATACTATTAGTTGTAAATGAATAAGTTAGTTTATAATATTCGCCTTCTTTTACTTGTTTTCCTTTAAGTAACCATGAAGGATTTATAATCGCAGTCCAGCGCGGTTCACCTGTATTTTCTCTGAATGTATAAGACGGATTAAGGGTACGGTTACTAAGAGAAATACCTGAAATATCACTATCTTCCACTGTAGTGGTTCCGGTTGTGGGGAAGATAAAGTAAGTTTCTCCGTCATCACCGCCTGCGCTCCAGCGTATTCTGAAACGAACACTTGTAGGCGAATCAAAAGACATTATTTTTATAGACCATGAATTTGCTCCAGGCGCAAAATCAAAGACAGTCGATCCTATCGGAGTATTATAATCACTGCCTCCGTTCTGAATTATCGCGGTAATTTCAATATTTTTATCAGGCACAAGGAAACCTTGCGTTAAATTAACCGTGCCGGAAAGAGTTATTTCTTTCGGCGTTATAGAAATGTTAAGCGCAATATTATCAATATCTTGATTAAATACGCTCCTGCTTGTTACATTTCTTTCAAAAAATCTTTCTTCGAATATATCATTGCCGTTCACACCAGTATTATAAAGGTACATTCCGGAAACTACAAAGCGCACATTAGTAGATTCGGTAAAAGGCGTTAATCCTATACTCCATTTTTTATAATTCGGATTTTCTTCATCGCTATATATATCATTTCCGTCTTTATCCTGACCGATAACAGGAAATTGATTCAATTCGATCCATGAGTAACCGATTTGCACATCTAAATTATACGCGGACACTGACGCCCACAAAGGAGCTTTTCCATTAACGCTGATTTCCGCCGTGCCGCTCAAAGTGACCACGCGAATATCATCGATATTAAGCACAATGTTTGTTAAGTTAGAGTTATAAAGAGTCAGAGCAGGCATTTTAACTCTTCCTGAAAAATAATTTCCTTTAGCGTCTGTGCATTCATACTCAAAATAAATTTTTATAGGTTCTTTTAAATTTTCAATTCCGAGTATCCATGCATTACCGTTTTTAAAATCAACTTCATTGGTATCCAGCCAGTCAGTGAATACTTCATCATTATTCTCGTCAACAATAATTTCTCTGCCGTTTTCATCAATTATAAATTGATAATTATCTTCCCATTTACGCATTGTTATATTAGCCCATAAAGGAGTTTTTCCGTTAATTGTAAGATTTACTGTTCCGCTTACAGTTAACAGTCCGACATCGACTTCAATAAATATATTAGAGATATCATCTTTAAAAGCAGGTACTTTATTATCAGCGCGCTTGTAGTAAGAAGAATAATTCATACTTACAGCCTGCACCTCAAAGTACACTTCAACCGGCGTTTTAAACGCTTCAAATGTCATTTTCCACGCGCCGTCTCTTCCTGTGCGCAAATCTGCATTAGCGGCATTAACGGTTAATAACTCATCGTTATCTGCTCTATACGCGAATATATAAACGTCTCTCGGATTATTGCCGTTTATTTTTACACTTGATGTTCCGCTCAGCGTAATTGTTTCGAAAATTTCATTTATATTAAATTCATGATCATCTCTGTGCAGCGTTAAGTGGCCAAGTTGTCTTGTATAGAAAGAATCGCCAAATCCCGCGTTCATTTTCATATAGAAAGTTGTGGGTCTGTCTAACGCGAGCATTGTTATGGGAAACATTTCTCCTTTCTCATTCACGTCAATATGAGCGAAATAATTAGAACAATGAGAATCGGAATATAGATATATACTCGCCCAATCTGCTCTGTCTCCGTCAATTAAAACAGAAGCGTTTCCGCTTAATGTTATAACGCCTGAAATTAAATTGTTGTCAAACACTTTTATCATCTCGGTAACAGTGAGCGGATAAATATGAATTACTTCCGTCCACGATACAGCTTTATAACCGTTGTCAAATTTCATGGTCATCATATAATAACCTGGCGCGAGAGGGAATGTTCCTGATTTTTTAACAATCATATCGACAGGTTCATTTTCACCTAACGGAGTGACAATATATGGATCATGCACATCCCACGGAGAGCCGCCGATATTATAAATATACAAACCCGCGGTATTCACAGTACTTGGAAAATCAACATTATAAAAGAAGGAGCCGTTTTCTCCGCCCTGTTTGACGCTTATCGGTATATTTACGCTTTGAAAAGTGGTTTTACCGTTTTCCCATGGTTTAACTTCAATTTTAACAGCTCCGTCAGCTGCCTGAACAAAATTTCCGTTAATTGTTATAAATCCAACAGCGGTAATTTTCCACTCTCCAATCTTAAGATCTTCTATTGTGATTTCATTTTTATTGATATCCAGCTCGATGGTATTATAAGTATTTTGTCCGTTAATATTTTCAAAATGCAGTTCAAATTTCGTAAAATTGGGTTTTGAAGGAAATAGGGTTCTGGAGCCGATTTTATCAGTAGAATTTACTCCTTCACCGCTTACAGTAATTCTTATTCCGCTTTTTGCGCCGGAAGAAATATTGTCAATCTCAAGTTGATTTGGACAGGAAGCAAATAATAATATTGCGCATAACGCGCTTAAATATTTTAAAATATTTTTCATTATGCCTCCTAATAATCCACGACAGTAAATGTCACAATTTTGGAATACGGTATCCCGTCTTTTACAACTACAGCGGTAATAGTGTACACTCCCAGTTGGAGTCTATAACCGTCTACTGTTATGCTGTTTCCTGTTTCAGATCGCAGATAATCATCCAAATACCAGTAATATCTGTCAAAACCCTCGGCAATAGTTACGGAAATCGAGTCTCCTCTGCCTTCAGAATCCACCCAATTTCTTCTGATTGTAGTCCCGTACTGACTAAGATTCATCTCCTCATCGAAGAAACCTTCAAAGTATAAAGAAATTGTTCCCGGAGGAATTTCTTCAAACTCAATAATTACGGTGATATCAAAAGCCGGCATTAAGAAAGTGCGCGTTTGGATATAGTATTGTTCAGTTGTAAGATTTGATGTTACCGGCAATCCGCTGTTCGTGCCGGTAATGCTGAAGTTTTCAGCTTTGACTCTATACCCTTCGTTAGGTGTAAATACAATTACGATCGGCGCTCCTTCTACAGCGCTTTCATGACTGACAAAAATATCACCGTATTCGCCGCCTGCTGCCTGTATTGTTATGTTAAATAATTTTACAAACTCAGCGTTAATCGTAACATTGGAAGCGGGCATTAAAAAGTAATAATCGAATCTTTCACAATCACATTCTTCACATATGCAAGCAAAACCGCACGCACAGAAGCTTGAACTATTAACCGCGACAGTCGAAGAATTGTCACGTGTAACTGTAAGGCTGGTATTATCTAAAACATACCCCGGGTCGGCTTTAATAGAAAGCGCTACAACTTCTCCGATAGCCGCGGTTTCTCTGTTTGCGGTAATCTCTCCGTTTAACATTGATTCGATGCTAATGCTATAGGTAACAGGTTCAAACTCCGCCGCGACAATTACACTGGAAGAACGCATTGTAAAAATGCGCGAATTGCCTTCCCCGCTGATCGAAACGGTTTCATCGTTTTTTTCAAGCGGTGTTACGCGCATATTCTTAAGTATATAACCCGAATTCGGGGAAATTGTCAGTGTGACTCTTGTTCCCTCTGCCGCCTTCGCGCGGCTCGGAGCAACCGAGCCGTACGCCATCGGAGAAATAATTATACTGTAGGCAAACTTTTCTTCAAAATTGGGCAAACTCGGAACATCACATCCGGCGGCAAGAAACGCCGTGAGAAGAATTAAAATTGCAATTCTAATCTTCACAGTTTACTCTCCAATAATGCCCCTTTCCGCTTATGGTCAGGGGCATGCCAACCATAACACAGTCTATTCTCTCGTTAAATCTACCATAAAGTTAATATTAGGAATATAGCTGCTAGTTAAATTAATTTTTCTAGATCTGTCTTCATAATAGTGACATCCTTCTGCGCCAACAAACAGAGATATATACAAATCTTCGTTCAAATGAGAGCCCGGTATCAACATTGCCCACTCACCGGAGTTCACATCAAATAATGTACCGCCAAAATCCCATCCGTTTTGAGTTGATCCAAAATCAAATATATGATCCCAATAATCAAGGTACTCATTTGAACCGCCCACAGTCACTGTTACATTGCCCCTGATAAGAATATTATCATCAACAAGAATGATATACCAATAATCAAAATCTGATACTTTTACAGTTCCATCAATACTGCTGTCAAAACGTTTCGCAAATGAAACTCCATCTGCATCATCACCATATACGATAAAATACACTTCTGTTTCTGCTGCAAACTTTGGAATTTCTAATTCCCATGAACAGTTCAATTTTTCAACCCAAGACATCGCTAAATGTTCCGAGTCATTTCCAACCTGAAATACTTCTATTTCAGCCCAGTCTGGATAAGCTCCATTAACCATTATGTCTGCATAACCGCCAAGGTAGATAGTAGAAAATTCTAAATTGATAGCCGGAATGGAAACATCTCCATCAAATATTTGTGCTGTAACACCGGTTTCAATACCATAATAATACTTCCAACTAGAATCATAATAGCTGATCTTAAAATAAACTTCTGTTTGCTCATCAAAGATCGGTAATACAATTTCCCAATATCCGCCATCATTAATATCAACATTTGCGGCTCCAAGCCAAGAATCATTATCGGATCGGTACATTACTACCTCTATCTCTTCTGCAGGCATGTCATTTTTAATAACGCTTGCATTGCCGCTAATAGTGATAAGAACAGATAAATCATAGATAAGATCATAATGCACATAAGTTACAGAATTAGTATAAATATGTACAATTTCACTACGTGTAACAGTTTTACCATTGGCAGAATTATTTCCTGTTACAGTAAGAAAATAAACGCCGCTTGGTACATCTACGGAATAGGCTGGATTCCCGCTCATTACCGAGCTATTTGTAAAAACAGGAGTGCCTCCAATCGGCCATGTATCTAATTTAACTATAACACTTCCAGCAGAAGGATAAGTCACATTGTAATCAAATTTACCCGTTCCTCCGGGTTCAGGGGTAATAACCGGTACAACAATATTGTGATACATAGCATTAGCAATAAACGGTATACTGCCTCTTGCTGCGATAAATTCCTGATAGTTATCGTCAGAGATTTCCACTTTCACATATGCAGCTACTTTAATATTCCATGCTCCGTAAGGTAAATTTATCACACCATAATTATCAATGTACCCATACTCATCACAAATAATTTCTACAGAAGCTGGCGCAGGGTTGCTATTATTTCCTGTAGGTTCAGCACTCAAAACAAATTTACAAAAACCCTCAAATAAAATAGGAAGAATTGTTCTGCCGTTTCCGCCTATATTAACCTGCACCTTTGATATATTTTGTCCATTCTCAAAAACACCGGCTTCCGAATCAGATAACATACTACAGCCCGCAATAAACACTGCAAGGGCTAACAATGATATAATTTTTATAAGTTTCATGGTCTACTCCTTTTATTAGTTTACAAAGAATTCAAATTCTTGCGCGAAAGCAACACCGTCAATGGTAACAACAACAAGCCCGTATTGTTTTCCAGGTGTAAGAGTTGATGTTGGTAAATTTGTATTTCCAAAATAATGATATTGATTGCTGCCTTTTGCTGTAGTAACGCTTTGTAAATTCCCATTGATAAACCATGTGTACTCGTGTACCGGTGAATGTGTATAATATACATAGCCATTTAAAATTTCTGCAAATAACGTTGTTCCCTTATTTACATGGTTACCGTCACGAAGGTTGAGTGATAAATTACTGTTTGTATCAAATACCGTTAAAAATTCACTTTTTGTTCTTGGAGGAATATTTACGCTCAGATTTACAGGTTTATTAATAAAAGCTGTTGGTGAAGAAAAAACAGAAGCGCTCAATGTAATAGTTGTATCTGTTTTATACCAACCTGTTAACTCTGTGTATAACAAGATATAAACTTCAACAGATTGATTCGGAGCCCAGAACTCTACTTCCCATGTACCGTTAGGATTGATCTGCCCATAGAAATATTGATAATCATATTCATCGATAACTTCAAGAAACAATGTATCAGAAGCAGGGTACGCGCCATTCAATTTGATATCTGCTGTACCGCCCATTTTTACCTTTGCAGCAGCATGCATTTGAATGTTATATTTCTGTACAGCTGCGTTTAAAGTTAATTTACAAATTTCCAGCATAGAATAATTCTCACCATCGCTGAGGCTTGCTACCAGTTGTACTTCCTTATTAAGCCATTTATCATCCAGATGTACAGAATATTCGCCAGGTTCAATAGACTCACTATAAATATCCTCCCGATCCTCACCTTCCCAACCAAACACATAAAGGTTAACAAAATCAGGAACTACACCGTTCAATGTAAAGACCGCATTCCCATATAAAACGACATAACCATCAACCGGATTAGGTACGAAAGCAGGTTTGTCTGCCTCTTTACACGCCAATATTGATAACCCGAATAACGCTGTAACAGCGATAATCCCGATCAATATGAGTTTGTTTTTCATAATAAACTCCTTAACTGAAAATGGATTTTTGATGATCTTTAGGCAGGCTCGCTGTTTTCATGCTAACATTTTTTTAGTAAAAAAGTCAAGAGGAAGTTCCTCAACCTTCATTTACCGCGAAATATTCGCGCCAAACCTTCTCCATTCCCGCAAGGCTTTCTTCGCGGTTCAGGCGGTTTTTGAGGTATGTCCCCCACTTCAGGTTATCGCAGTAGAAAGAAAAAAAACGCCTTGCCCGCGAGATGTGAAACTCAGGCGGCTGATGCTGCGTCAACAATTCCAGAAAACGCAAGCCGGTATTTTCCAAAGACCTCACGCAGATACGCAAAGGAGAATTTTGATTATCCTTTTGTTCGTGTTGGTGCGTACCGGAGGTACGAGTGTGGTTCGTGGTAAAATCTTCTTTCCTTGCCTGTGCGAAAATCCACGGCATCCTCACCGCTGCCCTGCCCACCATGACCGCGTCACATTCGCCGTCTGCGCGGCGGAGAAGATCTTCGCTGGTAGCTATGTCCCCATTACTGACGACGGGGATTTTCAATTCCCTGCGAAGCATGCCGACATATTCCCAGCGGGCTAGGCGTTTAAACTTTTCGGTGACGGTTCGCGGGTGAAGCGTGATCAGCTCTGTCCCTGCTTCTTCGAGGCGGCGGCAAAAACGCACAAGGTACTCAAAATCGTCCTTGAAACCGATGCGCAATTTAACGCTGAGGCGGCGTTTTGTTTTCGGTCTGATAAGGTCTATGAGTTCTCCTGCCTTATTTATAGAAGCTAACCATGCCGCTCCGGCGCCGGTCTTACGGATCAAGGGAGCGCTGCAGCCCATATTTATGTCGATACCTGCGCAATCAAGCTTGTCAAGAACACCTGCGGCGTTTGCGAGCGCCTCGGGGACAGAGCCGACTAGCTGAAAAACAAGTTTTTCCGGCTTTGGAGCAGTATCGATATACCATTTTTCAAATTGACCGCCTGCAAGCAAAGCCGGAGCGCTTATCATCTCGGAAAAATAGCTGTCACAGCCGCCAAAGTCTTCGATGAGTTCTCTGAGAGCCCTGTGGCTGATTTCCGCCATCGGCGCAAGAAAAAAAGGTTTAATCATCAATATCATCCTGCTTAAAAATCGATTTTTATGACATTTTTCTGTTTTTTGTCAATTTCTCCATAGATCAACAAATTTTGATAAATCATATTAGAAAGAAAAAAGACGAATCTTTACTCTTGACTAATTGCTGATTATAGCATAATATAAAAGACAGAGGAGCGTACCGGATGATAGCAAAGAGTGATATGCCTAATATCAATGAAAAAACCGCTGAAGGGATTAAACCGGAGGGGGTTCCATACCGAGTTCTGGTAGTTGATGACTCGATGTTTATTGCAAAGCAACTAGGTCAGATTTTCACATCCGAGGGTTTTGAAGTAGCTGATACCGCTGCGGATGGTGCCCAAGGTGTAGAAAAGTATAAAGCAATGCATCCGAACATCGATCTTGTTACCCTGGATATTACCATGCCGGTAATGGATGGTGTTTCGGCATTGGAAAAGATTCTCGAATTTGATAAACAAGCCAATGTAATAATGGTTAGCGCGCTTGGCAAAGAAGACATCGTAAAAAAATGTCTTTTAATGGGAGCAAAGAGCTACATTGTAAAACCGCTGGACAGAAAGAAAGTTCTGGAAAGGGTTGTTTCCGTTTTAAAACGATAGCTTAACATTAATCGAAAGCGGTAAACCTGCGAAAATAATCTCGGATCTAAAGTGAGGGCGTTATGTCCTCACTTCTGTTTTTAGGAGATAAGATGCGTTTAATAATTCATCCTGATTTTGAAAGAGCGAGTTTTTGGGCTGCGAACTATATAGCCGATAAAATAAATTCACATAGTAAAAAAACTTTTCTCGGTATTGGGAGCAAACCTTTTATTCTTGGGCTGCCGACAGGATCGAGCCCTCTCGGTATTTACAAAGAATTTATCAAACTGCACAAAGACGGAACGCTTTCGTTCAAAAATGTGCGCACTTTTAATATGGACGAATATGTCGGGCTCCCTCCCGATCATCCTCAGAGCTATCATTATTTTATGATGGAAAATTTGTTTAATCATGTTGATATCGATCGCAAACACATTCATATCCTTAACGGTATGGCACAAGACATCGAGAAAGAATGTAAACAATACGAAAAGGCAATCACGGCGGAAGGCGGCATAGACTTGTTTCTCGGCGGTATGGGCAGCGACGGACACATTGCGTTTAACGAGCCGGGATCATCGCTTGCTTCACGCACGCGAATCAAAACTCTCAACTCCGAGACAAGAGCGGCAAACGCCCGTTTCTTCGAAGGCGATCCGGAAAAGGTGCCTGTCACCGCGTTGACGGTCGGCGTGGGAACCGTCATGGACGCCCGCGAGGTTATGATAATCGTTAACGGCAGAAGCAAAGCCCGCGCCCTTCGCGCTGTAATCGAAGAAGGCGTAAACCACATGTGGACGCTCTCCTGTTTACAGATGCACCCCAAAGCGATCATTGTCTGCGATGAAGACGCAACGGACGAATTAAAAGTCAGCACGGTGAAATATTTTAAAGATATCGAGAATGAGAATATCAAATAATAACCGCGAACCTCACGAACAAACACGAACTAAAGATATAGGAAAGTTAGTGTGGTTTGTGGTAATTTTTTTATTCTTCAACATTCAGTTACCAGCCGAAGAAGCCGATCATCTGGCGGCGTTTTCCGATCCGGCAAATCTATGGAAAAACAATGTTGAACGGATTATCGAAGAAGCGTATAGGCAATGTTTCAGAACGAGAATCATCGGCGACAGGGTAATGAATATCCGTCTTCCGTTCGCGATGAACAATGAACGCGATATGCTGCTCGAATCAAAAATACCGGTAATCGGAGACGGCAAGGGAAGCCCGGAAATGCTCTGGGAATTAATCGAAAAAATTCTTGATTCAGACGAATTCAAAGAATACATTTACGCTCTTTCTTCTGGGCGCGAAAAAGTTTTTATCTTCGATATGGTTGAGCTAAAATGGACTGCGACAACGGATATTTTTATCATTTCGAGAATGAAATCGAGGAATTACAAAATTCTTCCGCACCGCCCTTATGTGCTTACATCGGGAAGAGGCGCTCTGGAGAGCGATGTGTACAACTATTTATATTGTATAGGGCTTGTCGGAATTGACTGCTCAGGTTTTGTGTGGCACGTTCTTTCTTACCTCGCGAAAGAGGGAGGCGTTGATCTTGGAAAAGAATTGACTCCCGTAATTGGCGCCCCGCGAGGCTCCGCCCCGTCGCTTTATGTGGGCACGGCGTTTTTCAATTCAAGAAGCTCACAGATAACAGCCATCGAAGATAAAATTGAAAACCTGCGTCCGGCGGACATTTTACTTTTTAGAGATATCGGCGGCACTGTTAGTCATTCGGCGGTAATTCAATCAATCGACACGACAAAAGGCATAATCCGTTATCTGCAATGCACCAACACGAGCCTGCCCCATGAACGCGGAGTGCACGAATCGTTTATATATTTTAATCCGGCGAACACTTCCGTCTCATTAAAGGATTCTTCTCTTCACTGGTCAAAAAGACGCTTCCCTGCTTTCGCAGGCGAAGACGAACCCTTCGCCGATGACGGCGAACGCTTTCGCAATAAAACAGGCGGCGGCGGGCGCGTAGTACGACTGCGCCCTCTTATTCCTATAATCGAAAAATTGAATGAATAATTCTTTTTTTTGTTCGGGCGGTTATCGGTAAAGTTCTTCTCTATTCAACATTTTCGATTAAGCAGGCGACTGCTTCTTTCCAAACCATTTTATCTTTTTCTTCTAAAGCGTCGAATTCATTTTTTCTGCCAAAAGCCGATAGTTGGATAAATTGCTCAAGACGCGATTTTAAGTTTTTAAATTTTTCTTCCTGAAAATCTTTGATCCATGCCGGCACATTTCTTTTCTTGCCGTTGGGAGTGATAAGCAGACCGGCATAATGAGGAGCGCACAGTCCGTCCGACTTTAAAAAAAATTCACGTAACTCTTCTTCTTCCGGAGAATTGCCGCTCGATTGAGACAAAAAATCGAGATACTCCTGCTCTATCTTATCCCGTTCAACGCAGACAGGGCATCTTCCTTTCGGTTTCCACGGCAACTTTTTTTCAAAGCAGTTGATCCTGTCTTCGACAATGTCCTTGCTGAGAATCGCGACAGCGAGTCCGTCGCGAAATGAAAGTAAATGCCGAGAATGAAAAGAACAAAAACCTCCCGCGGCGCGAAAGAGAGCGCGGAAACCTCTGTTTGTTATGTGCTCAAATAAAGTGTTATCTATGTAACGATGCGCCCGATCCCCTATGATTGTGCAGAGGGGGCATCCCGATCTTTGCGACGCTTTGTCGAGTTCAAAAAAGTTGATATGCTTTTCAATAGCCATGCGAAACCTCCCCTCAAATTAAAACGCAGCTTCACGCCCGCTTTTTTCGCGCCCAGTCAGCCCGGAGGCCAGCCGAGAGAACGTCCGCCGAGAAAATGAATATGCAAATGATCGACAGTCTGCCCGCCGTCTGATTTCGTATTGATGACAAAACGTCCGCCTTTTTCTTCGCAGCCTAATTGCTTCGCCAGCTCTTGCGCCTTATGAAGCAATCTGCCGACAAGATCAGAATCCGAACCTTCCAGCGCCATCAGGTTTTCAATATGTTTTTTCGGAATAACAAGAAAATGCACAGGCGCCATCGGATTGATGTCGTAAAAACTTAGCATCTGATCATCTTCAAAAATTTTCTTGCTCGGAATATCCCCCGAGATAATTTTACAAAAAAGGCAGTTACACGCTCCGTTTGTTTTCATCTGCTCATTATAGCATTCTCCACCGCTTGCAAAAAGCCCCTGCTGCTTTCAGTCGCTCCCGAAACCGCGTCGATATCCGTCGTGTTGTACATCACAACCATATCGATCAACTCCTCGATCGCCTCCCCTCCCACAAACCGGTCTTCATCAGAATCGATCACAACAATTTCCGTGATATCGCCGCCGTCCATATAGATCCTCACGCTAATATCCCCGCGAAACCCCCGCCCTGTTCCTTCAAAAACATCGCTCAAACCATGTTCACCGTCAGATATACTTTTGCCAAGTATCGCGCATCCGGAAATAACAATGACCAAAGCCAAAACAAAAAGTAAATATTTCATAAAACCTCCATTAACTTTTAGACTCTTTAAGGTCACAATTGACCTCATTCAGAGTAAAAACCAATTCTTTTCGTTTCCTTCGGCTTCTCAATCAAATTGTTAAGAGCCGTTAGAATTTTATCAATTGTGGATGTATGCTTTGCCAAATTGAGGTTTGTATCATCAATATGTAAAAACAAGATTTTTTCCAATGCATCCAACTTTTCCTGCATGGGCTTGCTAATATAGCGCCTCATGCTGATAAAAGCCTTAACAACAGATATATTGATTTGAGTGGCGATTTTGCTGTTTAAAATCGAAGACAGCATTATAACGCCGTGTTCAGTAAAAGCAAAAGGTAATTTCCGGCGACCGCCCCAACTTGAAGTCGCAATTTGCGATTTCAAGTTAGAATTTTTTCCTGTAATACCGGTACCCAAACTTGAAGTCACATTTTGTGACATCAAGTTGATATACTCCTCTTTTGTCAATTGAAACATAAACTCGAGCGGAAAGCGCTCAATATTACGTTTTACTGCCTCGTTCAAGCGTCTTGTTTCCACTTGGTAAATTTTTGCCAAGTCTTCATCTAACATGACCTGACAGCCCCGAATCTCGTGGATCATGTCATGAATCGGTAGTAATTCTTTCTCTTCCATCTCCTGCCTCCGTGGGTTTTCCCCAAAAATTTGAGTGCATGAGCAATTTTTTCATGCACTATGAACCACTTTCAAAAAGCGGTTTAAACAGATAATTTTTCTGTCTCTTATATATGGCGCACAGATGCGTAGCGCTTGACCGAAAATGAAAAAAAGTTGAAAAAAAGTGGGGATTGTCACCTTTGGTAGTATTTTACGATAATATTTATCGGAATAAAATACCAAAGAAAAATAAAAAAAAGATTCAAGTTTTGCTAAAGTCTGAAAAATAACTATCGATAATATATTAACAGGCAATACATTATGAATAGTAAGTTAGCCTGACATTAACAACGGGGACATGGATGCCCCCGCTTATTATCAAGGAGGATGATATGATCATCAATCACAACCTTAGCGCAATGTTCGCTGACAGGTCCCTCAAAGTTACACAAGTAACTCTCAACAAAGGAATGGAAAAACTTTCCTCGGGTCTCCGGATCAATAGAGCCGGCGACGACGCTTCCGGTCTTGCAGTTTCGGAGAAAATGCGAGCCCAAATCCGCGGCTTAAATCAAGCCTCAACCAACGCGCAGAACGGCATCTCTTTCATTCAGGTAGCGGAAGGCTACCTCCAGGAATCGCAGGACATACTCCAGCGCCTCAGAGAACTGGCTGTTCAAGCATCAAACGGCATCTACAGCGACGAAGACAGACTTTACATTCAGGTTGAAGTTTCTCAACTGGTCGCCGAAGTTGACAGAATCGCGAGCCACGCGCAGTTCAACGGCATGAACATGCTGACAGGACGTTTCGCCCGCATGTCAGGCGAAAACACCGTAACCGGTTCGATGTGGTTCCACATCGGTGCGAACATGGATCAGAGGACGCAGGTTTTCATCGGTACAATGACCAGCACAGGCTTAGGCATCCGCAGCACAGACCAAACCTTCATATCTTTGCAAGATCCGGACAGCGCAAACAGAGTAATCGGCACAATCGACGCCGCGCTGAAAATCGTTAACAAACAGAGAGCCGACCTCGGTGCTTACCAGAACCGCCTCGAACACTCAGTCCGCGGCATCGACATCGGAGCAGAGAACCTGCAGGCAGCCGAAGCCAGAATCAGAGACACCAACATGGCGAACCAGATGGTCGACTACACCAGAGACCAAATCTTAAGCCAAGCCGGAACAGCGATGTTAGCGCAGGCAAATCAAAGATCGTCAGCAGTATTGCAGTTGCTGCAATAGTTAGTGTGGTGACTGTCTTAACAAAGGTTGTACACAAAAAGAGGGTGACAGTCACTGAGGCTGTCACCCTTGTTTTTTGTATTTTTACATATTACTCTTAAAGAATGGACGATGAAAACCTCGATAGAATAACCCAAAACCCCTCATTGATGGGCGGCAAACCTTGCATTCGAGGAATGCGTGTTACCGTCGGCATGATTGTCGGACAAATTGGCGCAGGCGTTGGCATTGATGAACTATTATCTGATTATCCTTATCTTGAACGAGAAGATATTATGCAAGCACTTCGATATGCCGCCGCTCTTTCTCAATGGCGTGATGTTGCAATCGTCGAAGCATGAAAATAATTATTGATATGAACCTTTCCCCAAGATGGGCTGAATAATTGCGTTGATAACCATTGATCCTAAAAAAAGCCGTGTTTCCTTACTTCCACTTTAGATATTTTTGAAATACCTGTAGTGATAGTCATCGTTGAACAAACCGCCTAATGGTGACTGTCTTATGGCACAGTAATTATTTTTTTTTAGAATTAATTTGTTTAATATATTTATTATGAATATTATCTAAAGTCTCTCCGAACATTCTAGAGATTTCTGCTGTATATTTTTCAATTATGTTAGCCGCGTTATCGGGGATAATGGTATCAGGTTTTAATAACTCATAAGCGTCAATTTTTAAGGCATCCGCCATTTTTGCCAATGTTGCAGGTGAAATCCACTTTTTTCCGTTCTCAATATCGCTTAAAAAAGGTATTGAAATATCAATCATTTCCGCAAATTCTACCTGAGTTAATTTACGAAAAATTCGAAATTTCTTTATATTTTGACCTAAAATATGCCTAATATCCCATTCTGTCATAGATTATCCTTTAGAGAATTCAGTATGCTTTTAGCTTGACAAAGAATGAATAATCTATCATATTAACCTTATTAGCCAATAGAAAACTTGGAGTTTCTTGGAAAATAACCAATTTTAAAAACAAAGGCTAAAATCAAAAGAATTACTCATTCTAAGGAGGAATTTATGAGTGATGTAAAAGACGGGATAAAAAAAGGGGCAAAGGTGGCTGGCAAGGTAATTAAATGGGTTATCATTGCCATTGTGATTATTATTGTTGCAGTATGTGCATACTCCTGTTACGCATGCACATCCGTAACAAAAGCTGTTGTTGATGCTACTGCTGACAGTTCAATCGTAAAAGATGCTGTTCGTTCCGCTGCTGGCGGGGAAGATAAATCAAAAATGGCTTCAGAGGCAATTTCTGTAACTTCAATTGCTCTCTATAATGCCTATGAGGAAAATGCCTTAAGAGCTGATAACACCTATAAAGGAAAATTCTTAAGAGTAAACGGTATTGTAAAAGGCATTGATCAAGATTTTTTAACCAAAAAACCATATGTTAAATTGGTTACTACTTGGAAAGGAAGTTCAGGATCCGAATATGAAGCTGACTATGTGTATGTATATTTTAAGGATTCAGAACATAATAAGGTAGCAGATTTGGATATTGGAAAAAAAATAACAATTGTCGGTCTGTGTGAAGGAAAAGGAGCCATATCTGTAAATATCAAAGATTCATTCTTTGAATGATTATCAATTTTTCTGTAATTTCATAAAATAAAAACTGAAGGCTGTCATTGCGGTAAGCATGGCAGCCTTTTTCTTAATTTACATTGATGCGGACTCACTTCTTCACCGCTCTCATCGCAGAAAATCCTAGAAACACAATGCCTGCGATAATTACAGTCATTGCTCCGACAGGGAGATCGAAAATCCAGCCTGATACTAAGCCGCTGATTGAAAAAACGGCGGCGAATAAACAGCTTGAGAGCATCA
>Ga0209755_10003402_pt1 | contig 19998 bp, 16 predicted proteins | sample TergutCo191P1_FD_187301 | JGI IMG/M metagenome (GOLD analysis project Ga0209755, IMG submission 187301) | Cornitermes sp. P1 segment gut microbial communities from Petit-Saut dam, French Guiana - Co191P1 (SPAdes) (version 2) | ecosystem: Host-associated > Arthropoda: Insects > Digestive system...
AAAGCCCTTGTTTCTTTCATTGCGGGGGCAGGATTTGAACCTGCGACCTTCGGGTTATGAGCCCGACGAGCTACCAGACTGCTCCACCCCGCGCCAAGTGGCAACCCTCCTAGCGTGGAAGCTCCACGCTGCGCTTGAAAGGAGGCCAGGCGACACCGTTTGAAGGAATTTTCACGGAGCACCTCGCCCACTCCCGACTCCACGTGAAAAGGGAAGCCCCAACAGCCTATATGCTCACATGCCCACTCAAACGGTTTGGCAACTGCTCTTGGGCTTGCAGCTTTTTTGTTAATTCTTGGTTTTCTTCGCTGTCAAAACCCACAAAAAGCACTTTGGCAATTTTGTCTGCATTAAACAAATAGGTGTGTTCTTTGCCAATGTTGCCTTCAGGATAGAGACAGGCCACATAGTCATAGGTTTCACCGGTGCCGGTGTCGCGTTGCTGTCTGCCATAAACCATGAGGGCTTTGGTTGCTTCTGCAAGCAATACTACACTTCCAATGGGGAGGGATTTGGGGGGCATAGGGGGTCCTTGTTACTGCTCTTGTTCAACGACAGAGTATAATCCAAAACAACTCCAATTCTTAGAGCAGTTTTTTCTCAAATACTTACACTTTCCCCATCTCAAGCCTGCGGAAGAATGTAAGAATTTGAACCAAAACCGCTCTAGTTATGATGAGATTCCCCTTTCTTGGCTCTTTCTGCATCCTTTCGGATATTTATTATCTTTTGCCGTATTTCTTTTTTTTCATTCCCCGTTGCAGTTTTTTCCTGTTCTTCTAGCTTCTTAATCCGTTCCTCTGCTTGGGTCAGCTTTCTACCACCATCTCCATGAGGCTCATTTTTTCCAGCATCTCGCGCTTTTCTTCCTGCTTTCGTTGCCTCCCCGGTGCCACTGCTTGAGCCCTCAACCCTGCCAACATTGGAATCTGCGCTCCGTTGAACACCACCCCCCCCATTTCCTCCCCCTCTTCCTCTCATTTCAACCACCGGCCCCGGTTGCCTATCGGTTCCCGTCTTTTGGAGAATCCCTTGGGCGTCCACAGATTCTTTCCTCAATGCTTCGGCGCTCTTCGTCTCAGCCTCCTTGGATACTCTCCTTGCAGCAAGCTCATCCTTGGGACGTGGCGCATTTTGTTCAACTGGCTTGTCCCCCCATTTTCCAGCGGCTTTTTCGGAAGCACTCTTTGGCGTTGGCGCTTCCGAAGACGTCTTGTTAGGCGTTGGCGCTTCCGAAGATGTCTTGTTAGGCGTTGGTGTCTCTGAAGGCGTCTTAGTAGACGTTGGTGTTCCCGAAGGCGTCTTGGTTGTGTCACCAACCTTGTCAGCTGTCTTGGTTGTGTCGGCAACCTTATCGGCTGTCTTGGTCGTATCGGCAACCTTGTCAGCTGTCTTGACTGTGTCAGCCACCTTATCGGCTGCTTTGACTCCGTCGGCCACCTTATCGGCTGCTTTGGCCGCCATAACCGCTCCCTCGGCTACTTTCGCGCCCTTGCCAATCATTTCAGCACCTTTGACTGCAAGTTTGCCTGCCGTCGTCGCAACTTTGCCGCCCGGAATAGCGCCTGCCAAGGACAAAGCCGCTTCTCCCAACTTGCCTTCGGACGCATAGAGGCCCGCATCAGCCACCGCTGCCACCGTGCCTACAACAGGGATAAAACTGGCCACACCCAAGGCCGCGTGGGCAATGTCTGACGCTGACATCTTGCTGACAACATCCCCCACCGCCTTCGCCGCCTGCCCCACACCTTCGCCCACGGCTTTGGCCGTATCCCCAACAACCTTTTTGACTTCATCCACCTTCGCAGCACCAGCCTCGAAGACGTCTTTCGCCGTGTCAATAACCTTCTCTTTGACTTCATTCGCCTTGTTGACAACAGCGTCTTTCGCTTCATTCAATTTTGCAACACCAGCACCAACTGTATTTTTTACGAAGCTTATCAATCCCATGGCGTCTAACCCCTCAAAACAAAATACAAACAAATGAACACTTCCAAAGAAATGACCTTAACAGCCCCCCGAGACACACGGGCAGCGTCTGCTTTTCAGGGTTGTCTTTTGAAAAAACACCATGAATACGCACAAATAAAACACTATATATTATAGAACATTCGCGCTGCCCGCCATCAACCACCCTACATTTATATTATCTGCGACGTAGATACAAAGTTGCTTGGGCTGCGTGAAAAAATTTGGTGTTTTTGTCAATACACTGAAAATATTGGTGTTATTCTTTTGTTTTTTGGGAGGGGACGGTTTTTTTCGCCTCTGGGCAAGTCACCTTGTTGGCCCGTGTGGATGGCAAGAGGTGAAGCTCCCGGCGAAAGAGCAAAGGGTTGAAGCCCTGGGAAAATTGTCGACTAAACGCGACACAATGTCAACCTATAAGTTGACATTGTGTCAAGCAAACTGGGACTTCCCCAAGCAGGCGCATGGAGGGCTTTGAGGGAAATACCGTTTCTGAAAACACCAACCCTGCAGAGAAAACAAGAGCTAATGCATTTTGACTTGCTCTCCCATGTCCCTTGAGGTGGGTGAATTTTTTAATTGGCTTGCGCCGTAGTCTTCTTGTGACTACAATAAGGGGTGTTCAGGGGTTTTAGGAGTTGGCCATGAATGCAACAGAGACTTATGTTCGCGCTCGTATTGACACCGACACCAAGGAGCGTGCAGCCAGCGCCCTCAAGGCGATGGGGCTGTCGGTTTCCGATGCCATTCGTCTGCTGATGTTGCGCATTGCTAACGAACGCCGCTTGCCTTTCGAGGTGAAGGCGCCCAATGCTGCCACACGCAAAGCCATTGCCGAACTGGAGGCAGGCAAAGGCAAGAAGTTTTCCAGTGTTGACGAGCTGATGGCAGACTTGCATGCGGACGGTTGAGAGCTCGTCCGCATTCAAACGCGACTATAAGCGAGCGTCAAAGGGGCAGCACCGCGCTGCACTGGACAGTGCACTCAAACGAGTGTTGTTTGCGCTGGCTGCTGACCAGGCTTTGGAAGTGCACCATAGAGACCATGCGCTTTCCGGCAATTGGGCAGGGTGTCGCGAATACCACGTCAGGCCCAACCTTCTGCTCATTTATAGAAAAACAGACGTTGGCACCTTGCAGTTGGCGCGGCTTGGTTCACACAGTGAACTTTTTGGCTGAGGCATGAAAACCCTCCGCCATTCTTTGCCCCCAGCGTCAACAGTGTTCCTCTCGGCTCGCCTGCCGCCTTTGCGACGGCGACGTTATGGCCCCACGTGAATTTCAGAGTGGGTTCGTTTTGGCAAAATTATTGAATGACAAGCTGCCCCATGGTTTGAACGGCGGCGTCTGAAGCACCGGTTGCCTGACCAAAGTTATTCCACCCCCAACAACTCACCTTGCCGTTCGTCTGCAAGGCGCAGGTGTGCCAACCGCCTGCAGCAATGGCCACCACAGAGCTCAGACCCGAGGGAATTCCTTTCTGGCCTTGTCTATTGCTATCGCTCCCCCAACAACTCACCTTGCCGTCCGCTTGCAAGGCGCAGGTGTGGTAGCCACCCGCAGCAATGGCCACAACAGAGTTCAGCTCCGGGGGAATTATTCTCTGGTCATAGTAATTATCCCCCCAACAACTCACCTTGCCGTTCGTCTGCAAGGCGCAGGTGTGGTAGCCACCCGCAGCAATGGCCACAACAGAGTTTAGACCCGAGGGAATTGCTCTCTGGCCATAGCGATTATCTCCCCAACAAACCACCGTGCCATCAGCCTGCAAGGCGCAGGCATGGTAATTGCCCGCAGCAATGGCCACAACAGAGTTTAGACCCGAGGGAATTGCTCTCTGGCCATAGCGATTATCCCCCCAACAAACCACCGTGCCATCAGCCTGCAAGGCGCAGGTGTGCCAACTACCCGCAGCAATGGCTACCACCGGGCCCAAGTCCTCTAGGGGTGTTGCCCGGCCATCATCATTGCTCCCCCAACAACTCACCTTGCCGTTCGCCTGCAAGGCGCAGGTGTGCTGTTCATCCGCAGCAATGGCCACCACAGAGCTCAGGCCCTCTGGGGGGGTTGCCTGGCCATCACCATTGCTCCCCCAACAACGCACCGTCCCGTCAACCTGCAAGGCGCAGGTGTGCCGATTGCCCGCCGCAATGCTTCCACGCAAACCTGTCCCCACCCAGCAGCCCCCCAAAGGGTGAGGGCTGGCTATGGCTTGAGGCGTCAACGCCTGACGGCCTTCCATGGCATCGCGTCCCAACACTGCCGACGGCATGACACACGTCATGGGAAACAACGATGCCGTGTTTGCCAAAACGGTTTGAAAAGCATAGGCCGAAGAGCTGCCCGAGACTCCAAGACTGTCTTTCACCGTCCACTGAGCACTATGGCTGCTTGGAGAAAAAGGGTTTGTTGCGCTGTTGCTCAAGGGACACCTGAAACCCGTGCTGCTCCCACTCACGCCTTCAGGGCATAGCGTGCTGATGGAGCCTGTGCTGCTGGCATAGGCTGCAGGGGGTTGAATGCCAGCATTGCCCGACAACTCAAGAGAGGTGCAGTCACTCGAAAACTGTGCACGGGCCAAAAGGGGTTGAGGGGAAAGCAACGGCTGGCAGGTGCCCTCGGTTGCCCCCATTTCTGTGGGCACGCATCTCTCCCCAGGGTTGCAGGCGTTTTGGCCTCCACCATAACAAGCAGCACCTGAAGGACAGCGGTCGTCACTGCCTGCTGTGCATGAAACAAACGGGCTACCAGGAACGATACACAGGCCAGCATCGCCCGGCGCAGCGTTTTCACCACCATAACAGACACTATACGGAGGGCAGATGGCGTCATTACCCACTTCGCATAGGGCAGGTTGTCCATTAGGCCCCAGTGGTATACATATGCCGCCGTCAAGTTTCGAGCTATTGCCTCGAAGACAAAAAGCACCCAAAGGGAAGCTGCCCAAAGGACAGTCGACAGCGTCATTGCCTGGCATACATAGAGCAGGCAGCTCAGACTCATGCCCAGGCCAAACGCATATGCCATTCTTGCCCGGCTTCGAGTTTTTGCCGCCATAACACAAAGCGTCTTTAGGACAGTCCATGTTGTTGCCGACGGTGTCGTCGTCGTTGCCCACGGTGCATGTGCCAAGCACATGGCAAGCCGAAACCGAAAGTGCCAAAACAACTGTTTGGGCGAGTTTTTGTGCCTTCATCAACATCCCCACTTTGCATGGCTGTTTGCAGAAAAAATATAATGAATACGCTTAGATAAAATCCTGTGGCCCACAGAACTTCAGTGTTGCCCCCCCCATCAACCCCCTTGTATTAACATTATCGATTCCGCAGGTACAAAGTTGCCAATATGCTGCAAAAAAGTTTGTGAGGCGCTCTAATATGCTGAAAATGTTGAAATTATTTTTTTAAGACGGTTTTTTGTGCCTCTGGGCAACCCGCCTTGTTGGCCTGCGCAAACGGCAATGGGTTGGGCCATTCAGGCAACAGGGGGGGAGGGGGTGATGTCCCAAATATCGCGCGCATATTCTCCAATGGTCCTGTCTGAGGAGAACCAGCCGATGCGGGCCACATTGAGAATGGACATACGCCACCATTGTTTTGGGTTTTGGAAGGCAGTGGCGATGTCTTTTTGGGCTTGCGCATAGGCGTCAAAGTCAGCGAGGACGAGGTAGTTGTCTTCAAAGAGGAGGTTGTCGATGAGGGGGAGGAAGAGGTTGGGGTTTTCAGGGGAGAAGAGGCCCGAGGCGATGAGCTCGAGGACTTCGCGCACGTGGGGGTTGGTTTCATAGACATGGCGTCCGCGGTAGCCCTCATAGCGTTTTTGAGAGACTTCTTTTTCCGTCAGCCCAAACAGGAAGAAGTTTTCAGCGCCGACGCATTCGCGAATTTCAATATTGGCGCCGTCCAAAGTCCCGAGGGTGAGAGCGCCATTCATAGCGAATTTCATATTACCGGTGCCGGAGGCTTCCATGCCTGCGGTGCTGATTTGCTCACTGACGTCCGCGGCGGGGATAAGGCGTTCGGCGAGGGAGACGCGGTAGTTTGGGATGAAGCATACCGACAAGCCGGTGGACTCCGAGTCAGAGTTGATGACGTCGGCGATACCGTTGATGAGGCGGATAATGAGTTTTGCGCGTTGGTAGCCGGGGGCGCTTTTGGCGCCGAAGAGGAAGACGCGTTTCAAGGGGGGTGGGACGTTTTGTTTTCTGGCTTGAATCCACAGGTGGACAATGTGCAGGGCGTTGAGCAGTTGGCGTTTATACTCATGGAGGCGTTTAATTTGAATGTCGAAGATGGCCTCGGGAGGGACTTTCACTTTTTGGCGGGAGAGGAGGTATTTTGCCAAGTCCGTTTTGTTGGCCAGCTTGACGGCGGCAAACTGCTCGACGAAGGAGCTGTTGTCGGCGAAGTTTTCAAGCTCTCTCAAGTGCTCCAAGTCCGTAACCCACGTAGCGCCGATATGTTTGGTAATGAGTGCGGCCAGGCGTGGGTTGCACGACAGGAGCCAACGTCTGGGAGTGACGCCGTTGGTTTTGTTGTTAAAGCGCTCAGGGAACATTTCTGCAAAGTCAGGCAACACGGTTTTTTGGAGCAAGTCCGAGTGCAAGGCTGCAACGCCATTAACGCTATGGGAGCCGACGACGGCCAGGTGAGCCATGCGAATCATCTTCTCATGGCCTTCTTCCACCAAGGACATGCGAGAAAGCCGTGCTGCGTCGAAGGGATAGCGAAGTTGAACTTGTCGCAAGAAGCGGTGGTTGACCTCATAAATAATTTGGAGGTGCCTGGGCAAAAGCCGCTCGAACAGGGAGACGGGCCATTTTTCCAAGGCTTCGCTCAGCAGGGTATGGTTGGTATAACCGAAGGTAGCGACCGTAATTTCCCAAGCTTTGTCCCAAGTTACATGTTTTTCGTCGATGAGTACACGCATCAACTCAGCGATGGCGATGGCGGGGTGGGTGTCATTGAGTTGGATGGCGACTTTATTGGGGAATGCGTCGAAATTGTTGTGGGACTCCAGGTAGCGGCGGACGATGTCGGTGATGGAGCAAGCGACGAAGAAATATTCTTGTTTGAGGCGCAACTCTTTGCCGGCTTGGTTTTGGTCATTTGGGTAGAGCACTTTGGAGATGACTTCAGAGTTGTTTTTGTCAACGACAGAGGCCTCGTAGTCGCCGTCGTTGAAGAGGGCGAAGTCAAACTCTTCTGAAGCGCGTGCTTGCCAAAGCCGCAGGGTGTTGACGGTGGTGGCATTATAGCCGGCGATGGGGGTGTCAAAAGGAATGCCCAAGACTTTTCTTCCGCCCACCCACCTGAAGTTGGGCTGTCCTGAAGGGCCCATGTGAGGCTCAATGCGCCCATAGAACTGGACTTGAACGGTTTTTTCCGGGCGGATGATTTCCCACGGGTTGCCGAATTTGAGCCATTCATCCGCACGCTCCACCTGGTAGCCGTTGATGATTTCCTGGCGGAAGATGCCAAACTCATAGCGGATGCCATAGCCCATGCCGGGCAAGTCCTGCGTAGCCATAGAGTCCAAGAAGCAGGCTGCCAGGCGGCCGAGGCCGCCGTTGCCAAGGCCCGAGTCCGGCTCTTCTTCCAAGAGGTTGGAAAGCTCAACGCGCAAGTCACCGAGCACTTTTTGAGCCACAGGCCACAGGCCCAGGTTGATGAGGTTGTTGCCCAGTGCGCGCCCGAGCAGATATTCCGCCGAGAGATAATAGGCGCATTTCACATTGCCGCTCTGGTGTCGCATTTTGGTTTGGGCCCAGCGTTTGGCAAGCTGATCAAAAACGACGTGCGAGAGGGCGAGGTAGCGGTCATAGCTGGTGGATGCTTCAAAGGTGGAGGCCCGGGCGAGGGCGATGTGCTCCAGGAAGGTTTTCCTAAAACTTTCGGCCGTAATTCCTGGTTGAGCAAAGGACACTTTGGGCAAGTCAGAGACGAATGTATTCATAGCTGTCTTAGAAGAAGAAGAGAAAAGACTCTAATGTCGCTGATGCGTGTTGATGTCAATAGAGGAGCGGTAGGGAGGGTGGGGTGGTTACTACGGGAGAGGTGAGGAGGTGGAGGTGGTGGGGGTATTGTATTGGGCCACGGAGAGGGTTTTAGAGGGGGACTCGAGGGCGGCGCGCAGGGGGAGGATTTTTTCTTTAAAGTCAGCGAGGAGGGTGTGGGGGACGGGCTCCGCGCGGGGGAAGTTTTGGTTAAGGGGGTTGACATGTACGCCTTTGCGCAGCAGCTCAAAGTGGAGGTGGGGGCCCGTGGACATGCCTGTATTTCCGGACAAGCCGATGAGTTGTTTTTGTGAGACGCGTTGGCCTTTGGCGACATGCCTTTTGGACAAGTGGCGGTAGCAGGTTTCAAAGCCCACGGCATGGCGGATGCAGACGGAATTGCCCCCTGCGTTGCCATAGCTGCTGTCCGAGACGACGCCGTCGGCCACGGCCCAGACGGGCGTACCTATGTCCGCGGAATAGTCCACGCCTTTGTGAGCGCGCTCATATTTGAGGACGGGGTGCATGCGCATGCCGAAGCGCGAGGTAATGCGGCTGAATTTGAGGGGGGATTTGAGGAAGGTTTTTCGTGCGGAGGAGCCGTCTTCCATGAAATAGGTTTCGCTTTTGTCGGGGAGCCTATAGCGGTAGCTGCGTTTAAGTCCGACGGAGGAGCCTCTATATTGGGCGGCGAGGATGTTGCCATAAGCGAGCGTACGGCCTTTAGAAACCACTTTTTCGACGATGGCTCGGATGTTGTCGCCTTTTTGGACGTCTCTATAGAAGTCAATGTCCCAGGCGAAGACGTCTGCGAGGACGACAGCAATTTCAGGGCGCTCGCCGGCGGCAATAGCGGCATTCCAGAGGGAGCTGTCGACAGACAACTCGACGACTTCGACGACTTGTTGGCTGTCCGCTTCGAGCATTTTTCCCGAATAGTGGTTTTCTTCGCGGCGGATTTGCCACTCTATGAGGGGGCTTCGGCGGTAGTCGAGCAACTCGAGTTTTTCGTTTTTAAAGACGAGGCGGATTTGGTCTCCCGCCCTTGCTTTGCGAAAGTCAAAGCCTGCAGCAGACAATGCGCCTTCCAACTCATTGACGTGTGCATTGCTGAGTCCCACCTGGTGCAGCAGGTGGAGGACGGTTTGTTTGGGCTCCAGGCGTCGGTTGATGACTTTTGTTATGTCTCTTGTTGTCTCTTGGGTACCCAGGCAGAGAGCCAGGGTGAGAATTCCTGTCCACATGTGAGGTTACTCTAGTCTTTTTTGGAGGAGGTTTAGAATTTTCGTCTTGTCTTTTTCAGAATTCATTCAACACTAAGGGGGCTCAAACGGGGAAGAAGAAGGAGGAGGCCTGTGCGGCGAAGTTTTTGAAGGAGAGGGAGAAGAGTTTTCCGATGTTATTTCTGAAGAAGACGGTGTCTTCGCGTACGGCCTCGAAGACGACGGCTTGTTTGGTGGGGGCGGCCAGGTGGAAGACGACGGGGCGGTTGGGGGGTATTGGGGGGAGTTGGGAGAGTTTATAGAGGGCGCAGCGAGCCTCTTTTGGGGACCAGAAGGTTTCGGACTCATAGCCGATGCCGAACAGTTGGCGAATAAGGGGGGGGAGGAGCCAAGGGGCGAGGGAGAGGTGTTGGGCCGGGTTGGTATTGTTTGCGAAGGTTTCTTGAAGCAAGCTGTCCAAGGCGTTGCGTCGTTGGAGGTAGCCATAGAAGGTGGCCTCCATGAGAGCGGAGGAGACGCTGGCGGAATAGACGAAGGGGGCGGCCTCGGAGAGGCGAAGGGCGTCGCCGCCCAGCAGGGTATATTCTCCGGTGGGGCCGGCGAGCAGGCAGAATGCGCGCACATATTCCACGGGGAAGTCGCGGGCGAACTCTTGGTGCAAGGAGGCCATGGTTGGGATGGAGGGGGGCTCCGGGAGGATGTTGGAGGGGTTGGCCAAGTCAAGGAGGAGGGAGGCGAGGAGGGCCGGTTTATTGCTAAGGCTTTTGAGTTGGGGGTGAAGGGGCTGCTCGAAGAAGCTTTCAATGTGAGGCCAGATGTTTTGTCCTTTGGGGAGTTGGGGGTTGGCCTTTTCGAGGAGGGTTTGGATGAGGGCTGTTGTTTGGCTATTGGGGTGAGCGTTTTGGAGTTTGTTTTGTTGTTGAGGGGAAGGCAGGCCCCATTGTTGTTTGGCGATACGGCAGAAGCCGTTGAGGGGTGCTTGCAGGAGGCGTTGGATGCAGAGGGCCAATTGGCTGGAGCATTCCTGGGGTAATTTTTTAGGGAGGTGGCTTCGAATAGGCCGAGGAGGGGGGGGAGCCGGAGGAGGCATGCAAGCATTGGGGGGGGGGCAGAAGGGCAACTCCACCTCTTCTTTCCATTCTTCGCAGATGGGGGGTGTTGTTTCCGCAGAAGGGGCCCCGTCCGAGGACAATTTCTTTTTATGGGGCGAATTCTTTTTATGGGACAAAGGAGGCTTGGGCATATACCACCCGTTTTTATTTTCTAAGCACATTCATTTTTATGCTCTCGTTTTAATGATAGGGTGAAAGAAATGTCACTTATGAGACATTTCTTTTCATAAAGGTTTCCTTTTAAGGTTGCACAGGGTTTTTCACAAGGTGGTGGTGGGAGGTAGCCGGAGGAAGGTGGGGCGCTAGTGGGCGCCCCGGTTACGCATGGCCTGGATGATGGAGGCGAGGGGGATTCCGCACAGGGCGATGGCAGCACCTATTTGGCCGACGGAGCCGAGGAATATGGCTCCCACAACGGCCCCCAGGGCAATGAGGGCGCCTAGGGTTTGGCCGAGCAAGTCGCTTTTGGCGATGGATTTTTCGCGGTTGGAGACGATTTTCAGTTGAGCTTGTTGCGCGTGAATATCGGCATTCAGCGCAGTCCTTTCAACTTCCATTCTATGGCTGGCCTGCTCCTCAAATTTTTTAAAAATACGCTCAGCAGCGCCGGACAAAATGGCCTCATAGCGAGCCATGTCTTCGGGTGCGGGCAGCGGGCCGGAGTGCTCTCTGGCAACAATGGTTTGAATTTGTCCGCTGGCTTTTATTTTTTGTTCAGACACGTTGGTGGGTTGTTGTCCCTCTGGGTTTTGGGGCATTCATGGTGGAGCTGCGGGGCACTGCTGCAGCCTTTCTGTCAAACAGCCCCCTATGAAGTTGCTTTGAAGAGGCTGGTGGTTTATAGGTTAAGCGGCTTCAGGCGTTTGTTGGGCGTTGTCGTCCTGCTCATAGTGGAGCATTGCAGCACGCAAGTCCCCCCCTATGACTTTCCAGTCATTGGCGAGAGCTTCTTCGTCAGAGGGTTGCTCTCTAAAAACTTTCTTGAATTCAGGCAGTGGCTCCATGTCTGCTCTGTGGTATAAACTCAAAGGTGCAGCCATACCTTTGAGGATGCCTTTCACAAAAGCCCTCAAAGGTGTGGTTTCAGAAGAAGGCGTGCTTCCATTGTGCATGCTTTCAGAGTCAACCATAAGACAAGCCTACCAAAACAGACGCCCACACGCTACACATTTCGCAGGGGCTTAGAAAAATTTCTATGGATTTCAAGAAAAAAAGCCTAAAGTACATTTCTCCTGAGGAGTTGGTGCAACAAGGCAACCGGTGGTGCTTGTTTTGTGTAAATACAGCCTTTCGAAGCACAGTTAAATAAATGTAGTTGCGGCAAATAGCTTTTTAGGTCCGGTCTTTGATGAAGAAATCTCTGGTACTCGGTAGATACCACCTTTTGGACAGAGTCAACATTGGTGGTATGGCTGAAGTTTTTATTGCGAAAACTTTTGGCGTGGGTGGGTTTGAGCAAATTCTTGCGGTGAAAAGAATATTGCCGACCATGGCTGAAGATGAAGATTTTGTTAAAATGTTCATCCATGAGGCGCACATCAGCGCGAAGCTCAACCACCCGAATATTGTCCGTATTCACGGCTTGGAGAGCAAGGACGGCTCCTATTATATTGTCATGGACTATGTCTCAGGGAGGGATTTGCGGAGCGTGCTTGAGCGCTTTCGTCGCCGCAAAGAGAGCATGCCCATTCCCATGGCGGCCTATATTGCTTCCAAAATATGCGAGGGTTTGGATTATGCCCACCGCAAGAAGGATGCGCGGGGGCAAGACTTCAACATTGTCCACAGAGATGTTTCTCCGCAGAACATTCTGTTGAGTTATGAGGGTGAAGTCAAACTCATTGACTTTGGCATTGCGAAGACAACCATTCGCCCAGGCGTGACAGAAGCTGGTGTAATCAAAGGAAAATTCGGCTACATGAGCCCGGAGCAGGCTTATGGCACCAAGTCCGTGGACCGCCGCAGCGATATTTTTGCTGCCGCCGTCATTCTCTATGAAATGCTGACGGGCGAGAAGCTTTTTGCCGCCGAGAGTGACTTTTCTACGCTCGAAAAAGTGCGCCATGCCAGGATTCGTCCCCCACGCCAAATTAACGACAACATTCCTCCAGCTCTCGAAGAGATTCTCTTGCGTGCGCTGGCGCAAGATGTGGAGGCGCGTTACCAGTGGGCCAGTGACTTTCATGAGGCGTTGGAGAAATTCACCTTTGGGGAGAGCAGCAAGTTTTTGCCCAAGGATTTGTCCGCCATATTGAAAGACAAGTTTGCTGAAGAATATATAAATGAAAACAACAGACTGAAGCACTATGACGAATTTATGCCCCAGGTGCTTCCTGTGGGAGAAGCACCCTTTGTCCGCAAAGGGAACGAGCCATTCCGCACGTCCACATTCCAAACGTCGCCGGGCCAGAGGAAATCCCCCTATGCCTTCGTTGCTGAGAAGACGGAGGTGATTGTTTTGGAAGATGGCGTGCCCCAGCCTCCGGTGGATATGGTAGGGTATCCCCCAACCTCAGAAGCCTCCTCTGAAAGGCTTGGGCCCGTCTCTCTGACAAACTTCCCGCCTTATACGGGCGTTACCATGGTGGGGGGGCAAACAGGCGAAGGCGTTGGTGTTGTTGAAAACACAACGCCCCTTGTCCAGGTGAAAGAAGGCAGAGCGCCTTTTTTTGAGTTGTTTGCCCGTTGGTTTTCTCAAGCAAATTTGTGGTTTTGGCCCTGGTTTTCCCGGACATGGGTATGGTCCAGCTCAAGCGCGGCGGGGGTGGTGGTGCTTGGGCTTGTCTTGTGGGCCTTGTTGGGTGCTTCGCCCGTGAATGGGCGCTTTGTTGTGGTGCAAGACCCGGCAGGCATTCCTGTGGAAGTCATCCTCAAAAACCCTATAGACGGGTATGAGCAGCGTGTTGTTGTGAAGGATGAGTTTATTGTTTTGCCGCCAGGCCTCTACCAACTGGAGGTGAACTCTGCAGACAAAAAGTACCGTGCGCAGACGGAGAATGTTGGACTTGTCGAAATTCTAAAGAGAGAGGACTTTTTTGTTTCAGTCCAGTTGGACACCATAAGGGAAGAGGGGCAACCCCAGGAAGGTGGTGCGTTGGGCACAAGCACAGCGCCGACAGAGAGTGGCGCCAACAACGAGCCAAGTCCTCCTTCAGAAAACAATAGGTTGCCCAACCCAGCGGGCTTGCAGCTTGCTGCCGTTGAGCCCCATTTGGCGGCTTCTCCTCTTCCCCCGGATGACCAACCCCTCCAGCCAGCGACAGCGAAGGAGACTTTTGTCCTTATGCTGGGAGACTTGCCTCTGGGCACCAAAGTCTCCGTCGGCAACAAGTCCCTGGTGACGACGAGCAAGTTGAAGCAAATGGTTTTGCCCATGCAGGGCTCTCACAAAGTGAGTTTGAGCAAGTCAGGCTATAGGCCTGTCACGGAAACACTCCACAATGCCGACAAAAAGCAAGTCCTCCACCTGAATGTGGTGATGCGTCCCTCCACTGCACCCTCCACAACTTCTGCCACCGCCTCTGCACTGCCACCCTCTCCACCTATAAAATATGGCAAACTGGCCGTTTCCACGTCCCCCACCGGCGCTGAAATTTGGGTGAATGGAAAGAAAACAGCGGACCGTACGCCTCGCACCTTATCCAACCCCATCCTCTTGCCTGAGGGAAAACATACGCTGCGCTTCAAACTCGGCGCCAAACAGTCCAAAGAGGTGAGTGTCCGAATTATGGCGGAGCACGCCACCAACCCCCATATATTGAGCGGCGTCCCCCTCGAATAGCCAGCGCCCTCCTTGAATAGGCGGCGTCCTTTTTGAATAGGCGGCCGTCCTCCTTGAATAGCCAGGGCCTGGAAACACCGGGGGGCCAATGCTGTTGTCGAAATAGACGGTGGGGGGTGGGGGGCCCTCCCCACCGTGTGGAGGGAGGGGGGACTCAAACGGCCGGGAGGGTGGGGGCCTTCTGGAAGCAGGGTTTGTCCTGCTCCAGGGCATAGGCAAGGCGCAACAGGGTGGCCTCCTCAAAAGCCCTGCCCATGAGGTGCAACCCAATGGGCAAACCCGTTGCTGAAAACCCATAGGGCAAAGAGAGTGCCGGCAAACCTGCCAAGTTTGCCAATACCGTGTGCTTGTCCAACTCGGCGCTTTGGGCAGGGGTGGGGGAAAAGTCCAACGGGAAGGCCGGGGTGGAGGCCACGGGGCTCAACACCACCTCCACCTCTTTGAGTGCCTTGCCTATTTCCTCGGACAACAGCGTACGCAACTTGGCGGCTTTGACGAAAAAGTCCTCATAGTACCCATGGGACAAAGTGAAGGTGCCCAAAACCAACTTGTTTTTTACTGCCTTGCCCAAACCCTCCCCACGGGACTTGAAATAGAGTTCCCTCAGGTTTTTGGAGCCGCGGTGCGCATAACCATAGCGTACGCCGTCCAGGCGGGCCAGGTTGCTGGAGGCTTCCGCTGCGGAAATAATGGCATAGGCCAAAGGCCCCAGGTGGGAGAGGGGGAAGGAAACTTCCACCACCGTCGCCCCCAACTTCTCACAGGCTTTGGCCGCCTCCCGTATTTGCTCCGCTACCCCCTCCTCCGCCCATGCCAGGCCCTCTTTCCATAGGCCTATGCGCATACCGCGAATGCCACCCTCTATGCCTTGCATATAGTCCCCACCCGCTGCCGTGCGGCACAATACGTCCCCCTCGTCCGGCTGCGCCAACATGTTAAGCAATAGCGCCGCGTCCTTCACCGTACGCGCCATCGGCCCCACCTGGTCCAACGAGGAAGCATAACCCACCACCCCACGCCGCGAAACCCGCCCAAAACTCGGCTTCAACCCCACCACATTACAAAAACTGGCCGGCTGGCGAATGGAGCCGCCCGTGTCACTGCCCAAGGCCGCCCACGAGGCCCGCGCCGCCACCGCCGCCGCCGCACCCCCAGAGGAGCCCCCAGGGCTACGCCCCAAAGCATAGGGGTTGTGCGTGGCCCCAAAAACGCTGCTCGCAGAGGAGGAGCCCATGGCCAAGTCGTCCATATTCAACTTGCCCACAATGGGCATGCCGGCTTGGCGAAGCTGCGTCGTCACCGCCGCGTCCATGGGCGCAACAAAGTCCTTCAATATGAGGGAGGCACAGGTGGTTTTCTGCCCCTCCACAAAAATGTTGTCCTTGAGGGCAATGGGAATGCCGTCCAAGGGGCCCCGGCTCCCCCCTCGCCCCCGGCGCTCGTCTGAAGCTTTGGCCTCCTCCAGCGCGCCCTCCTCGTCCACCGCTATAAAAGCGTTGGTTTGGGGCTGCACTTGGGCAATACGTTTGAGCAAAACCTGCGTCGCCTCCACAGAGGAGACGGTTTTGGCAGACAGCTTCTCGGACAACTCCAATAGGGTTAATTCATTCAAACTCATGGTTTACTCGGAAATAATTTGGGGGACGATGAAGCAGCTGCCCAATTTTGCGGGCGCTTGTGAGAGTGCCTTCTCTATGCCCATGGAAGGGGTGACAACGTCCGGGCGTGTCGGGCAATTTTCAGGGAAGTTGACATTCACGGTTATTTTCACCCCCTCCAACGGAAGTTTGTCCATTTCCTCGGCCCAGTTGACAACAAACGCCATCCCCTGTTGACAGGCCAAAAACTCCTCCTCACTCATGGCAACGTGGGTGTTGTGTATGGCCGTTTGGACAATGGTTTTAAACTCTTCGCTTGAAAATTTCATGTTTCTTCCTTGGCTTCCTTTCTGCTGCTTCGCCGCCTCCCTCAAAATACAGTGCATCTCCCCATAGTTGCAGCGGTCGTTTTGGCTGGTTGGCTTGAAAATGGCAAGAAAATTGACCGAGGCCGAATCCTCCCTAGACTGAAGCCTGAAACATGTCACAACAGAGGTGTTTATGGCGGCGCGCAGTGCCAAAAGCTCCATCCTTTCGCAACAACACATAAAAACACGACGCAAGGCGCTCAAAAAAAAGCAGGCTTTGGTGCGTCCAAGCCACTCCTGGCGGGCGCTGGTGGGCACGGCTTTGGTGGCCATTTCCTTGCTTGTATTGCTCGCCGTTGCCAGCTTCAACCCCGAGGACAGAGTGGGCCCAGAGTTCCACAATTGGATTGGGCCCATGGGCCATGCCATTGCCGAAACCTTCCGCGGCCTCTTGGGCATATGCGCCACCATTCCACCCGTGGCAGGCCTCTATGCCGCCTTCGTCCTCTTCGTCGGAGACAAAAACAAGTCCCGCTGGACACAGTGGTTTGCCCTGGGCCTTCTGGTGGTTGCGCTGACGGTGTTGGCCCAACTCATGTTTGCGGATGATGGGAGCTGGTCCCACGCCCCAGGGGGCTGGGTGGGGAGCCAGGTGGGGGGCCTGCTGACGGCCTTCTTCTCCGTGGCCGGCACAGTGGTACTCATGGGGGCCCTCGCAGCCATTGCCCTCATTGTCGGCACACAATATGTGTTTTTGCGGCTATGCAGCTTCCTCATACAGGCACTCAAAAAGCAGGGCCTGCGCCTTCTCCCCTTCGCTTTGGCCCATGCCAAAAACCAGTGGCAACGCTTCCAGGAATATAGGGAAGCCCGGAGGGAAACCAAACGCCTGGAGAGGGAGGAGGAGGAGGCTTTCCTCGCGGAGTTGGAGGCCGAGGAGGCACGCCTCCAGGAGGCGGAGGCCCAAGCCCAGGCCCAGGCCTCCGCACCCCCCCCACCGGCCCCGGCCAAGGCCCCCAACCTCTCCCTGGCCAAAACCAAACCCGCCCCCAAGGCCCCTCCTCCACCACCGGCGCCTACCCGTGTTGAAATACCCCCCACACCTGCCCCCAACCGCGGAGACCCTGCCTGGGTAAGCCAGGTATTCCCCAAACTTTCTGCCACCCCCCCTGAAGCCCAAGGTGCCACCCCCCTCCTCAAAGAGGCCCCCCTCCATACCCTCTCCCCCCCCCTGGGGCCGGGTGCCAACGCTGAAACGGCCCACCCTATGCCCTCCTCTGCCCCCCAGCCCGGCGAAACACTGCCCAACGCCACCAGGCCCGACACCCCGGCGGAGGAGTTTTTGCAGAAAATGCGGCGTACCCCTCTCATTGTGGAGCCCAAAGCACCCCCCAAACCCGGCAAAAATACGCAGGCCTCCTTCGAGTTTATTGGCAACCGCAAAAGCTTCGCGCTGCCCTCCTTGGAGTTGCTGGACACCCACACGCATACCTCCGCGGAGCTCGACAAGGAGAGTTTTTTCGCCACAGCCGAAAAACTGCGCTCCAAATTGGCGGACTTCGGCATAGCGGGAGAGGTGGTGGAAATACGGCCGGGCCCCGTCGTCACCATGTATGAGTTTTCTCCAGGGCCCGGCATTAAACTGTCCAAAATTGCCGCCCTGGCGGATGACTTGGCCATGGCCATGGAGGCCATGCGCGTACGCATTGTTGCCCCCATCCCCGGCAAGGGGGTGGTGGGTATTGAGGTGCCCAACAAAAACCGCGAAACCGTTTTCCTCAAAGAGGTGGCGGAGCAGGAGGCCTTCCAAAAATCCCCCTCCCGCCTCACCATGTGCCTGGGAAAGGACATTGAGGGCATGCCCTATGTGCTTGACTTGGCCAAGGCCCCACACCTGCTGATTGCCGGCACCACCGGCTCCGGCAAGTCCGTGGCCGTCAATTCAATGATAATGAGTGTGCTGATGAAGTCCACGCCCGACGAGGTGCGCTTCATTATGGTGGACCCCAAAATGTTGGAACTCTCCGTCTATGAGGGCATTCCCCACCTGCTGTTGCCGGTGGTGACAGACCCCAAACAAGCCGCCCTGGCGCTGCAGTGGGCTGTGGATGAAATGACGCGCCGCTATAAGTTGCTGGCTGAAGCCGGTGTACGCAACATTGCCAGCTATAACCAACTCGTTGAAGTGGAGTTGGCGCAAAACGCGAAGGCCCCCCCACCCAAGGCTCCCCCCCCCTCTGCTGACGAGGACAAAAACCTAGAAGCCGAGGAGGCGCGCTTGCAGAGTGAGCTTTTGCAGACGGAGCAGGAGGCCGAAATACGTGTGGACGCGGACATGGCGGAGTTGGAGGTGGAGTTGGCCCAAAAGCAAAGCGAGGGAGAGGGTGGGGTGGCCGAAAAACCCAAGGAGGCGCGCAAAAAACTCCCCTATTTGGTGGTTATTATTGACGAGTTGGCGGATTTGATGATGGTGGCCAGCAAGGAGGTGGAAACCTCCGTGGCCCGCCTTGCGCAGATGGCGCGAGCGGCGGGCATACACCTCATGGTAGCGACGCAGCGGCCCTCCACCGACGTGGTGACGGGCATTATTAAGGCCAACTTCCCCACGCGTATTAGCTTTATGCTGCGCAGCAAGCCTGACTCCATGACGATATTGGGGACGACGGGGGCCGAGGCCCTGCTGGGCATGGGCGACATGTTGATGATGCCGCCGACCAGCGCGCACCTCCAGCGTGTGCACGGCTGTTTTGTTTCCGACACTGAAATTAAGCGTGCCGTGGACCACTGGAAGAGCCAGGGCAAGCCTGTCTATGACGAGGGCATTCTCAAGCCCAAGGAGGGCGACGACGACATGGCGGATGCGGATGGCGACGTTAGCGACGAACTCTATGACCAGGCATTGGCGGCCGTAGCGGAGTTGCGCAGTGTTTCCATTTCCATGCTGCAACGGCGTATGCGCATTGGCTATAACCGTGCGGCGCGGATGATTGAGCGGATGGAGAGGGAGGGGGTGGTGGGCCCCGCCGACGGCGCCAAACCCCGTGAAGTCCTCCTCCCCCCGGACACTGGGGCCTCCCACTACCGGGAAATGAGTTTTTGAGTTTCACCTCTCAAACTTAGCCCTAAAGTTGACAAGGTTTTTTTTGGGCCTGCGGCCCGGGCCCTTTTTTGAAAGGGTTCTTTTTGCCCATTGGGGCGGGTTTCTTTAACTGAGAATGTTTTTAAGGGCCATGCGGCCCGCGCTTTTTTGCCCTCCGGGCGTTGTTTTCTCTGGGCCTGCGGCCCGCGCTTTTTCGCCCTTCAGGCGTTGTTCTCTTTGGGCCTGCGGCCCGCGCTTTTCTGCCCTTCGGGCGTCTTGCCTCCGGCGGGGAACTTTTTGCTCGCCCAAAAAGTTCCTCAAAAACGGCTCCCTCCGGTGGCCCTGCGGGGCCTTGGCTTCACTTGCAACCCTCTTGGGGCTTTCCTCTTCCGCGCCCATCAGCGAGGGTCGCGGAACACTGTGCAAAACTTGGGGCGTGTCAGCAATGCCGTTTGAAGCCGCCTCGAAAAATATGCTTCGCCCACAACCCCCCTGGAGCCATTCGAAACAGCCTCGAAAAACACCCTTCACTTGCAACCCTCTTGGGGCTTTCCTCATCTGCCTCCATCAGCGAGGGTCGCGGGGCCGCGTGCAAAATATGGGGCGTGTCAGCAGCGCTCTCTGCATTCAACCTCGTGTCTTCAAAAACATTTCTTTCTGCCCTCCGGGCGGGTTGCTTGTTGCCAACTGAGAATGTTTTTAAGGGCCATGCGGCCCGGGCTTTTTTTTAAAACGTTTCTTTTCACCCTTCGGGCATTGTTCTCTTCTGGGCCTGCGGCCCGAGCTTTTCTGCCCTCCGGGCATTTTGCCTCCGGCGGGGAACTTTTTGCTCGCCCAAAAAGTTCCTCAAAAACGGCTCCCTCCGGTGGCCCTGCGGGGCCTTTCGCATCACTTCCGACCCCCTCCGGAGCTTCCCTCAATTTGCTTGCATCGG
>Ga0209755_10003403_pt1 | contig 19998 bp, 17 predicted proteins | sample TergutCo191P1_FD_187301 | JGI IMG/M metagenome (GOLD analysis project Ga0209755, IMG submission 187301) | Cornitermes sp. P1 segment gut microbial communities from Petit-Saut dam, French Guiana - Co191P1 (SPAdes) (version 2) | ecosystem: Host-associated > Arthropoda: Insects > Digestive system...
ATTATGTATGGATTAAAACAGGAAACAAATTCAGTGATGCAATAGCGGAAAAACCTGAAAGCTCACCAGCAGTAATTCCTGAAATTTTTGCTTATGTCCCCGGCGGAACTGTTACAGGAAGTCACAACTATTCTATGCTCATCACAGTACCGATGGATCCACCGGGTTACATGAACGCCGGAAAAACACTGAATAAAACAGGCGTGTTTGTAGAAGACAGAAAAATCACGCTTGATTCTTTTTTCATGGCAAAATACGAAACGACAAGACAGCTTTGGTATGATGTACAAATATGGGCTGAGACAAACGGTTATTCTTTTCAAAACAAAATAAATGCACCTAACAATGCAACAAAAAATATGCCGATAAGCAATATTAACTGGCGTGACGCGATAGTTTGGTGTAATGCTTATAGTGAAATGTCTTCCCTTGAACCTGTGTACTACAATAATGAAACCGTAATTCGTGATTCACGAAACGCAAATTCATATGCCTGCGACAACGCGGTTATGAATAAAAACAAAAACGGCTACAGGCTTCCAACAGAAATAGAGTGCGAATACACGGCTCGCGGCGGAGATCCCGGAAAAGCCGATTGGATGTTTTTATTTTCAGGAAGCAATAACGCGGATGATGTCTCCTGGCATCACGGAAATTCCGCTTATATGATCAAAGATACCGGAACAAAAAGCGCAAACAGATTAGGTATTTACGATCTTTCTGGTAATGTTCAGGAATGGGGCTGGGGTTGGATGAATTACAACATCGCGTCTACTGCGGACACTCCGATAGAAGGAGAATCATACAGCAGCCGTTTCAACCAAATGCCGATGACAGGCGGCGGGGTCGGTTCGAATATTACGATGTCATGTGCCGCGGATCGCTGGGGTTATATTACAAATTACAGAGACGCATATGTCGGGTTTCGTGTTATACGAACCTGCAATGAAGTTTCCGGCACAAGGTTGAATAAATGATTCCTTTTTTATCAATTAATTATTTGAGAAAAAAAAATGTCACATCACGTTTTTTAATTCTTTTATTATTGTTTTTAACCTTGATCCTTTCATGCTGTGAACCTTACGGAAAAATCGGCGGAAGCGATGAAAATATTCAGGGTGCTTTGCCTCCCCTTCTTCGCGGAGAATGGGTTTTTATTCAGCCGGGATTAACTACTCCGGCGGAAAGGTACTTGATAGAAGAAAATACAATTCAATACGGCTACGGCTCATCTTCAGAAGGAGGAACAGAAAACGACGGCGCGGAATCGGAATTCGATTTTAAGGGAAATATACATTTTGTATCAAATTTTAGTTCTAATTCAGGTGTTATAATTATCGAATATTTTGATACGCACCGCCCAAGATACGCCGGATACAACGGCAATTCATATTTTGCTGTTTATTACCGGAATTTAAAAAACAATACAGTGCAGCTAGCGAACGCAATTAACCTTGTCGATTTGAACGCTCCGGAAACTGCGACACTGGAAGAAGCGATTAAAAAATTTACGCGTCTTGGAATGAGCGGTTTTGTTGACTGGAGTGTAGTTCAACATCAAAGCAGAGTTCGGCAGTGAAATATAAATTAATTTTATTTTTATTATTTTTTCTTTTACTTTTTTCTCTTGATGCGTTAGAGGAAGAAGAAAATGAATATACCGATGATGATCATTTATTTTATGAAAGCGGCGGAATCACGATTGTAGGAAGCAGAGAAACAACGCAGCATATAGAAATAATTGACAGGGAAACTATAGAAAAAACTCAAGCGCGGGATATTCCTTCTCTTCTGGAAGAAACTCTTGGTTTGGGCGTTACGCGCTATGGTCCGTACGGCAATCAGGCTGACATCAACATCCGCGGTTTTAACACAAAGCGCACAGCGATTCTGATTAACGGAATTCCTGTTAACTCATCCGCTTCGGGAGATTTTGATTTTAATTCGATCGATTTGTCTTCGATAGAAAAAATCGAAGTTATCCACGGCTGTTCCGACACTAAATACAATGTTTCAGGCGCTGTCGGAGGAGTTATCAATATTATAACGGTAAAAAAACAAAACATCGGCTGGAATTTCGGCGGCGGCTTTTCAAATACTTCATATCTGCCGGGACAATACAATACGCAATACGGCGGTGTTGGAAAACCACAGTGGCGCGATTTAGCGGACGCGCAAAATTTAAATTTATTCGGCGCTTACGGAGCAGAAAAATATTCATTGCGTTTTGATATATTCGGCAACCGCGCGGGAAATAATTTTTTATATCAGGATGAATACGAATATGCCCGCCGCAAAGAAGGAAACGAAATTTATGACGCGGGAGCGTCTATTTCATTAATAAATACATTTAAAAATGATTCTAAGCTCATAACAACAGGAACTTTTTATTACGGCGATAAAAATATTCCGGTATCTGGTTTTACATCTGAACACGTGAAACAAAAAGACATATCAACAAAAGAAAATATATTATTTGAAATGCCGCGAGCCTTTCATGATAATTTTTCCATGGAATTAAGCCTTGGACATAATTGGAAAAAATTAACATATGATCAAGGTAACGAACCGTCAATCCATAACGAACATAACATTTCGTTTATAAACAGGTGGAGCTGGCAGACAAATTCAAAAATAACATTGCGTTTTGGCGGCGATTATAATTTTATTTATCTTGATTCTACCAATTTGGGACATCAAGAATCTCAAAAAATTCATCTCGGCAATCGCGGAGGGCTCTATCTCAGCGCTGAATATCTCCCGTTAAAACAATTACTTTTAATCGCGTCGATTAAAGGAATCACAGACGGCAGAGAAGTTGTCCCAATCCCAAAACTCGGTTTATCATGGTCGATAAAAGATATCGTCGTTTTAAAAAATAATTATTACCGAAGTTTTAAATTTCCCGATTTTAACGATCTTTATTGGGTTCAGAAAGGTTATATGGGAAATCCAAATTTAAAAAATGAAGACGGCTGGGGCGCGGATATCGGCGCTGATATTTCGATAAAAAACTTTTTAAAAATTAATTCGGTTTTTTACTGGCAATGGATACAAAATTCGATACACTGGAATAATTCTTCCGGCGCATGGAAACCTGAAAATTACGGCACCGGAGCGTTTTTAGGATTTGATAACAAATTCGAATTTACAATTCCTTATAAATTCGAACCATTTGAAAAACCGGTAATAAGTATTTCATGGCTTCTTCAGTTAAGCTGGTTATTAAGCGGTAATCTCGAATTTGCAGATAACAAACGAATTCCATATATGCCTGTCCACACATTAGGTTTTTCTCTTGAATTGCCGTGGAAAACCATTAAAAAAAATCTCCCCGGCTCTCTCAATTTATCCGGACGCTTTGAAACCGTACGTTATGCTGATACCGCGAACATTTCAGAACTTAAACCTTATTTTATTATGAATATAACATATAATCAAAAAGTAAATAATTTTATCGCTGTCTTCGCGAAAATTAACAACGTGTTAAATACAAATTATGTATCATTCGCGGAATATCCCATGCCGGGGATTTCGTTAATTTTAGGTATAAGACTCAATTTGGAGGTTAAATGAATAGAGAAAGAATTTTTACCACAAACCACACGAACATACGCGAACTCGAACTTAGATATCGAACAGCAAGTTCGTGGTGTTTGTGTGGTTCGTGGTTAATAATTATTTTTATTTTATTATTACCAGGCTGTACTCCGTCCAAAGGCAAAGAAATAATTGATCGCTCAGGCAGAACGGTAAATATAAAAAGCGAAATTAATCGCATTGTATCTACCGCTCCTTCTAACACCGAAATAATTATCGATCTTGGACAGGCGTGTAAACTTGTCGCGATCGATAAACATTCGGCGGACATCGAAGGAATTTCGCATAACTTACCGCTGTTGGATTTTTTCTATCCTGACGCGGAAGTGATAATCAATCTTGAACCGGATTTAATTATCGCGAGCGGACATAATACAACAGGCTCAGGCGAGGATCCGTTCAAAATGTTACGCGAAATGGGAATCCCTGTTGTGTATATTTCCATGAGTAAAAGCATTGAGGATATTTACAAAGATATCGCTTTTATCGCTGAATTATTACAGGCGGAAAAAGAAGGGGAAAAACTTATCGCTTCGATGAAAACTCAAATTGATGAAATAATACATACTGCTCTCTCTGCAAATAATACTTTGGGTATCGAAAATAAAAAAACGGTGTACTTTGAAATTTCCGCCGCTCCTCAAATGATGACTTTTGGTAAAGACAGTTTTATTAACGATATGATTACGGTTATTGGAGCGCGTAACATTTTTGAAAATGATAATTGGCTTGTAACTCCGGGAGCGGAGATAATTATTGAGCGTAATCCTGATGTGATACTTACAAATGTAAATTATATTGAAGATCCAATCGGAGAAATTAAAAACCGCCCAGGGTTTAATCATATTAACGCGGTTAAGAATAATCATATTTATATAATTAATAATGATTCATCGTCGCGTCCGTCGGCGAGAGTTATTTTAGCGTTGAGGCAGATGCATGAAGCTGTGTACGGTGAAAAATGAAAATAAAAATTAAGAATTTTACCACAAACCACACCAACAACACGAACATAAGATCAGATGTTGAAGCCAGAGTTCGTTATTATTCGTGTGGTTCATGGTCAAAAAAAGGAAAAATTTTATTTGGAATAATAATATCAATACTGTTTATAATCATCGGTACTTCTCTTGGAAGCGCCAGTATTAATCTAGGAGATACCTTTTTAATTACATTACACAAAGTTTTTAGAGTACCGCTATCGGCGCACGTCGATGCGAAGGATGTTTCAATTGTATGGTTACTTCGCTTACCGCGAGTGCTTCTTGCGTTTTTAATCGGTGGCAGTCTTGCGATTAGCGGAGCTGTTTGCCAGTCGATTTTACGCAATCCTCTCGCGTCTCCGTATATTTTGGGTGTTTCATCCGGAGCGTCTCTCGGAGCCGGAATAATTATTATCAGCGGTATTACGATTCCGTTAATCGGAAATTTTTCTCTGCCGCTGACAGGTTTAATATTCGGGTTATTAACGGTTTTTTTTGTCGCTTCTTTTTCTTCACACATTGATAAATCAATGTCGAATAACACAATAATTCTCTGCGGAATGGTTCTTTCGCTTTTTTTAAACGCGCTTCTCACAACGTTAAGCGCAATTTTTTCAGATGATTTGCGCCGCATTGCGCTGTGGCAGATGGGAAGTTTCGCGATGCGAGGCTGGACATATATCCTGCTGCTTTTGCCTTTTTTGATAATCGGAACAGCGGGAATTTTTTTCTTTACAAAGGAGATGGACATATTAGGCTTCGGAGACGATACGGCAAAATCAGCGGGAGTGGAAACGGGAGCAATACGCAAAAAACTTCTTGCTCTCTGCGCAATTTTAACAGGAGCGTCTGTCGCTCTCAGCGGCGTTATCGGCTTTGTTGATTTAATCGCTCCTCACGCGGCGCGCAGGATAATCGGGTCACGCCATAAATATTTAATTCCCATGTCGTTTATCATCGGCGGCTCTTTGATGACGTTAACCGATCTTATCGCAAGAACAGTTATTTCGCCGTCGGAATTACCCGTGGGGGCTATTACCGCGCTGATTGGAGCGCCGTTTTTCGCGTGGGTTTATTTCAGAAGGAGAAAAACATGAGAAATAACCGAAGAATTTCTCGCAGAGGCGCAGAGGCGCAGAGGAAGAAGTAAGAATGTTAGCAGTAAATAATCTATTTGCCGGATACAACGGAACAGATGTTATCTTTGATATCAGTTTTAAAGTTGAAAGAGGCGAGAGGCTTTGTGTGTTCGGTCCTAATGGCTGCGGGAAAAGCACTTTGCTCAAATCTATTGCTCGCATTATCGAATGCCGGGGTAAAGTTTCAATGAATGACGAAGACATTTCATCAATTTCACGAAAAGAACTTGCGAAAAAAATCGCGCTGTTGAATCAAAACGCTCAAGTTTATTTTCCGTATACTGTTTACGAGACTGTTTGTATGGGACGTTACGCGTACTTAAAAGGTTTTTTGAAAAATCTTTCCGATGAAGATGAAAATATTATTGAAGACATTTTAAGACAGCTTGATATCATTGATATTAAAGATTGTATGATTGACGAACTTTCGGGAGGAACTTTGCAAAGAGTTTTTCTGGCAAGAATTCTCGCGCAAACTCCCGAATTAATTTTACTTGATGAGCCTGCCAATCATCTCGATCTTAAACATCAAATTGAATTGTTAAAATATTTAAAAACATGGGTGAAAGAAAATAACACTATTGTAATCGGTGTATTTCACGATTTAAATATTGCGCGTCATTTCGGAGATAAGGCAATTATAATGGATAAAGGCGAAATCGCCGCAAACGGAAACATTGACGAAATATTAAACAGCCAAATTTTAAATAATGTTTACGGGATTGATATCCGCGAATTTATGAAAGAGTCTTTCGAGAAGTGGAGAAAATAATAAATACGCCGATACTTGTTATAAACGCCAATACTCCGCCGAAAATAAACGGCATTGATTGATTTACAGAATCCCACAATATTCCCGCAATTATTGAAGCCGGTAATAAACCAATTCCTACAATTGCGGCGTGTAAACCAAGAGCGCTCGCTTTTTGTGTTTCCGGTACAATTTCTACAATAAGCGCGCGCTCAATCCCTGTTGTCAGCGCTGTGTAAAATCCGTAAATAATAAATAAAACTATAAATAATGTTTTGTCCGAAAATAAACCTATTCCGAAATAAACAACGCCGTAAAAAAAATATCCTAAACACAGCATATTTTTTCGTCCGATTTTATCCGATAATTTTCCGAACGGATACGATAAAACAGACGCGACAATATTATACAGAAAATACAATAAGATCGCGTTTTGCGCAGTAAATCCCGCGTTGTAAGTTCTTAATAAAATAAATGCGTTTGATGAATTTCCAAGAGTAAAAATAAAAATAAATACAAGAAATAATTTTAATCTTCTATCAAGCGTTTTCCAGCCAAATGACACAATTTTATTTTTTATTTTTTCTTTATTATCTTTTACAAACAAAAGAAATACAATTCCGATTATTGCGGGAATTAATGAAAACAAAAATATTTTTCTGTAATCACTGCCGCTTTGACGTAAAATTATATATGCCAGCAATATTCCAACCGCTGTTCCTAATAGATCCAGCCCTTTATGAAAACCGTACGCTTTTCCTAACTGTGATTGATCCGCGGCTTCCGCAATCAGAGCGTCCCTCGGCGCTGTCCTTATTCCTTTCCCAAAACGATCAATAATTCTCGCAAATAAAACGCCTGTCCATGTTGTTGACAATAATATTATAATTTTATTTAATATTGATGACGAATAACCAAACAGCGCAAGGCGTTTTTTGTTTCCGTATTTATCCGCAAATATTCCTGAAAATAATTTAATAACGCTTGCCAAACTTTCGGCAATACCTTCAATTATTCCGATTATTGTCGGTGTCGCTCCCATTATTGTTGACAAATACAACGGAAGAATGGGATACACCATTTCCGTGCTGATATCCGTAAAAAAACTTACCAATCCCAGCAAGACAATATTTGAAGCAATAAAAACTTTTTTGTTATTTTGATTTTCTTTTATCAAGTTTTTTTAACCATTTTTCCCCAAGTGTCCCGCAAACCAACTGTTCTGTTAAACACGAGCTTTCCTGTGTCACCTGTTACGTGCAATACTGAATCAGGATCGCACGCGAAGTATCCGAGCCTTTCAAACTGAAATACTTCGCCGGAAACGGCTTTCGCGATTGCAGGCTCGCCCAATGCGCTTCCGATTATTTCCAGTGAATTGGGATTTAAATTATCGGTAAATTCTCCCGGGCTTCCGTCCGCGCGGGGAGAAATTTCCATTGGTCTTTCCGCGTTAAATAAATTATCGTAAAGACGCGCTTCAAAAGGAACTGCGTTTTTCGCGCACACCCAGTGGATTGTACCTTTTACTTTTTTGTTATCGGGAGCGTTACCGCCCTTTGTTTCGGGATCGTAAGTACAGCGCACGGCGGTAATATTTCCGTCCGCGTCTTTATCAAAACCTGTGCAGGTAATAATATACGCGTAACGCAGACGCACTGAATTTCCCGGGAAGAGCCGGAAATATTTAGGCGGCGGCGTTTCTTCAAAATCTTCGCGTTCTATCCATAATTCCCGGGAAAACGGCACATTGCGTTTTCCCGCTGATTCATCTTCGGGATTATTAATTGCTTCGAGATTCTCAATTAAGGGTTCCGAAGGAGACCCGCCTTCATCATAGTTTTCGATAATCAATTTGAGCGGACGCAATACTGCCATGACACGTAACGCGCGTTTATTCAAATCTTCCCGCAAGCAGTATTCAAGGAAGGCGATATCTACCATACTGTCGGTTTTCGAAATGCCGATCTGCGAAACAAAATTGCGTATAGCCTGCGGAGTATAACCTCTCCGGCGCAGTCCGGCAATTGTCGGCATACGCGGATCATCCCACCCGGAAACTTTTTTATCCTGCACAAGTTTTAACAGCCAGCGTTTGCTCATAACTGTGTAGGTCAGGTTTAAACGCGCAAATTCGATCTGACGCGACGGAAAAACTTCCGCTTCGTTTATGAACCATTCATAAAGCGGACGGTGAATTTCGTATTCAAGCGAACAAAGCGAATGAGTAATTCCTTCCTTCGCGTCAGAGAGCGGATGCTGAAAATCATACATGGGATAAATACACCATGAATTGCCGGTGCGGTAATGATGCTCGCGGCGGATTCGATACATAACAGGATCGCGCATAATTAAATTAGGATGCGTCATATCGATTTTAGCGCGTAACGTTTTCGCTCCATCGGGATATTCGCCCGCGCGCATCCTGGCAAAGAGATCGAGATTTTCTTCGATTGAACGATTCCTGTAGGGGCTGTTTCTTCCCGGAGGCGTTACGGTAATATTATTTTTATCAGGAACAGCGGTTCCACGATACTCTCTTATTTCTTCGTCAGTCAAATCATCAACATAAGCTTTTCCTTTTTTAATGATCTTCACCGCCAAATCGTAGAGATATTCGTAATAATCGGAAGCGTAGTATTCGCGGTCATCCCAGTCATATCCCATCCATTTAATATCGCGCTTAATCGCTTCGACATAGGAAATATCTTCTTTTTCAGGATTAGTATCGTCAAAACGAAGATTACATTTTCCGCCGAAAGATTCCGCCATTGAAAAATCAATATAGAACGCTTTACAATGACCAATGTGCAGCCAGCCGTTCGGCTCGGGCGGGAAGCGCGTGTGCACATAATTGAATCTTCCTGACGCTAAATCTTCTTTTATAAATACACTGATAAAATCCGTAGCATCAGCTTTTACAGCGCGCTGCTCCGGCTGTGAGTTTTCTGTGTCAGTCATATTTTCGTCCCTATTAAGTAAATTAGAAATTCGTCAGATAACAAATGCCGAGTAATAAAATAGCCCATAATGTCTTATCGTCTTTTAACTCTTTAAATAAAGAGAGCCTGCATGCGTACCACCAAAAAAGCCCCATCTGCGCGTCAATGCGGAATGTGTATTCGGTAAAATCTTCTTTTTCACTCTGAGCGCCGAAAAGAAGATAAGCCAGTTCATCAAGAATCGAACTGAACTTTTCAACCGACATTTCAAAATCGCCTTTCTCAATTGTTCCCATCAGCGAAGGAACCTGATCTTGCAGGGTATCTTTGCGGTTTTCATCGGATTTGTTGACCCAAGTTTTTTTTATCAATAGATCAAGATTATTCTGAAAATGTTCAAGGAAGGTTTGCAGCTCGCCGCTCTGCCGATCCAGCGTCACTATACGCTGATATTCAACGCCAATCCCGAGAACCTTTGCAAATTCAAGCGAAACCTTTGTATCCGGCGCTTGGCTCTTAAAGAGGCCGTCCCGCGGAACCAGACGATCTGCGATTTTTCTATACTCACTGGGTAGACTGAACGACTTTGTTGGTTGACCTCTATACATACCATCAAGATGCAAAGAAATCGAAAAATAGTCAAGATAGCTAAAATTGATAATCATCTTCTCATACAAATTTTCGCCGCTTTCATTGCAGAATTAAAAATAAAAATGTTAATTATTTACCTCTCATATGTATAGTAAAGCCATTCATATAATTTACATTTATTTTTAAATTCGATATACTGCCCTCATGGAAACACAATGCTCGTTAACCGTTCGAACTTACGAATGTGATAGTTACAATCATGTTAACAATGCTAATTATCTTAATTTTCTGGAATTCGCGCGTTACGAATTTCTGAAGGATATTAATTTTAATTATATTAACGCGATCAATTCGGGTTACGGAACTTATATTTCGAAAATAGAAATCGAATATAAAAAACCGGCTTTTGTTGATGATGAACTGATTATAAAAACAATACCTATAAAGAAGGGCGCTGTCAGCGGAACTCTCTCGCAGAAAATATGGCGCGGTGAGGATTTGATAATCGATGCTAAGGTGACATGGGTGTTTGTTGATTCCAAAGGAACACCCGTAAAAATTCCGCAGGAATTTAATTTACCCGGTCTAGCGCCTGATTGATACCGAATTTTACATTCTTAACATGACGGCTGATCGCAAGTTCGATCAACCGCGTGATAAGATCGGCGTATGTGATGCCGCTTGCTTCCCACATTTTCGGATACATGCTCATTTTTGTAAATCCGGGCATCGTGTTAATTTCGTTGACAATAAGTTCTCCGCCGGCTTTCAGAAAAAAATCCACGCGTGAAATTCCTTCGCAGCAAAGCGCCTGAAAAACTTCTATTGCCGTTCTTTGAATGTGTTTTGTTGTTTCATCATCAAGTTTCGCGGGTATATGAAGAGCAGCGCCGTCTTCATCTATATACTTCGCATCGTAAGAATAAAAATCATGAGTTGGAATTATCTCTCCGGGTAAAGAAGCTATCGGATTTTCATTTCCAAGCACAGCGCATTCAATTTCTCTGCCGGGAATAAATTCTTCTATAATAATTTTTGAATCATATTGAAACGCTTCTTTTAACGCGGCGGTTAATTCAGTTTCATTATTTACTTTGCTAATTCCGACAGAAGATCCCATATTCGCAGGTTTAATAAAAAAAGGAGAACCTAAAGCCGTATTTAATTCATCAAAGTTTGGCATAACATTATGCGATCTGAATGTTAAAAATTTACCGATAGGAATTCGCGCGTCACGCAAAAGACGTTTCATCACGTCTTTGTCCATACCGACAGCGGAGCCTAGCACATCGGAACCGACAAACGGAATATCCGCTAACTTTAAATAACCCTGAATTGTTCCGTCTTCGCCGAACGGACCGTGCAATACAGGAAATATCGCGTCGAATTGCGATATGACATCCATCCGCCACTGTCCGTTTTTTTCGATTTTAATGAGCGTGGGATCAAATTTCGATCTGTCAATCGCATCAAAAATATTTTTTGCAGATAACAACGATATTTCATGTTCGGCGGATTTTCCGCCTGAAAGTATACCGATTCTTTTCATCATTATCGCCTTGTAAGTCTTTTCCAGGGATTTTCACCTAACCTCAGCTGTAAATACAACCAGCCAAATAAAAAACCGGCAAGGTGGGTAAGATGCGCGATATTTCCGCCGCTGCCTGTTGCGATAAAAAAGAATGACAATATAGTATAAACAAGCACCATCACGGGAGCGCGAAGCGGAAGTATGCCCCAAATATAAATAACCGAAGTTGGATTTAAAACAGCGAACGCGAGCAGAACCGCGTATAATGCCCCGGAAGCGCCCATCAGAAACACAACAAGATTTCCGGTCAGATAATAAATAAAAAAAGAAAGAACTCCGGCAAGAGCTCCCGTTACAATATAAAAAAGAAGGAATTCCTTGCTGCCCATCTGTCTTTCAATTTGAACTCCGAAAAAAAATAAACCTAGCATATTAAAAAAAACATGACCAAAATCGGCATGCATAAACATATACGTAATAAAAGACCAAACCCAGCCTTTTATAACTGTTGCAGGTACCATTGATAAGAAATAATACATCAAATTTCTGACATCCGATCCCAAGACACGGGATAAAAGAAAAATGACTAAATTAATTCCTATCAGCCAATAGGTTATATTGTAAATATTAGAATCACGAAATTGCCGTCTGATAATATTTTTTATGTTCATAATTAAAGAATAAAGATATAGCGGGCGGAGGTCAACATGTTTCAACAATCTTACGATATTCTTCTATCGTCTCCGCGTGAACTGCCCTATCCCGCAAAGCCGCGCCGCCGGGAACGCCTTTTGTGTACGCGCAAAATTGTTTTCTCATTTCCAGACATGCTGTCCGTTCGCCGATATCCCCGGCGAGCATTTCAAGATGACGAAGAGCGGCGGCTACTCTTTTTGAAAAAGAAGCCGGCTGCCACTCTCCGGTTTCCAGTAATGACAGCGTTGTAGAAAAAATAAAAGGATTACCCATCGCGCCGCGCGCAAACATAACAGCCGCGCAGTCTGTCTCCTTGAGCAATTTCATCGCGTCTTCGGGCGTGTACAGATCGCCAGAACCGGTGACAGGAACAGAAAGGCGCGTAACTAAATCCGTGATGTGAGACCAATCGCTCCTGCCGCCGTAATTTTGCGCCCGTGTGCGCGGATGAAGACTTACCATTTGCGCTCCGGCTTCAACCGCGGTACGGGCACACTCAGCGTAATTGAGCGAAGAACTGTCCCACCCCGAACGAATCTTAATTGTGACAGGAATATTTCCCAAACTTTCACGGGAAGCGCGTACCGCGGCTTCGACAATACGCCCAAGTTGACTCGGATTCTTCATCAACGCCGATCCCGCGCCGTTTTTTACAACCTTGGGAACAGGGCAGCCGCAATTGATATCGATCGCGTCAGGTTTTAGCGGAGCAAGAAGAGAAGCCGCTTTATAAATCGATTCGCTCTCCCCTCCGAAAAGCTGAATGGCGTAATATTTTTCATTTTCTCCGCGACGAACAAGGTTAACAGAAGAATTTTTGAGAGAAGAGTTCTCTGCATCCAACCCGTAACGGGCATGGTTACGATACAACGCTTCCGCGGAAACTAGCTCTGTAAATGAAAAACTCGCTCCCTCTTCAGCGCAGATGGAACGAAACGCGCGATCTGTGTAACCGGCGACAGGCGCGAGAAAGAGATTGCCGTAAAGTTCGAGAGAGCCGATTTTTACAGGATGATATAAGGTTTTCAATTACTCGTTCGGTAAACCAAAAAACTTATTCGCGTTATCCCAAAGCTGATTTGCAAGCTCTTCCTCATCCATTTCGAGTCTGTCCGACATGTAACGCGCGGTGATAGGAAGATATTTGGGCATATTCCGCTTGCCGCGGTAATCAGCGGGAACCATGAAGGGAGCTTCCGACTCGATCAGTATGCGATCAATAGGCAGAACATCAATTGCTTCGTGTAAATTTTTCGCGTTTTTATAGGTCAAGTTTCCGGCAAAAGAAAAATAGAGGTTGAGTTCAAGCGCTTTTTCAGCGTAGGCGGCATCCTCGGAATAACAATGCAAAACACCGCCGCGGGGAGGAAGGCGGTCGCGGAGAATGTCGAGCACATCATGTCCGGCGTCGCGGTTGTGAATAATGACCGGCAGATTTAGTTTGGCAGCAAGATCGAGCTGGGTGATAAAAAGTTCTATCTGGGATTTTTTATCCCCGAACTTTCGGTAATAATCGAGACCTATCTCTCCAATAGCAACGACCCTCAAGTTTTGGACGCTCTGCTCGATTTTTTCCAGCCAGTCCTTGCCGGGGTTCTGCACCTCGGAAGGACTTACGCCAATTGCATGATACACATTTGCCGCGGACTTCAGGTTGTCATAAACCTGACCAAAATCGTGAAGACTGTTACAAATCGACACAATTCGGTTGACGGAAGCCTGACGGGCTTCCTGAATCACGATGAGTTGTTCAATCGGGTCGTCAACAATTAGCCCCAAATGGGCATGAGTATCAAAATACTGCATAGCTTAATCCAAAAGTATGATAGGTATACACCAAACTGGTATATTTAACTATAACACGAGATTGTCCCATAGTCAATATTTAATTGACTATTGAATTTTTTACAGTTACAGTTTTCAAAACAAAATACAAAAAAGGTGGCAGCCACCTTTTTTGTATTTTGTTATAATGTCGGTTATCGAAAAATAACACTAAAAAGGCAGTAAGTAGGCTTTTTCTTTACCTTCCTCCAAACGGTGCCAGTTCTTCCCACTTTGAGGGCTCTTCTCCGTCTCTGTCAATTCTGACGAAGATGCCGGGGTTGTATTCGCTGACAGGGCGCATAGCATTGGCGGCGTTCAGGTAACCAAGGTTGATACCGGGAGCGCCGGGAATCTCGGAGAGACGGGAGCGTACCATTGTTTCCGGGTTACGGGTGATGGCGTCCCATGCGCGGGCGGATTCGGCGTAGAGAGACATTGCTGTGGAGCGGTATTCGCGGTTACCTGTCTGCCCGGCGAGAGCTTCGTTAACGACACCGGCGTTGTTACGCGCCATCATAATGCGTTCGCCAAGTTCGAGGAATTGCGGATTGTCATTGGGCAGAAGGACAGGCTGCCTTACGCGCTGGTTTTCCAAAACATCAAGCAGGCGGTCGTAATAACCATGCGCCGCGAAATAGTCACCGCGCTGATAAGCGGCGTTTCCGAGAGCGTATAACGTTCGTCTATTAAGCGGCATATCCGCAGACGCTTTGAAAAGATAATTAAGGGCATTTCCCCATTCTTCAAGCTGATAGTGAGCGGCTCCCATGCGGTATAACATTTCGGGAGGAGCGTAACCGTTATCTTCGGCGCGGCGGTAATCGGCAAGCGCGTTGCTTGCCGCTGTCCTGTCGCCTGTTTTTACATAAAATTCCAAATCGCCTTTTGCCGCGTAGAGCTGACCTAACTGCGGAGTCGCGCGTATCAAATTTCTTGAAAGAAAATCATTATAAAGTTCTATGCCTCTGACTAACTGTGATTCCGCCGGAAAGAATTCTCTGTTATTTTTAAGAAGCTCTGCATACCTTGAATGAGCGTCAACGCGGTTAAGACGGCGTTTTACGGATTCGCTTTTCGCAAAATCAAACGCTTTGATCGCGTTCTCCAGAGTCAGCCGTTCTTCATAAGTATTGCCGAGATTTTTATGATAACGCGCAAGATGATAATGCGGTTCGGGCAGATTTGGCTCTTCTTTGGCTGCCCGCAGAAGCATTGCTCTTACGCTTTCTATACTTTCGATATACGGATTCGGAACGCCTTTTTGTTTTTCAAGCTGTTTATCCAGAAGATAACCGCCAAGCTCGGCAAGACCTTCCGGTTTCAATCTGCGCGATTCGAGTGCTTCAAACCAGTTTCTTAAAACAAGAACTTCATACAGATTATCAACACGAATAAAATATTTTAACATTCGTTCAATGATAGGCGGCTGCCAGCCGTTGAGTTCCAGCAGACGCGCATACGCGAAACGGGCGTCTTCGTATTTATCAGAAAACGCCGCCGGATCAGAATCGCCCCATATAAGAAAATTATCTCCTGATGCAAGAAGTCCCTGGAAATCATCAGGCGCGTAATCGAGGAGCTCTCTCTGAAGAAGTCTGTCCGCCTTATCGTAATTGAACATATAATACGTTTGCAGCGACGCGTAATCTAAAACACCTTTTTTATCACGCGGATAATAACGTAAAAGTTCATCGTATTTCCCTTCAGCAAGCATATAGCGGCGCTGATCGCGGAAAGCCTCAGCGTAAGCATAAAACCATTTTTTATTACGATGCAAAGTAAACGCCTGATGAAAAAGATCATTCGCGCGCTGGTACTCTCCGGCGGCAATTCTTTCATAACCGCGCTGATAAAGCGATTCCGCTTTAAGAGGAATATAAATAAATCGATATCCGAGATAGATAACGGAAAAAGCCATTGCCGCGATAAAAGCAAATAATCGCAGTACGGGAAGGAAATTATGAACGAAAATATAAGCAAAACTTGACTGCTCCGCTTCAAAAGCCGCGCCTGTTCCTTTTTGAAAACTCTTCGGAATAACAATCGGCTTTCCGGTAACTAATTCGACATGAGCCGCGGCTTCTTTTACGGACGCGCCGTTTACAAGAAGATTAACCAGCTTTGATAATTGCTGGGGAAGTATAACCATCTCGGCGATCATCTCTTCGCAGGCAACTCTTAAGTTCAGCGGATAAGACGCAAGCGTTTTTAAAATATTTTTTAAATCATCCTGAGTTAATGATATTTCTTCTACATCATTTATATTCTGAACTTCATCGGCAGATTTCTTTTTCTTTTTTTTCCCAAACAATCCTTTCTTTTCTTCCTGAACAGGAAGTATTGAATCGGTCTTATCGCCGAATAATGCGTCAAGTCCGGGAATATGAAATTCATCGCTGCCGAATCCATCGCCTCCTCCCCCGGAAGCCGTGTTATCGACGTTAATATCGAGAGTATCGGAAGAAAAATCAGTGCCCAAATCGTCTAATCCGCCGGAACTGTCACCAGCCGGGAAATCTAAACTTTCCAACAAATTATCTGAATCACCCGCGTCATCACCGCCACCGGGAAAATCCATCCCCGCCAGAGGATCGCCAAGATCGTCTGATCCTGAGGGGAAGTCTGCGTTAAATCCAGCGTCGCTGCCGGCATCGAAACCTGCGTCATCACCGCCGGGAAAATCCATTCCCGCGAAAGGATCGCCAAGATCGTCCGATCCGGAAGGAAAGTCAAATCCCGAGTCGCCGCCGGTATCAAAATCGGAGTCACCTCCGCCGGGGAAATCACCCAGAGAAAAATCGTCATCCGTTTCTTTAGACGCGCCTCCGCTGACAGGAGTGTCAGGCGACTCGCCGCCAAGATCAATTCCGTCTCCAAAATCGTCAGTAGGTAAACCGTCTGTCAAAAAATCATCGGTTGGCAAACCATCCGTCAAGTTTTCACCAGCGGGAAAATCAGTTCCAGTGTCCGCGCTTGTATCTTTATCTTCATCGTCGTAAGACGTATCAACACGATCAACATTGAACTCACCGGAACGGGTTTCGCCGCCCATGTCAATTCCTTCTTCCTCATCCTCATCATCGAAGCCTTTATCTTCAAAACTGTCGTCCGCCGGAGTTTCGTCCATTTGAAAATCCATGGGATGATCATCGAAATTAAAATCAGTGCCGTCAGAATCAGCTTTATTTAATCCCTCTGCGGAAAAATCATCAGCGGGAGTTGAGTCCATATCATCCTTAAAACCGGATAGCAAATCTTCAGGGAATGAACCATCATCGGAAGGAAGCGACGCGCCGCCTTCATCAGACGCTTTAGTAGAATCGCCTAGAAGATCGGCAAGAAATGAATCGTCACCGGCGGTGGAATCAGAATCTGACGAAGCGCCGCCTGCGCTGTCCGCGCTGATATCTTTCAGGAAATCGTCTAATCCTGATGAATCTTTTTCTGCGGATACATCAGGCAACCCGTCTCCGCCCAGTAAATCATCGAGACCGGCATCGGGATTCGCGTCTGAGCCGCCGGAAACATCATTTAGGAGAGCGCTAAAGTCAAAAACATCGGCAGCCGTATCCTCGGGAGGAGGCGCGTCTTTGCCGGAAGAAGCCGGTTTGGCAGCTTCCTCGTAACGTGAAGGATCGAAAGGGGGCGCGTCTTTTTTTGGAAGCTCAAGATCATCAAAAGGCACATTTTTCGCGGTGATATCTTTCTTCTCATTTGCGATACCGCTGAACGAGGCTCTAAACTCTCTAAGCGCATTTAATGATGGCATAAAACTCCGTTTTATGTTCGATTTAGATTTACGCTTATTCCAAGGCGCATAACTAATGTTATCATATTAAGATAATTATATATCGACCGATAATTGTAAAGAATGTATGAAAACGATTAGATTTTTTATTATTTTCCTGATAATTGCCTCTTTTCCCGCGGTTTTGGCGGTTAACGCGGCTGATTGGGAGTCTTACGAGTTAGTCAACAAACTCTTAAATATGCAGGGACCGGGCGAGCCTTTTATACACGAAAATTTTGTCATTTTTACGGCGGATTCAAGTATCCGAAGAATAGGAGTTTCTTTTGCGCACGAAAAATTTGATAATATTTACTGGTATACACAGCTTTTGGTCTCTCAGGATTTTTTTAATCCGATCCTTTTACCGGGGGAAAAAGTTCCCAGCCCATACAAAGATTCCGGAATGCAGTTTCATGTCTATCAAATTCCGGATAATATACGTGAATTAGAATACAGACTGATAATTAACGGCTTGTGGACTGTAGACCCGGTCAATCCCCTAATCCGCCGTGATCGAGTTTCAGGATTGTCAATGTCTGTGCTTAACGTTCCGCGCAGAATCATAAGACACAGTCCGTTGCACGGACTGCCAGAAGGTCTCGATTTTTCATTCCGCGGACCGCCGGGTGAAATTGTCACAGTAGCCGGAGATTTTAATAATTGGGATCCTTTCATGTACGAACTAAAAGAAAATCCGCCGGGCGTTTACAGTTTGATAATTCCGCTTCCTCCGGGAAAATACCAATATGTTTTTTTTCATCGCGGCAAAAGATATATTGATCCTAACAATCCGCAGAGAATCTACGCAAAAGACGGAAGCATTGCGAGCGAGATTGAGATTCCGTAGAGAGACTGACACATGCCGCAATTTATAAGAAAATCCGCAGTTCCGCCCTGAACGCCGCCTGCCCGGTTTCTGATTTTCTGCCTTCAAAAGCAAAAGCATGATTTGCGCCGGAAGTATCCTCCTGAATCGGAGCTGAAAAAATTTCGACAGTTTCGCCGCTTAGGATCTCATTTAAATAGTTAATATCTATTCTCATCTTTTGTGATTTTTCCAAAAGCTGAAGATCGAGAGTGTCCTCTATCCATTCGATGTAGCGGACATTATTAACGTGCCCGTTGTAATCAACATCAGTGTAAAGCGCTTTTCGTTCTGCCTTTTTTTGAAGATCGTTTCGCTCCGCTAAACCCGTGATTGCGCACGCATCCTGAGAAAGAGCGTTAAAACCTTCGTTTTGCGGCAAGACATCCATTACAGCCTGAGGACGCAAAGGGCGGCGTTTTTCAATATCGACAATTAACCAGCCGCTTCGGGCTGAAACAACCGCGCTGCCATTACTGTCTGTAATTTGATAATCACGGATCGCGAAAAGTTTTTCAAAACCCCGTGGCCAGCTCTTAACAGTGATTGTTTCCCAATAGTTAGGTCGTTTATCAACCAACACAGTAATTCGCGAAAGAATCCATCCCTGTTTAGTGCGCGCCATATCTTCGCGCCCAACCCCAAGATTTTCGGCATGACAAATCGCCGCCTCCTGAAAAAACTTAAACACAGCGTCCAATGTCAATTTATCTGATTTATCAATCGAACCGAACCGCACGTTACATTTTTCCTGCCACACATCCACGATTCCCGTTCCCTTTGGATTTGCCGGATCACACATTATACTTTCTGCCATAACTGAAGGTTATTGAAAAAATGGAAAATTTACAAGGTAGCAATAAATGTGGTGGCAGCCACCTTTTTGGTATTTTCTTCATTACAACAATGTCTGCAATCGTAAAAAAGTATACACATATAATTGGATTTATATTTATTATTAATTCATAAAAATGCTTGACAAATTGTGTAATATTGAATAAAATTGAAGATAAGGAGATACCGAATGGCTAAAACAATAACTTTACGGGTTGATGATAATATTTACAATACACTTAAAAGGGCTGCGGATGGAGATAGAAGAACAATATCCAACTATATAGAATATGCCACGATAAACTATATTTTTAATAACAATATTGTTGATGATATTGAGATGAATGAAATATTATTTTTTGAAAAGGATTTAAAAAATGGTATTGATGATATAAAGAAAGGACGGTATAAAATAATTGGATAAATATAAAATTGCAGAAACTGAAACA
>Ga0209755_10003404_pt1 | contig 19997 bp, 14 predicted proteins | sample TergutCo191P1_FD_187301 | JGI IMG/M metagenome (GOLD analysis project Ga0209755, IMG submission 187301) | Cornitermes sp. P1 segment gut microbial communities from Petit-Saut dam, French Guiana - Co191P1 (SPAdes) (version 2) | ecosystem: Host-associated > Arthropoda: Insects > Digestive system...
CACCAAAAACTTTTTGCAAAAAGTTTTCTGGACTTTCAAAAACCTTGTCGGGTGTGGGGTGAAACCCCACGACTTTAACCTGAATCCTTTCGTGATTAGCTCACGAAAGGATTATATCATGGATTAACGCGAATGTCAAGGACAAATATTTAAGGTTCGTTGGGTGGTGACAGTATATTTACAAAAAAATTCGCAAATATATTTGCATTTTCAACAGAGCGAACTGTAACAACCGCATTTCCCGGATTTAGCATAACCATCAATCCATTTTGGTCAACAGACACAAAGAAAGTGTCATTTGTTTCCCATTGCACTTCTTGGTTTTCTGCATTTGCCGGCACAAATCGCAAGCTGTTAGCTAAAGAAAAGGTATCTCCTACAACCCCATTGATTTGTGCGTTTCCTACTAAATATAACCGTTCAAGAGTTACTCTGTTCGACATAATCGTTGCCATTGCTTGCGCTCGTTGATTACCATCAAGAGTTTCAACTGTAATCGTCACAGGCAAAATCGTGGCTTCAATTGCTGTTAAGGTGCCTGTGTCAGGGTCAACAACCAACGCAGGATTGTTGCTTGACCAACGAACAGCTTGGTTAGTCGCATTTGCAGGATAGATAGTGTGACTTAAAGTTATATTGTGTCCTTCAATGATAACAAATGTGCTTCGTTCAAGGGTAATCCGCTGAACAGGGATATAAGCAGGGGTGTCATCCGGCGGGGGAGTATAACTTGTATCGTTTACAGGGTCAGGTGAAGCAGGCGTACCCACTACTATCCTTGAAGTGGCGGAAAGCTCTTGCTCGGCAATTAAACCGACAGCAGTAATAGTCGCCTCGCCGTATGCAAGTCCTCTGATTCTGCCACGATTGCACACACTGACAACATACGGGTCGCTACTGCTCCAGTAAACTGCACGGCTTTCTACCGAAATTGGGGCAAACACAGGGGAAAGCTGTACCACCTGTCCTATATCAATATATTTTTCGGTGACATTCAAAAATAGCCCAGACACAAACCCCGCGTGAGGGGGGATATGCCCGCCCTCTGGTGGGCGTTGGTCAGGTTCTTCGTTGCAACCAACCAAAAACATAGAGGTAAGCAAAAGAGAAACCAGTAAAACCATTGTTAATAATATTTTTTTCAAGGATAGTGTCCTCCTGATATATTCTGACTATATTATAACTAACAGCAATGGGAAATACAAGAAACAAATTGTTAATTTTCTGTGGGATTGTGGAAACAAAAATGTTGCGGTGGGAGGCTCTCTGGGTGACGTTCCATGACCAACAGCACCCGTAGGGGCGGGTTTCCATGCCCGCCCGCTCGAACGGCACAAGCAAACCAACATAGGGGCGGATTTCGCTGAACAAAACGCTCACCTAATGGATTGCTTCGGCGAAAATCACGCCTCGCAATGACGTTCCTTTGGCTTGAATTATGACGACAAGTTTGTTTCGTCATCAGGCTCGATTTTGCTTTTTAGGTTGCGGATAAAAATGCGGTATTTTGCTACGCCGGAGGCAATAAGCAAGAGCATAACAATCGACGACGCAAGACCCTCCCAAAAGCTGTGGTAATCCACTACTAATTTTGACATAACAAACGCGGCAACAAGCACCGATTCTGCGGCACACCAAAGGCGTAATTTCTTCCCCTCTAATTTGTATATCGCAAACCCAAGTATAGCAGAAAAAAACAGCAGATAAAGCAACGCCCCTAAAAAATCTTCTTGTGAAGAAGTTGCAATTAAGCACTTCAACATTACAACTACTGTCAGTCGAGTAATCTGCTCATTTCGCCACTGTTCTTCCCATGGTAATGCTGTTTTTGTGAAAATCTTTGCCTTCCCGGTTGCAAACTGCCACACATCCATGGCAAGCATTAGGGCGGTGCTTAAAGAAAACAGTAGAATTGTTATAAATATAGAAAACGCTATATATATTCCTCTTTCTGTATCAAATAAGTCGCCAGATTGAACGGGAATTGACATGAATACCACCAGTCGCACAACCAAAAGTACCACGTGTTTCCACCGCCCCTTGCCTTTGCCCGGCTCGAAGAGTGCGAATGTCCACAATGCAGAAATCACCCCTCCCCAAAAGATGGGGAATACGAGAACAAACCATCCGCTACCATCTTCACTGTACCCGCCTGTGATTAGCCAAAACGCAATGTAACCAAGGGTAAACAGGGTATTCAGAAATACGCTGGCTTTGATTAAATGCTTTTTCACACGCGCCACCCGCGAGGGAAAATCACACACGGGCAAGGTGTAATTTTTTTATTCATCTCACGCATCCTTTCTGTAATTTTTTCAAACCAATTCTTTGTATGCGAAATATCCGCTTGCCAACAGCCTTTCGGTGGCTTTATTTGCCCTTTCGGGGCAGTCGAACAGCCCGAATACTGCCGCTCCCGACCCGGACAGCATGGAGATAACCGCTCCCTGCTCGGCAAGCATAGCTTTGATTGCTCGGCTGTCCTCCACCATCACAGACTCGAAAGCGTTGTAGGCGTGGAGCGACATTTCTTGCAGGTTGCCAGCTGACAGAGCGGTGGCGAAAAGGGTGGAATCTTTGTACTCCGCACGTGGTGGCAGACCTGCATACGCCTGTGCGGTGGACACTCCTGCGCCCCCTTTGCCGATGACAATGTGGCATGGTGGCAATGTGGGCAGAGGTGTCAGCACCTCCCCGATTCCCGTGGCACGGGCGCACCCGCCCATAACGCAAAATGGCACATCTGCTCCGATTGTCCCTCCAACTGCGCACAATGTTGCGGTGGAGAGGGGAAAGCCTGCAAGCTGGTTCAGTCCATGTAGGACGGCGGCGGCGTCTGCGCTTGCTCCACCTAATCCCGCCTCGGAGGGAATGTGCTTTTCGATATGTATTTCCACCGCGAGAGCCACCCCTGCGGCAGAGCAAAACGCCTCGGCGGCACGGTAGGCGGTGTTCCCCTGCCCTATGGGAGTGCGCGGACAGGAGCAGGTGAGGGTGACGGCTGTTTCCCTTGCAGGAACGGCGGAAATGGTGAGCATATCATGGAGCGGAATGGTGTGCATGATGGTGTCAATATTATGATAGCCGTCGGGGCGTTTGTCTAAAACCTCAAGAAAAAGATTTATCTTCGCATAAGCGGGAATTGTGATTTTCATAAGATTATTATAGCATGATTTTGCGAAAAATGCAAGAAAAAAGCCAGCTTTCAAATTTCAAATTTAAGAAAAAGGTCAAGACCTTGGGCTTTCAGCCCAAACCCGACCACCTTTTTGAAAAAAGGTGGAACAAAAACTTTATCGCAAAAGCACAGAGTGCTTTTGTACCAAAGTTTTTGAGGTTCTTAGGAACTTTTTTCAAAAAGTTCTTAAGTGGGGTTTGGGGCAACGCCCCAAGGCACTCTGAAGCCGACTAAAATCCTTTAGCCAGCTCAGCAATAACTTCCTCCACCCGCTCCGCAGAAATTTTCGCTCCGGTGAAAATCTCCACCGCCTCCGCTCCTTGTGCCACAAGCATGGGCAGTCCGTTTGCGGTGGGAATGCCGAGCTGCTCCCCCTGTTGAAGCAAGCGGGTTTTAGCCGGATTGTAGATTAGGTCAAGCACACCCTTGCAAGCAGGAAACGCAGTCAAACAGACGGGTGAATCCTCCACATTCGGGTACATTCCCACCGGAGTGGTGTTGATGATGACCGCAGCATCTGCGTGGCGGGCGATATTGTCGTAGTTGTCATCCCCACGGCGAGAGATAGTGACCACTTCCCCTGCCCCCTCGTCTGACAGCACGCACCGCACCGTGCGAGCCGAGCCACCATCACCGAGAACAAGGACTTTCTTCCCCCTCACCCTCACCCCCGAACGGCGGAGCATATAGGCAAAGCCAAAATAGTCGGTGTTATGCCCTGACAGCGTGGCGTCTGCCTCACGGCGAATGGTGTTCACGCTGCCGATACGCTGTGCAAGTTCGGAAATGCGGGTGCAGAGCGGCATCACGTCGATTTTGTATGGTATGGTCACATTTAGTCCCGCATAGTCACCATGCCCCACAAAGTTTTCCACCTCGTGGGGCTCAAGTTCGATTAGGTCATAGTCGTACCCCCCCAGCAGACGGTGAATCTGCGGGGAGATGGAGTGGGACAGCTTTCGTCCGAGAAGTGCGTAGTTTGACATGGTGTGAATATTCTTTCTTAAAAATTATTACAATGATAAATCTCTTCGCCACCCGTAATCCGACTTACTCCCCCGCATAATGTCAATGGGGAAATGAATATTTGTTCTGTAAACATTTTGTGAATGCGGGGAGCGGGTTGGGTAATCGGGCGACCGAGGACGGTCGTCCCTACGGGTGCGGTGCGCCCTTGACCTTATTCCTCTCCCGTGGAGGGGTGCCGTAGGCGGGGTGGTTCAGCGGTATGTTGCTGGGCGGGTGAACCCCGCCCCTACAGGTGCGGTTTTGTTGTCTGTAGGGGCGCGCATCGCGCGTCCGTTTGTTGGGTGCGCGCCGTTAAACGGACGGCAGGTTGCCGTACCTACGGGTGTAGTCACACCCATGCCTCCCTCTGAGAGGGAGGTGTCAGCGTAGCTGACTGAGGGAGTGTTTTTCCTAACTCCCTCCACCGCAAGCGGTTCCCCTCCCTCCACGAGGGAGGCAAAGGGCGGGTGCGGTTAGGAGGCGGGGTGCAGTTGTGCCCTTGACCTTTGCCCTCTTTTTCAAAGAGGGTGGATTGCGACTGCTCTTGTCGCAAGACGGGTGTTTTGCCTGTACTGTTTGAACGGACGAGTTGCCGTCCCTACACAATATTTCGTCTGTTCCGTTCATGCGGACGACCGAGGGCGGTCGCCCCTACGGGGTGCGGTGGGAAAAGAGGGGGCGGGCGAACACAGTTCGCCCCTACAGGGTTTCGGTTGTTCCGTTCGGGCGGGTCGCCCAGGGGTGCGACCCCTACAAATGCGCCCTTGCTCTTTTTCAATAAAATAATTTGCGTAGCAAATTTACATCAATTCTTCATTCTTCATTTTTAATTCTTCATTCCTACGCTTTTTTTATCTCCAATTCACCATCTCCACCCATACCAATGCCCAAAAATTCCGGGCGGCTGTGGTAGTCGGAAATGAGAATCGCGGCGATTTTGTCTTCCACGTGTCGCTGGATATAGCGGCGCATATTCCTCGCACCATATTTCGCATCAAATGACTGCTCGGCAATATATTTCGCCGCATCTTCCGAGTACACGCACTTAATTCCCTGCTCCTCAAGTGTGGCGGCAAGGTCATCAAGCATAATCTTCACAATGTAGGTGAAGTCCATGGGTGTCAGACTGCGGAAGGTGATAATCTCGTCCACACGGTTGATAAATTCCGGGCGGAGGAAGGTAGCAAGTGCTTTCATGGTGCGGTTTTCCGCCATGTTTTTCTCGCTTTGGTTAAACCCTGCCACATTGGAGGACAGATTACTGCCTGCATTGGTGGTCATCACGATAACCGTGTTCTCGAAGTTCACCGTCCGTCCGTGAGAGTCGGTAATCCGCCCATCATCAAAGATTTGCAGCATAATATTCAGCACATCAGGGTGGGCTTTTTCAATTTCGTCGAACAAAATCACGCTGTACGGGCGACGGCGGACTTTTTCGGTCAGCTGACCTGCGTCATCATACCCCACATACCCCGGAGGAGCGCCAATCATGCGGGAAACGGCGTGTTTCTCCATGTATTCGCTCATGTCAAGGCGTATCAAGGCTTCGGGGGAGTTGAACAAGTCGGCGGCAAGGGTGCGGACAAGCTCGGTCTTCCCTACCCCGGTACTGCCGGCAAAGATAAATGTCACAGGCTTCCGCTTAGCAGAAATTCCGGCACGCCCACGCTTAATAGCACGGACAACCGCGTCCACAGCCTCGTCTTGACCTACAATGCGGTCACAAATTCGCTCACCAAGGCGGTCGATTTGCTCAAACTCATGCTCGGTAATGCTTGCCGCAGGAACGCCGCACCATATCTCGATGACCTTGGCAATGTCCTCAATCGTCAGCTCGACTGTGTCACATTCGGGACGGAGGGCGTCCATTTGCGACTGTTGGTTCATCTCCTCGCTCCGTAGCTCCGCAAGGGCTTTGTAGGTGGCGGGAAGCTCCTCTTCTTCGTGTTCAGAAAGAGCAGTTTCCACCTCCTCAATGCGGCGGCGGGTGGTGGCGGCGCAACGCTCAAGCTCGGCGAACTTGTTCAGCGCCGCCGTTGTCATAGCAAGATGCGCCGACGCCTCGTCAATTAAGTCGATTGCTTTGTCCGGCAAAAATCTGTCGGTAATATACCGCTCGGATAGTATCACCGCACGGCGCAGTACCTCGTCAGGGATACGCACACGGCTGAACTCTTCGTAATATTGCTTCACACCACGCAAAATCTCGATGGACTCCTCCACCGAAGGTTCGTCAAGAACAATGGGCTGAAAGCGCCGCTCGAGGGCGGAATCTTTCTCGATATGTTTGCGATATTCGGTAAGGGTGGTCGCTCCGATAACCTGAATTTCCCCACGGGAAAGGGCTGGCTTTAGTATGTTCGCTGCGTTCATTGCCCCCTCTGCGTCCCCTGCCCCGACGATAGAGTGAACCTCGTCAATGACAAGAATAATGTTGCCCAGTGCCTTGGATTCGTCAAGCAAGCCTTTAATCCGTGACTCGAACTGACCACGGAATTGAGTGCCTGCTACAAGGGCGGTCATATCCACAAGGTGGATTTCTTTGTCGGACAGCTTGAATGGCACAGCCTTGTCCACAATACGCTGGGCAAGTGCCTCGGCAACTGCGGTCTTCCCTACTCCCGGTTCGCCGATAAGACAAGGATTGTTCTTCTGCCTGCGACAAAGCACCGCAGTAAGGCGGACAAGCTCACGCTCTCTGCCGATGATGCGGTCAATCTTGCCAGTGCGCGCCTTTTCGGTCAAGTCAACGCAATAAGTAGACAGAAATTTGCGACTTTTCTCTGGTGGGGCATTCTTCCCTTTTTTCTTGTCTTTTTTCGCAGCCCCTGATTCGCTTTTGTTCCGCTCCTGAAAAGGGGCAATAGGAACAAGTCCCCCCTCGGCATTGGAGGAGAAAAGTCCGCCGAATATTTTACGAAAGTCGATGGGGGGTGTTTGCCCTTGCGGGCCGTCGCCATCTCCCGGTTCACCGCCGAAAACCTCGATAGACATCATACCGTTTGGTATCATGCCGTTTAAGTCATCAGGGGTTATCCCCATTTCTTCCATTATGTTCATGCTGGATTCTTGGGCGCACTTTAGACAGACCCCCTCGAAAGGAGGTCCGTCGCCGTCGTGGTCAAGTTTTGGCAGCATTATCCGTGCAGGTTGTTTCCCGCACTTAGCGCATGGTTGATTGTGCATATGTGTTTTTCCTTAATAAAATTTTAGTTTCCTTCTCTGCTCAGCCCCTCGATAAGTTCCTTGAACAGTGCCAAAAAGTCCACTCCGGTAGCCCAATTTAACACAAAAGTGTCTGCATAGTTACCCGAGAAGATATGAGGGAATATCGCAACTGCCAGCAGGAAAAAGAACACCCCTTGAACTAATCCGATAATTAACCCTAAAAGGTTGTTCATGGTTTTCAGTACAGGTAGCTTTGCCACAAGATTCAGGGCGTTTTTGATAATAATCAGTGCTACATACGCCGCAATGAACAGCACAATAAAAATTACAATTGGGTTGGCGTCTACAACGCTTACGGCGAGAAAAGTCCCTACAAATGCTACAATGAAAGCAACGATAAAGCTGACTAATTCCAACACAGTTGTAATAAACCCTCGTTTCCAACCGCTAATAATCGGCACAAGAAATAGTGCCACCAGCAAAATGTCGATAATAATGTGCATAAACTGCTCCTTTGATTTTATTCGATATATTCAGCAATTATATATTCAGCAATTCCAAACTCTGCTCTAAATGCTCGCCCGGCATAGCACAGTAAAATTTCACCATCTGGTAATGGCACCATTGCAAGCAACCCGGATTCCCTCTCGGCGTATTCCACCACGCCACTCACATGGAAGCGATACAATCGCCCTGTAACGGCGATGTACAAGTATTCTCCGCTAATTACCTTTCGTGATATTCGCCCGACAAAATTGCTTTGCAATATCATTTCACCGTAATTGTCAAAAAGCAGAACCGCATTCTGATTTCCAAGCACCGCTTCCCGATAAATTATCGCCGACATTCCGTAGCCCACATAAAATTCGGTGTAGTTTCGCTCTCCAAAATCATACCGATCAATTATATTATACTCAGAATTAAGGAATAATAATCCAGTTGACAGCAAAACAGTTATTCCGCCACTGTCGTTAAATCTCGCAGTAAATGGCATCGTGTCCACAAGCTGCTTCTCGAATACCATTGCCCTATCTTCATAGGCAGAGGCAATATAGAACACTCTTATGTCAGTAAATCCTTGACCCATCTCGTTTGTGTTAGCAAACACCATAAGCAAATATTGTCCGTCAGGGGACAGCTCCAACGCCATTATATGTCCGCTGTTGGTAATTCCGGTCATCCGTGAAAAATTATGATTGTACACAAATATCTCGGAGCGGTTAATGCGGTTGCGGGTAGCAATGGCGAAAGTTCCGTTACCAGCAACAGTGGCAGAGAAAACAGGAAATTCTGCGTTTGTTACCGAATGTCGCAAGCCAAAACTATCGTAAACAGCATATCCAAACCCTCCGCGGTCATATACAAGCATTCTGCCGTTTACCCCAACTGCAGAAACAATTTGCGGATTGGTGAAAGTTTGCTGATTTCTGAATGCTGTATTACCCATTCGGTCAAAAAGGGTCACTCCTCTTGTAGTGGCAACAGCGAAATTCAAGCCAAAGGCAGCAAATGCCATGTGACTGTCACTATCATAAGCAAACACCACTTCGTCTGTTCCGCTGGGGGAGAAAGCAATACTGAAGGCGCGAACTAAGTGTTGTACATTGGTGGTGGTGATTTCTGAGGAAAAGGCCGCCAGCCCAAAAAAAATTATGGCGACAAGACCGACAATAGTTGTATAAAAAGCTATGCGAAGGTTTTTCGCTATATTTGCGAAATATGTGTTGTCTTTCGGCGAAGTCAAGTCATCTTTCGCCGATGGCGGTGCAGGGGGTGGCTCCGGTTTTGAAGGTACAGGTTGTAAACTGCGCCGTTGTATTGGGGTTTGTTTATCCATGCCGTGCTTGTCCTCCTGTAAACTATCGCAAAGGCATTATATCATGGAGCGAGTAAATCGCTCAGACGCGAAAACAGCTTTCGCAAAAACATTATATCATCATTTTTCGCTTTTGTCAAGAGTTATTCCTCTATTCATGTATGCTAAAAATGTGTATTTGAAACGAATATAAAGCCAAGCCCGTAATGACAGCATTACAGGCTTGGTTAGTTTGAAGAAAAAGGTCAAGGTCGTGGGGTTTCACCCCACACCCGACCACCTTTTTGTAAAAAGGTGGAACAAAAACTTTTTTCTCAAAAGCATGAAATGTTTTTGTACCAAAGTTTTTGAGGTTCTTAGGAACTTTTTTCAAAGCCCTTGTGAGCGCTGGAGGCTACGGCATTGGTGGCTTTGCCGTCAAACAGGTCGCCGTAATGCGTGAGTGGGCAAGTTTTCTGTTGGGGTTTGAGGCAAAGCCCCAAGACAAAAAGACTTTTTCCAGGCTTGGTTTTCAGTTATTCGACTATAACACAACCTCCACCTTAAACAAATCCCCATCAATGGTAATCGCAAACCTGCCCCCTTGTGCTGTAACAAAACTTTGCACAATGGACAGCCCCAAGCCGGAGCCGCCGTCTGTCCGCGACGCATCTCCCCGCTTGAACCGCTCGGTTAGCTCCTGCGGGTCAAGGTTTAGCTCTACCGCCGAAATGTTTTTCAGTTGCACCAAGGCTTTCCCGTCCTTTTCCTCCACAGTCAAGTAGGCGCGAGAGCCTGCAAGGGAGTATTTGCACACATTAGACAGCAAATTCTCCATGACACGGCACATCAGCTTGCCGTCTGCGGTGACGAAAAGTTGCTCTGGCAGGCTTGTGCGAAGCTCTATCCCGTGGGATTTCAGCTGGCTGTCCATCTCGCCCAGCACCTGCCGCACAAGGGCAACCAAATCCAAGGAAACAGCGTTCACTTCCACGTTGCCGCTAACCGCCTTCGCCGCCTCGAACAGGTCATCGGTCAATGCTTTCAGTCGTGCGGATTTTTGCACCAACACATCCAAATATTCGGGAGCTTGCAGGCTGTCCAAGCCCTCTTGCTTCAGTAGGTCGGTGTATGTGATGATAGAGGTCAGCGGGGTTCGTATATCATGGGAAACCCCTGTGATAAGCTCGGTTTTCATTCGTTCGCTTTTGGTGCGTTCCTCCACCGCAAGGGCGATGCCACCCTTAATATTGTTCAGAGAATCAGCAACATTCCGCAATTCACCGCCCACAACCTCGATTTTCTCGTCCCATGCCCCCTGCTCGATGGCTTTCGCCCCTTTTTCAAGGGCGTAAATGTCATTGGCGGTGCGGAATGGGCGAATAACTAACTTAGGAGCAAGTGGCAAAGCACCCCAAACATTCACCACGATTTTTCTCGCAAATCTGTACATCCAAAGGGCAATCCGATAAGTCAAGGTGTACTGCCAAAACTTGCCCGCCTTTACCTGCTTTGCAAAACTACCAATCCACAGCAGCGTTGGTATCGCACCAAGAACAATCGCAACAATGCCAACAACAAGAGCACCATCACGCTCCCAGATTCGGTTAATGTTTGAAATGCCATACACCCCATAGAAAACAACGGCAACCCACCCAAATACAAGCCCAAAGCCCACATCTAAATACGGGCGGTCAATGTGTACTCCCGCGGCTTTTCTCTTCCTGCCTGCGCCAAGAAGAAATATCACAAATGCCCCAAGTGCCACCAACGCCGATACCCCGATAATTGCCATATTCGCACGATACAAATTTCGTGCCTCGGCGAAGCGGGCGGTGTGGGCGTTCACCACCTCGTCGGTGAGTGCAATCATAATCTCGGTGTCAGTAGTTCCATAAGGAAGTACATCCAAAATCCTCCGTCTGCCATGACTGGTAGCTCTTCTATCATTTCCATCAATATAGAAAATCTGCTTACCGGCAAAAAACTCATGATTTTGCTGAGCTCGTGGCACATTCGTATGCACAAAATCGCCATCACGGAGGTAGAACAGAATGCCCTCCGCATGCTCAAGCCAATTTTGTGCAAATGCAAACATCCTTAATTGACTGTCAATTGCTTCCCACGCAAGCGGATGATTTAGCGGATTATTATTTATAAGATGTTGCCTGTTATACAATCGATAGATGGTGGCTCGTCCAAATTCATCAAAAGACAAAAAGGGTTCGTCCGACCAATACGGAGCTACTGCCCATGTAATACCCTCCCCTGCACGAATGCTTTCCTCGCTTTGTAACATCAAGATTATACCGGCATGCTCGTTTGCTTGCTCAATAACCGAATCAAAAAGCGATTGGGTCACATCAACTGACGAAAATGCCGCTGCAAAACTCACGCCACTTTCCACATCTTTTTCAAGTATGTTTATTGCACTAATAAAACTCTGTACCAACATCCCGATTATCACAATAAAACTTAATATTTTCACGGCGGACAAATTAGTCCAGCCTTTTAACTTTGTCGATTTTGTATCCAATTCCCCATACCACCTTTATATATTTTGGATTTTTCGGGTCAATTTCAATCTTTTCCCGAATGCGGCGAATGTGTACGGCAACAGTATTTTGCGCCTCGTAGGCGTCCTCGCCCCACACTCGCTGATAAATTTCATCAATGGAAAACACTCTGCCAAGATTACGGATTAAAAGCAGGGTGATTTTGTATTCAATGGGCGTAAGTTTCACCTCCACGCCGTCCACCGACACGCTTTTGTTGTTGTCGTCAACCATTAGCTCGCCTGCGGTGTACACGCCACTTTGCTCAGAAGCAGGAATTGCACTGCCAAGCAGCATATATCGCCGCAGTTGGCTTTTCACCCGTGCTACAAGTTCCAGCGGATTAAACGGCTTTGTTACATAGTCATCTGCCCCCACGGACAGCCCCATGATTTTGTCAACATCTTCGCTTTTGGCAGAAAGAAATACAATCGGCACATTGCTGTTTTTCCGTATTTCCATTGACGCTTTGATGCCGTCAAGTTTTGGCATCATAATGTCCAAGATGATTAGTTGTATGTCAATTTTTTCGAGTATCTCAAGTGCCTCGTGCCCGTCGTGGGCAAAATGCGTTTCATAACCTTCGTTCTTTAAGTATACCCCAATAGCGGTGGCGATTTCTCGGTCGTCATCGCAAATTAGAATGTTCGTCTTGTTTGTCATACCGGCTTTTCTCCTTGGAAGTTTGAAATTACTGTTCCCTCCTGTAAGCATTATGAGTGTGTTGAATATCTCGGTGGAAAGCGGCGAATAGCCGCTTGTAGCGAATTATTTTGACTTTTTCAAAAACGCATTTCGTTGCGTAGCAACGGTTTTTGAAAAGTCAAAATAACGAGATTGAAACATGATTGACCACAATGCGGGTTTATTCAACACTCCCATTATACCAGATAAATCTTACGAAGAAAATAGTATAATTCTTACGGTTTTATTAAGAGAATGTGATGAATATCTCAGTGGTAGGTGGCAGAGGATTATTTCCCATCTTTGGGACAAACTAAACCCATGAAAACTTCAAACACAACGCCCACCTCTCTATGGCACAGCAGCGTATCTCACACACCATGCCCCTCCCTCACAGGCGAGGTAACAACCGACGCCCTTGTCATCGGCGGGGGAATGTGCGGCGTTCTCACAGCACATATGCTGAAAGAATCGGGAGTCGACTGCCTTCTTGTGGAGGGCGGCACAGTCGGGAGAGGGACAAGCGGTAACACCACGGCGAAAATCACCGCACAACACGGCTTGCTGTACTCCGCACTCATGAAAAGGCGGGGGGTGGAGGTAGCGCAACAGCATTATGCGGCAAGCATGGATGCGGTGGAAACCTTTGCTACCCTGTCACAGCAACATCCCTGCGATTTTGAGCGAAAAACCGCTTACATTTACTCTCGTGCCAGCCTTGGGAAATTGGAAGAAGAGGCGGAGGCATATTCACGGCTTGGCATTTCGTCGGACATTGCCACGCCAAGTTTGCCATTTTCCACAGCAGGAGCTGTTGCCATGGAAAACCAAGCGCAGTTCAACCCGTTGATGTTGCTGTATGGTTTGGCGAAAGAGTTGCAGATTTACGAAAACACCCTTGTTCAGCGGATAAATGGGAATGTCGCCTACACTTCCGGGGGCAAAATCACAGCGAAAAAGATTGTGCTGGCAACGCACTTCCCCATGGTCAACATTCCGGGGCTGTATTTCCTGAAGCTGTATCAGCACCGCAGTTATGTGGCGGCTGTCAGGGATACTGCGCCTGTGGACGGAATGTATCTTGACCATCAGTCGGGGGGGCTGTCCTTTCGCACCTACGGCGACCTGCTTCTTGTGGGTGGCGGTGGACACAAAACGGGGCAGAAAGGCGGCGGATTCGCCGAGCTTCGCAACTTTGTCGAGCGAACTTACCCTACCGCAAAAATCGAATATTCTTGGGCGGCACAGGACACAATGAGCCTTGACGGACTGCCCTATATCGGGCGGCACAGCATGGGCAAGTCCCATCTGTATGTCGCCTGTGGCTTCGGCAAATGGGGCATGACGGGGAGCATGTTGGCGGCACAAAGTTTGCGAGATATGATAGTACACGGCAATGAAAAACGTAATATCTACCGCCCAAATCGTTCGATTTTCACATCGCAACTGCCGAAAAATATTGGCTCGGCGGTTGTTGGACTTGCTTCGGTTGGCGGTCCTCGTTGCACACATATGGGGTGCAAGCTGAAGTACAATGCTGCAGAAAAAAGTTGGGATTGTCCATGCCACGGCTCGCGTTACGGCTGTAGCGGCGAGGTTCTGAACAATCCTGCAAAAAGGGGACGTACTTTCTAAACAATTCAGAGTGAAGAAAAAGGTCAAAGTCGTGGGCTATGCGCCCACACTGCACAAGTTTTTTGTAAAAAACTTGACTAAAAACTTTTCTCGCAAAAGCATTTCATGCTTTTGTACCAAAGTTTTTGTTCCACCTTTTTACAAAAAGGTGGTCGGGTGTGGGGTGAAACTCCACGACCTTGACCTTTTTTTTCACTCTGAATCGCCGAAATAGAAGGCACACTAAAAAGAGGAGAAAAACTATGAAAAAACCACGATTCGAGGGCTGGTACTTCAAGCACCAAGCGGGCGGAAAATCCCTGGCACTTATACCCGGACGAGCGGCAGACAAGGCGTTTATACAAATTGTTACCGACACCACGGCGCACATTGTGCCATTTCCGCTGTCTCAATATTCTCGCAAGGGCGATGTGGTAACTATTGGCACGAATCGGTTCAGTCCGATGGGCGTGCGGCTGAACATAAGCACGCCTGACGTTGCCCTTACGGGCAAAATCACGTACAGCACACTCACCCCACTGAAAAGCAACATCATGGGTCCGTTTCGCTTTTTCCCAATGGAATGCACCCATGGGGTGGTCAGCATGGGGCATGATATTCGCGGAAAAGTGCGCCTGAACGGCGTAGAATTCCACTTCGACGGCGGTCGAGGATATATCGAATCTGACAGCGGAACTTCCTTTCCGAGTGACTACACATGGGTTCACTGCAACGATTTTAGCCACCGCAACTGCTCCATCATGGTTGCGGTGGCACGGATTCCATTTTGCAGAACGAAATTTTGGGGTTGCATTACGGTAGTGCATCTGGACGGGCGAGAATATCGCTTGGCAACATATCGTGGGGTGAAAATTCTTCGCTGTACACGAAAATCTATTGTGCTAAAACAGGGCAGGCACGAGCTAAGCATTACACTGGATGAGTCGGGGCATAGCCTCTCCCTACCTGCTCCAAGTCTTGGCAAAATGAGCAACTTGATACGGGAAAAGCTGTCCTGCGGTGCACACTTCCGCTTCACCGAGGGAAGCAAAATCCTGTTTGATGGGTGGAGCAGTCTTGCCAGTCACGAGTGGGAGATGGGTGGGGCAAAAGGTTGATTATATTTCATCCAAATATTCAGACAACGTTTTTTTTGCAAGCTCGGGATTAGCATTATTCCCGAGCTTTTTCATCATCTGCCCCATTAAGAAGCCAAAAGCTTTTTGTTTCCCACTGCGGTACTCCTCTACGGCGGTGGGGTTTTCGGCGATGACGGATTTGGCAACATCCAAAATGGCGGTGCTATCCGTTTCCTGCATCATCAAATTGTTAGCTTTGATATACTCCTGTGGGTCACAGCCTGTGGTATAAACTGCGGCGACGGCTTGCTTATACGCATTTCGGTTGATTTTGCCGCCGGTTACAAGGGAAATAAGCACAGCCAGCTTTTCAGGAGCAACCTGTAGTTCCTGCGGAGCGACCCCAAGGGTGTTCATCAGTCGCATAAGTTCGATTGTGATTAGGTTAAACGACTCTCTTGGGTTGTCACTTAAAGCGACAAGCCGGTCGAACAATTCTGCAATTGGCTTGTGCTGTGTTAAAATTGCAGCATCTTTTGGGGAAAGACAATGCTCTGATTGATAGCGTTGCCGTTTTTGGTGTGCAAACTCCGGCTGTTCGCTACGCAATCGGGCAAGCCACTCTTCGTCAATGTAAACAGGCGGCAGGTCCGGCTCCGGGAAATAGCGATAATCGTGAGAGTTTTCTTTTGAACGCATTGAGTAAGATTCGCCTTTATCGTCGTCCCAGCGGCGGGTTTCCTGAGTTATTTCGCCGCCCTTTTCTAAAATTTCGATTTGTCTTGCTGTTTCGTGAGCTATGGCACGGGAAATTGCCTTGAATGAGTTAAGATTTTTCGTTTCGGTGCGTGTACCGAATTTCTCTTCGCCTATGGGGCGAACAGACAAGTTCACATCAGCACGCATCGAGCCTTCTTGCATTTTGCCATCGCATATGCCAAGATACACAAGAATTTCCCGAAGCTGTTCAAGATAGGCGATAACCTCTTCCGTAGTGCGAAAATCGGGCTGGGACACTATTTCCAAAAGTGGCACACCTGCACGATTATAGTCCATTTGCGTATACCCGTCGGTGTGTAAAAGCTTGCCTGCGTCCTCTTCCATATGGATTTGACGAATGCGAACAGTCCCACCATCAAGCTCCATTTTGCCGTTTTGGCAAATAGGGCTGTATAGTTGGGACACCTGATATGCTTTAGGCAGGTCAGGGTAAAAATAATTCTTGCGGTCAAAGCGATTTGGCGAGGTAATATCGCATTCCAAGGCTAACCCTAATTTTACCGCTGATTCCACAACGGCTTGGTTCAGCACCGGCAAAGTTCCCGGCATACCTGTGCAAACATCGCACACATATGTGTTCGGTTCGCCGCCAAACTTGGCAGAACACCCGCAAAAAATCTTTGTGTTGGTGGACAGTTCTGCGTGAACCTCCAGCCCCATTACAACTTCCCATTTCATTGGTTCACCCCCTTGGAACTTTCGTATGATAATCTGTGCGTTGTTGAAACACCCGTGCGGTACTTACAAGTTTGTCCTCGGAGAAAGCGTTTCCTATCAGCTGACAGCCTATGGGCAGACCCTGTCGGTCAAACCCGCATGGGATAGCCACCGAGGGCAGTCCCGCAAGGTTCACCGATACTGTGTAAATATCCCCCATGTACATCTTCATAGGGTCGTCAATGTTTTCCCCGATTTTGTACGCTGTGGTTGGTGCAACAGGAGAAATAATCATGTCATAGGACTCGAAAAGTTTGTCATAGGCTGTTTTTATCAGGGTTCTTGTTTCTAAGGCTTTTTTGTAATACGCATCGTAATAGCCTGATGACAGTACAAAAGAACCTGTCAGGATGCGCCTTTTCACCTCCAGACCAAAGCCCTGGTTCCGCGTATGGCGATAAACCCCGTCAAGTGTGTCGCCTGCTTCGCTACGATAGCCGTACTTTAGCCCATCATAGCGAGAAAGGTTGGAGGAAGCCTCGGCACAGGCGATGATATAATACGCATGAATGGCATAATCCATCAAGGGCATATCAAATTCTTGGATGATTGCACCTGCCGCCGCAAACTCATTTGCCGCCGCCAGTACACTTTGTTTGACACTTTCGTCAATGCCAGCGGCGAAATAGTTCCGTGGCAGTCCGATTTTCACACCTTTTAGGTGCTGTGGGGTGCTATCTGTAAAGTCAAATGGGGCTTTGATGGTGCAGGTGCTGTCTTTTGCGTCTGCTCCTGATATTATGGAGAGCAGAGCGGCACAGTCGTCGATACTTCGACCCATTGGACCGATTTGGTCAAGGGAGGAGGCGTAGGCAATAAGCCCATACCGCGAAACCGAGCCGTAGGTGGGCTTTATCCCGCTAATGCCGCAGAATGAGCATGGCTGACGGATGCTGCCCCCTGTGTCCGAGCCAAGGGTGAGGGGCACTTCCCCTGCCGCTACTGCTGTCGCACTACCGCCGGACGAGCCACCAGCAACACGAGAGGTATCCCACGGGTTGCGAACAGCCCCACCGACCCCTGTTTCGCTTGAGCCGCCCATGGCAAACTCGTCCATGTTCAGCTTGCCAAGGACTATCATCCCCGCCTGCTCTAATTTATCCATCACAGTGGCGTTGTAAATCGGCACATAGCCATCAAGGATTTTGGATGCACAGGTGGTTTGCACACCTTTGGTGGAGATATTATCCTTTATTCCGATTGGCACGCCTGCAAGGGGGGATAGTGATTCTCCTGCGTTAATCCGTTTTTGTACATCCTGTGCTTGTAAAAGTGCCGTTTCGGTGGAAAGGGATAGAAAAGAATTGTGTTTGTTCCCTGTCTTTTCTATCCGCTGGATATAGCCTTTTACCACTTCTTCAACGCCTAACTTTTTCGCCTTTATAGCCTGCGAAAGCTGTAGTCCGCTTAATTCTAACATATCCCGCCTCCTGCTTTGGTTTAATACGCATATCATGAGTTAAAATCTTTGTTGTCTAACAAAACAACCAAAATATTGTCATTGCGGGCTTGACCCGCAATCTCATATCGCAAAAATGTAATATGAAGCAAAAACGGACATCTCCCAAATCTCACCCACTTCATTGCAAAAACGGTCTTTGTAATGAAGTGCCATTTGTTTGGGTTTAGGTCAAGGGTGTTTCACCTGCTCCAAAGTCCCCTGAGATTGCGGGTCAAGCCCGCAATGACAATGTTTTTTTGTATCCTTAATGACAATGTTTAGGTTGTTCCATGCGCTAACTAAAAAGCCATGTTACCTAAAATAATCCACCCCTCCTTCAAAAAGAGGAAGAAATTTGTTTCCTGCAATGTTTTTTGCCACATAATCCCCTACTCGTTCGGTATGTGCCATTTTTCCAAGCACCCTGCCGTCCGGGCTGCATATTCCCTCAGTCGCCCAGTCAGAGCCGTTGGGGTTGTGCGCTATGTCCATGGTTGGCTCGCCTTGGTCGTCAACATACTGGAATGCGATTTGCCCATTCTCCCTTAGCCCATCCAGCACCTGTGGCGATGCCGCAAAGCGACCCTCTCCATGGGAAATTGGCTGAGTGTAAACCTCGCCAACCTTGCATTTTGAAAGCCACGGGGACAGCACCGAGGAAACACGAGTGTTCACATAGCGGGCTTGGTGTCGCCCTATGTGGTTGTGAGCCAAGGTTGGACAATGGGGTGTCATTGTGCCGATTTTGCCGTGGGGCAACAGACCAAGTTTAATAAGGGCTTGAAATCCGTTACAAATACCAAGTGCCAAGCCGTCCCTGCTATATAGCAAGTCATGAACCGCTTCGGTAAGCCGTTGATTGCGAAAGAGGGAAACAATAAACTTGCCGGAGCCGTCCGGCTCGTCACCACCTGAAAACCCGCCGGGGAACACAAGCATTTGTGCAGACGCAATGGCGTTTTCGAGTGCAGTCACAGATTCCCGTAGCATAGTCGGCGTAAGGTTGCGAACCAGCACAACCTCGCACCGCCCCCCTGCCCTCTCGATGGCGGATACTGTATCGTACTCGCAGTTTGTGCCCGGGAATACAGGGATAACCGCTTTGGGGCGTGTAAATGTCGTTCCCTTGTGTAGCGCAGATGGTCGGGTGTCGGTGACTTTCGGCACTTCGCCTGTTTGCTTAACTTTTGTGGGGAACACGCCTTCGAGAGGGGCAATCCACAACGAGGCAAGTTTACCAAGGGAAACGCTATCTTCGCCAAAGGCGATGGTTTGCTCCCCCCCTGTATGCCCAAGCAGTCTAAATCCGGGGATTTCCTCGGTGGCTTCAAAGATAATCGAGCCCCATTGTCGCCCGAACAGTTTGTCCGTGGAATTTTCCGAAGAAGCGAACTTGAACCCTATCATGTTGCCAAGTGCCATTTTCAGAATGCCCCCGCTTATGCCACCGGCTTCACAGCACCATGCAGACAACACTTTGCCGCCGCCTAACAGCTCGCCGTACTGCTCCCACAGGGATTTAAGTGCGGTGTAGTCGGGCAAATCATCCTTGTCAAGAGGGGTTTCTAATAAATATACAGGGTTGCCCACAGCCTTAAATTCCGGGCTGATTATTCGCTTTGCGTCGGCTGTGGCGGCGGCGAATGAGATAAGGGTTGAGGGAACGTCTAACTCGCCAAAACTGCCGGACATAGAGTCCTTGCCGCCAATTGCCGCAAGCCCCAGCCCCATTTGGGCAGAAAACGCACCTAACATAGCCGAAAAGGGCTGACCCCATCTGGTTGGGTCGTTGTGTAGTTGGGGAAAGTATTCTTGCAGGGACAGATGTATGGTGTCCACCGCCGCCCCTGCCGCCACTAACTTTGCCACCGAGGTGACAACAGCATAAGCTGACCCTGCGAATGGGTCTGCGTTGGTGAAATACGGGTCAAACCCATGTGCCATAACCGAGGCAGTTTTTGCACCCACTTTGGAGATC
>Ga0209755_10003405_pt1 | contig 19996 bp, 16 predicted proteins | sample TergutCo191P1_FD_187301 | JGI IMG/M metagenome (GOLD analysis project Ga0209755, IMG submission 187301) | Cornitermes sp. P1 segment gut microbial communities from Petit-Saut dam, French Guiana - Co191P1 (SPAdes) (version 2) | ecosystem: Host-associated > Arthropoda: Insects > Digestive system...
GACGACGTTGCTTTCCAGGCGCTCGGCCGCGTTTGCCAGTGACTGGCTTTGCGTCTCGCCTATACGAACGATGCCGACCACCGCAATCGTGATTGGCATGATAATGGCCAGCATGATCACGATTTTTCTTTTCATGCTTTGGTTTTGCATGTACATAACTCCTCCTGCATTCAATTGTCGCAAGTCTTTCCACCGCCCCGACAGGGCGGACACAAAGAGAACCGCCGCTAATCGGCGTTTCCCTCGGTTTGATTTTCTCATGTCGAAAACCGCCGGACGGCGGCTCGCGAGGACGGTCTTTACTTTCGGGCTTCGCCCAAACGCCGGGCGGGTAAACCTACCCCATGCGCAGGCTCAATATACCATGTGGGGTATTTTACTGTCAAGCGTAATATTCGCGACTTTCGTTTTTTTCGCCCTCCGCTGGAGAAATATCAGCCTTGCGAAGTACATGCGGGGAGGGGAACCCCCTTCGCTTCCCCAGGATCACCCCAGCCCGGCCTTCCTGCGGGTGTAAATGTCGTAGAAAACCGCCAGAAGAAGGATAAAGGCCTTAACCACAAGCTGCAGATGGTGGCCAAGGTTCATCAGCGACATGCCGTTGTTGATGGCGCTCATAACAATGCCGCCGACGATAACCCCGATTACGGAGCCTATGCCCCCGCCGGCCGAGACGCCGCCGATGTAGGACGCGGCTATTGCATCCAGCTCGAAAAGGTTCCCGGCGCTGGGAAGGGCGGTGTTCATAAGGCCGGTAAAGATTACGCCGGCAAGCCCGGCAAGGCTGCCCATAAAGACGAACACTATAAAAGTGACAAGCTCGGAGTTTATGCCGGAAAGCTTCGCCGAACGGTCGTTGCCGCCGACGGCGTAAATGTAGCGCCCCAGAACGGTATGGTTAAGGATGAAATGAAAAACAAACACCGTAATCCCCAGCACTATAACCACGTTGGGAAGACCCCGGAAACGGGCGAACCGTTCGGCAAGCCACAGCACCAGAAGGCTTATGACCACAAGCTTGGCGATAAACAGGGGGAGGGGGGGTACCTCAAAATCGTTCGCGATTTTTGTCCTGCGGCCGATAAACTCCACGGCAAAGAACAGCGCGATAAAGACAACCGCAAAAACAAGCGCCATCGGGTAATACGGGCCTATCCTGTCCAGACCCAGCGCCCCGTCCATGGTTCCGGTGGAAAGCCTGGCGTAGTAGTTGTCGATTAGGCTAATGGGCCTAACCCTTGTGACGGTAAGGGTCAGGCCCCGGAAAAGAAGCATACCGGCAAGGGTCACGATAAACGCCGGAAGTTTCGCGTAAGCCACCCAAAGACCGTGCCATGCGCCTATGCCCATGCCAATCAGGATCGACGCGACAAGCGTAATCGGCATTCCCACGCCGGTGTTGTAGATCATCGCGCTCAAGGCCCCGACAAAAGCGCAGACCGAGCCGACCGAAAGGTCAATCCCCCGGACGATAATAACCTGCACCATGCCGACCGCAAGGATAAGCACGTAACTGTACTGGAAAAAAATGTTGGTAATGTTTCGCGGGCTTAGGTTGATCCCGTTTGTCAGAAAGGCAAAGATCACCATAATCAGCACGAGTATGATGAACATCGAATAGCTTCTGATGTTGCTCTTGATAAGCGTCCTAGCATCGGCAGTACGAACAACCTTGGTTCCCATAACGTCTCCTCTATAATTAGTTTATCCAACCAGCGCCATGCGCATGATCTTTTCCTGGCTTGCCTCTTCCCTCGACAGCTCGCCCTTTATCCTGCCCTCGTTCATAACGTAAATGCGGTCCGCCATGCCCAGCGCCTCGGGAAGCTCGGAGGTTACCATGACAATGCTTTTGCCCGAGGCAATCATGTCGTTAAGGATACCGTAGATTTCGGTTTTCGCGCCGACGTCGATGCCCCTGGTCGGCTCGTCCACGATAAGAATTTCCGGATCCGCAAGAAGCATCTTGCTTACGACAACCTTCTGCTGGTTGCCGCCGGAAAGGTTGCGCACGATTTGGTTTACCGAGGGCGTCCTTATGTTAAGCTCCCTTCGGTAGCGTTCCGCCTCGCGAATTTCCTTCTGGCTGTCCATAACCCCAAACCGGGAAAGCTTTTTCAGGCTTGCATGGGCAATATTTGTCTTAACGTCCTGTATAAGAACAAGCCCCAGGCTTTTGCGGTCCTCGGAAATATAGCCCAGCCTGGAACGGAACGCCGCCTTCGTGTTTTTGAAAACGCAGCGCTTCCCGTTTACGTACAGTTCCCCCGTACTGCGGGAACCGTAGGATCTGCCGAAAATGCTCATCATAAGTTCGGTTCGCCCGGCGCCCATCGGGCCGCAGAAGGCAAGAATCTCGCCCTTTCGCAGGTAAAAAGAAACGTCGTCAACGACCTTGATGCCGTGGTATTCGGGATGGTAGACCGTCCAGTTTTTAACCTCCATTACCGTGTCCCCCGGCGAGGAACGGCGCAGGGGAAACCGCTGGGTAAGATCGCGGCCCACCATGTCCCTGATAATCATTTCCTCGGTAAGGCCGTCGCCCTTTACGTCGTAGGTGCTTATCGACTTGCCGTCCCGCAGGATCGTAACCGTGTCGGCCACTTTAAGAACCTCGTTTAGCTTGTGGGAAATTATCACCGAGGTTATGCCCTGGCGCTTGAACTCCAGTATCAGGTTTAAAAGCTTCTCGCTCTCGTCGTCGTTAAGGGATGACGTGGGCTCGTCCAGAATAAGCAGCTCCGCGTTTTTGGACAGGGCGCGGGCGATTTCCACAAGCTGCTGCTTGCCCACGCCCAGCTTGCCGACCACGGTCGCCGGCGGCTCGTTAAGCCCAACGATGTCAAGATATTTTTTCGATTCCTTTATGTATTTGTTCCAGTTGATCACGCCGAACTTTGTCCGCATGTGCCCAAGAAAAATGTTTTCATAGATTGACAAATAGGGGCTCAGGGCAAGCTCCTGGTGGATAATCGCCAACCCCTCCTTCTCGCTGTCCTTAACGCTGCGGTAGGAGGCCTCGCGCCCCTTGAACAGCACCCTCCCCGCGTAGCTGCCCTTGGGGTGAACGCCGGAGATGCAGCTCATAAGGGTGGACTTTCCCGCGCCGTTCTCGCCGCAGATGGAATGTATCTCCCCTTTTTTTACTTTTAGGGCGACATTATCAAGGGCCTTGACCCCGGGGAATTCCTTTGTCAGTTGCTCGATCTCAAGAATGTACTCGCTCATAATCCCCCCAAAACAAGACAGTGAAACCCCTCGAACGCAAGGGGCTTCACCGCAAAAGCAACATTAACCTAAAAAATTACGGGTCGTTTTACTGCAAACCCCTCAACTGGGCGGTCTGGGCCGCGTCGTAGAAACCGGCGTCGATTGGGACGCTGAAGTTCTCCCGGGTAACCAGAATGGGCTCCAGAAGGAAGGTGTGCACGCGCCTTACCCCGGTGTCGCCAATCTCGCCAAGGCCGATGCTTTCCGCGAGAACCGCGCCGGGAATGTTGCGGGTCTGGTTGTTAAGGATCTGGTAGGCTAGGAGAACCGCGGCCGCGGCAAGCTGGTTGGTGTCCTTGAAAACCGTGCTGTACTGGTCGCCGTTCCAGATCGCGACCATGGAATCGAATTCCGCGTCCTGCCCGGTGACCACAGGCAGCCTGTCCTGGTACCTTACGTCGGCCCTAAGGGACTCGATGATCGCGCGCGCCAGCGTGTCGTTGGGGGCGAGCACCGCGTCCAGCGTGACGTTGGCGGCCGCGCCGGTAAGCAGGTTGTCCATGCGGGTTCTGGCATGGATGGGCATCCAGCCGTCGGTGGCGATGGCCATGAAGTTGGCCATGTCGGCGGCGCTTCTGGGGAAGGGGCCCACGACGTTAAGGGCGCCCCTGTCGATGTGGGGAAGAAGGACGTCCATCGCCCCGTCAAAGAAGAAGAAGGCGTTGCCGTCCGTGGGGGATCCGGCGAACAGGGTGATGTTCCTGGGGTTGGCGGCGGTAGCGTCGTACAGGTTCAGGGCGCTCACGATGCTCTGACCCTGCATACGACCCACCTCGAAGTTGTTGAAGGTGATGAAATAGTCGTAGTCCCCGGAGCCGGAAATAATCCGGTCGTAGGCGATAACCGGAATGCCTTCCCGTGCGGCCTCGGCGACGGCCGAACCGACGCCCTCGTTGATGCTGCCGATTATGAGCAGCTGCGCGCCCTGGACGATAAAGCTCTGGATATGCGTGTTCTGCACGGCCTGATCCGCGTCCGCCCACATAACCTCCGCGCGGAAGCCGCGCCTTACGGCCTCGTCCCTAAGCTGGTTGCCGTCCCCTATCCACCGCTCGACGTGCGTTTCGGGCATGGCGATGCCAATCAAAGGCGCCTGGTCGCGTCTACCACCCGCGAAAACCGATCCGGCCACAAGCAAACCCAAGATAACTGCTGTCAGTTTCTTCATAAGCATTCTCCTCTAGTCTATAAATGTGAGATTCCAAGTATTGTATGACAGCCGGCGACATTTTGCAATAAAAATTTTGTTCGAAGTCCAGCCTTCGGCAAAAAAAAGCTGCCCGAAAGATAGTTTCGGACAGCTTTTTCGCCAATAGAACCAGGGTATTAGCGGTTGTGGAAGGTCAGCTCTACCAGTTCGATGTACCTTACGGCGGGGCTGGCATTCTGCAGCAGAACGGCCATCGGCTGCCGGGTAAGCCTTAGTATGCTTCCCCGTTCCCTGTGGACAGACCCCGAACCGCCGCCCACGTTGAACTGCTTGAGGGGCGTGTTCGGCCCAGGTCCCATCTCGGGTCCCCTGATATCGCCGGCGGGATCATATACCAACGTAACCATTACCATGTCATCCTGATGGGTTAGCTGCTCGCCGTCCACGTCAAAGTAATTCGCTACAATTGTAACCCTGGAAAACTGGGTAAAGTCAACGTCGGGAAACTCGGGAAGAAGGATAAGGAAGTCTGCCCATCGCCCCGCAAGAGCCTCCTCGTTCCTAACCTGAATCCCATACGCCTCAAAATCAACGGAGAATTCAGGGCCTTCACCAGGCGCATGCCTTGGACCCCCTCCGCATCCTACAAAACCGATGGCCGCCACGACCATAAAAGCAACCAAAACGACTCCTGTTCTTTTCATCACACGTCTCCTTTCAGGACTTAGTGGTTTTTAGGGAAGTCCTACCGCCTTCCCGCTACATTATACGGGGCATATTCAGAAACAGTCAAGCTTTTTTTTTCGCAAAAGACCCAATTGCATGTTTTTTGCCGGATTCCATAAATTCTTACATCACGCAAATCACCAGGCAGTTACAATACTTCTCCGACCGCTTTCAGACGCCGATATTATCGGTGTCGTAAGCTCACCCAATACATTCAATCAACGATTATTTCTAGGCTTGACAGGTTATGTTAAGATCGTGTAAAATGCGAGCAGAATTGGTGAGGCCTCTTTTTTGATGCTTTAGGCTAGGGGCATTTGGAATTCCCTCTGTCAAAGAAAAATCGTGCGTTGCGCGATAACAATAAATTTTTCTGTTACGGGCAGTATCCCGTAAAATTGCAAAGGAGACACAAAATGAAAATGATGAAATGGTTTTTGGCAGCGGCCGCCGTAACGGTGGTAATTGCCTTGGCTGGGTGCGCAACCGCGAGACCCGATCCCGATGACATGCCCCCGCCACCCGCCGGAACGGAAAGGGCTATGCTGGCAAACGCGGCGTACGTAATTTACCGCTTTGATCTTCCCGCAGGCGCGGTCTGGGGCGATTTTTCCCACATTACCGTGGACTACATGCTGGACGAAAGAAGCATGAGGCTGCCGACACGCCACTGGAGGCTGATGGGTGTTTACAGGGAAGAGCATTTTACCCTTGTTAGCGAGCGCTTTGGATGGCGCGCCATTCCCCTGGGCGACCAGTATGTGAACGACTTTGGTACCGGCACCTGGAACGGGCCGTTTATCATGCACAACAACATGGGAACGCCTGACTGGGGAAGCCTGGGCGCCGTTGCCGACGAATGGTTTACCGTAAGGTACGATATTACCGGAGCGGCGGCTCATGCCCAGTTCGACCGGATCAATGCCCTGCCTGCCGCAGACGATCCCGGGCCGTTCTTTGTCGGCGTTGGCATATCGGGCGATGATATGTTCCACGGGATTACCCAGTACATCAGGAACGTTACCCTGCACCACCGCACCGATCCCGCGCTGAGCGTGGTTTCGTTCGGTTCCGGCTTTGAGGAGCCCACTTTCGCAGGATGGACCTGTTGCGCGATGTTCTCCTTCCGGGTAGCCGGGCCGCCCCTGCCGGCGGGGGAAGTAGCTGTTGCTTACGAAGCCGAAGCGGCGGGTTACGATTATTGATTTTCACACATCCCTTCGGTCGTGTGCCGAGGGGATGCGCTTGCCAGACAATTGCCGCGGGTGGCATCCCGCAGGCTGACAGTATTATAAAGGAGTCCCTTAAGATGAAAATAACAAAATGGTTTTTTGTTGTGGCCGCAATAATGACGGCAATCGCCTTGGCGGGGTGCGGCGGCGCACCTCCTACAATTGCCCCACCGCCCGCCTTCGTTCCAATAGAGTTGGAGGAACCGCCGCCTGGAACGGAAAGACTTTTCCTGGAAAACGGCGCCTATGCAATCTTCAGGTTTGACCTTCCCCCCGGAACGACATGGGGCGATTTTTCCCATATTAGCGCGGAATACCTGCTGGACGAGGAAGCCTTTACAAACCCGTTTGGACTTCGCGGAACCAGGCTTATGGGCAACTACAGGGAGTACCACTTCCAGCTGCTGGAGGATGAGGGCATCCGCTTCATCAACTTTAGCGACAGCCAGGTAAATCCCTATGGCACCGGCACCTACAACGGGCCGTTCATCATGGACGCCACGGAGAGGAGCTGGGGGGACTTGGGCGTCCCCAATGAATGGTTCACCATAACGTACGATCTTTCCGGTGGAGTACGGGCGCACGGCCAGTTCGCCGCCAACCGCGCGAACGCCATCCCAGCCCCGGACGAAACGGGGCCGTTCTTTTTCGGCGTCGGCGTGACAGGCTGGGGCTCCGGAACCAACGGGATAATGCAGTTGGTCAGGAACGTTACCCTGCACCATCGTACCAACCCCGACTTGAGCGTCGTTTCGACTGGTTCTGGCTTCGACGAGCCTACTTTTGGCTCATTCCCTCCCGTCAGATCTGCACGGAGAGCGGCGGAATAGCCAACTGGCCCGCATTCGGCATCTTGCGCCGGATGCGGGCTCAATTTTGATCGTGAATTAAACCCAAAAAATGCCGATAATATTGGTATGAAACGCACGAGTATTTCATTATTTGCCTGCCTTATCGTCGTCCTGCTTACCGCGCAGTATGCGGCGGCTCAGGCCTTCCAGGGTTCGACCGAGGAGGTCTTTAGGCAAGAAGGAATCGCTTCCTGGTACGGGGCCCAGTTCGAGGGAAGGCCGACAGCTTCCGGGGAAATCTTTAATCCCGGCCTGTTCACCGCGGCGCATCCCACCCTGCCCTTCGGGACGTTTCTGATTGTGACCAACAGGAACAACAACCGGCAGGTCTCGGTTCGGGTGAACGACCGGGGTCCTTTCGTGGACGGGCGAATCATCGACCTTTCCCAGGCCGCCGCGGAACACCTGGGCATGATTGTTACGGGCACCGCGCCGGTAATAATAGAGACGATTCCAGGGTCTCTGCCGCAGGCTCCCGCGCAACAACCGCCAGCCCAGGTTCAGCAAGCACAGCCTAGGGTTGTCCAGCAACAGCCGCAACAGGTTGTCGTGCAACCCCAAGTTCAGCAGCAACCACTGGCCCAACAGCCCGCGCCCGTTTCCGTGACGACAACCACCGTCCCGTTGGAGGCACCCCCCAACGTACCTATAACGATAAACATATTCCATTCGCTCAGCGATCCTTCCCTGCCCCCAACGGTGGAAGTCGTGCCGGCCGCCCCGCAGGCGACGCCCAGGGCGGTACAGGCTCCCGTTTCGCCGCAAGCGCAGCAACCGCAAATAATAGTCGTGCCGGCCCAACCCGCCCCCGAGCAATGGAGGGAAGTCCCGCAGGCCGTGGTAGCCGTTCCGCCGGCACCGCAACCACAGCCCGTGATCGTGGCAACCGCACCGCCAGCACCGCAACCTGCATCCGTCGAGGAGTGGCACCCGCCCCAGGCGATGACAACTGTGCCTATAAGCGCAGACCCGAACGGTACGTACAGGGTGCAGGTTGGTTCCTTCAGGGTTGCCCGTAACGCCGTGGACACCTTCGTAAGGCTAAGGGACGCGGATTTTGAGCCCAGCTACGAACGCAACGGCGAATTCTTCCGTGTGGTGCTTGCGGGAATACGGGGAACGGAAATCCAGTCCACGGTTGACAGACTGGAGGCACTTGGCTACCACGGCGTAGTCGTAATGATGGAATAAGGCAGGAGGGGCCGCGACCCGGCCCCCCTTCAAATCCGCTTACCAGAGCGCAGAGCAGCGCAATTGAAAAATCACATGTTATGGCCTATACTTAGTCGGAAAGCAAGCTGTGGGGGTATAGCATGGCCACGACCTTCGATTTTACGGTAGAACGCCTGGGCGAGTGCAACATCAAGTCGCCCATCGCCATGGCGACCAGGCACGGAGCCGGGATCGCCAACTACGTCACCGACGATCAGTTCATTCGCAAGGACACGCTGGTAACGACCGGGGATTCGGAAGAGCCGGCCGGGGAACCGCAGATTATGGAACGAGCGGGCCCCAGGGAAATGATTTACTTTAACCCCGCCCACGTACACGCCGGGATCGTAAGCTGCGGCGGACTCTGCCCGGGCATCAACGACGTGATCCGGGCGGTCGTGCGCTGCCTGTGGTACCGCTATGGGGTCAGGCGAATCTCCGGGTTTTCCTACGGCTACAAGGGGTTCCTGCCGGAGCTTCAGTTCCCCGTCGTCCCCCTCAACCCCGAGGTTGTTGACGACATCCACAAGCTGGGGGGAACCTTTCTGGGAAGCGCGCGCGGCGGCGGCAAGGAAACCGGGAAAATCGTGGACGCGATGGAAAGGCTCAACCTTAACGTGCTCTTTACCATCGGCGGCGACGGAACCCAGCACGGTGCGCTTGCCATTGCCGAGGAAGTGGAAAGAAGGCGGCTCAAGATTGCCGTCATCGGCATTCCTAAAACCGTTGACAACGATTTTTCGATTATAGACCGCTCCTTCGGCTTCAACACGGCGGTGGAAAGGGCGACCGAGGTCGTCGCGGCGGCCCACATGGAGGCGGACTCGGCGATTAACGGGGTGGGGCTTGTCAAGGTGATGGGGCGCGAGTCCGGGTTCATCGCCGCCTGCACCGCGCTGGCCAGCCACGAGGTAAACTTCGTGCTTATCCCGGAGGTTCCCTTCGATCTGGACGGGCCGGACGGCTTTCTGCGGCATCTGGAGGATCGGCTGAAAAGCCGGGGGCACGCGGTGGTCATCGTCGCCGAGGGGGCCTTGCAGGATCAGCTTCTTACGAGGCACGAGACCGACGCCGGGGGCAACCTGAAGCTTGCCGACGTGGGCACGCATCTGCGCGACAGAATCAACCGGTACTTTGCCGAAAGGGAAATCGAGGTCAACCTGAAGTACATCGATCCCAGCTACGTCATACGATCCTCGCCGGCCAACCCCACGGACTCGATTTACTGCGAGCGGCTGGGGAACGCGGCGGCTCACGCGGCGATGGCGGGAAGAACCAAGGTGCTAATCGGCCTTGTGAACAACAAGTACGTCCATCTGCCGATCAAGGCGGCCATAACCCGGCGGCGGCGGGTCGATCCCGAGGGGAACCTTTGGCGCGACACCCTGGACGCGACACGCCAGCCGGTGCAGATGGTGAACAAGCCCAACAATTAGGCGCATGGCATCCGGAAACCTGCTTGGCACGGGCGACGCCGGGCTGGATCTAAGCGACACCGAAACCGACTCGCTTTTCAGCCGGGCGTTGGCGCGGGCCCTTGCCGAGACGGGAAAGGTCTCGTCGGTGCTGCTCCTTCCCCCGGACCTTACCCGGTTCCATTCCCGGGCCGGGCTCCTCACGGTTATAGCCCACCGGGAACTTGCCCGGGCCGGGATATCCGTGACGATAATGCCCGCCCTTGGAACCCACGCCCCGGTTGACGATCCCGGGCGGGAGCGCATGTTCCCCGGGGTGCCCGGCTCGCTGTTCCGCGTCCACGACTGGCGCCGGGACGTGGTGGAGCTTGGGCGCATCGAAAGGGAATGGGTTGAGGGGATTACCGAGGGGGCGGTAAGTTACGACTGGCCGGTGCAGGTGAACGGGCTTTTGCGCGACGGCGGTTTCGACCTTATAGTCTCGCTTGGGCAGGTGGTGCCGCACGAGGTTGTCGGCATGGCGAACCACGCGAAAAACATTCTGGTGGGAACCGGCGGCAAGGAGGCGATCGACAAGAGCCACTTCGCCGGGGCGGTTTACGGAATGGAAAGGCTGATGGGACATACCGACACCCCGGTCCGGGCAATGTTCGACGAGGGGCTGAACCGTTTCGCCGGGCAACTGCCCCCGGTGTTCTACGCACTGACGGTGCTTGGCACCCGCCCCGCCGGGGATCCCCCCGGCTCACTTGCCCTGCGAGGCCTTTACTGCGGGTTTGGCCGGGAATGCTTCGAGCAGGCCGCCGCGCTTGCCCGGGAAGTGAACATCGACCTTCTGGACGAACCGATACAGAAAGCCGTGGTCTACCTTGACCCCGGGGAATTCCGCAGCACATGGCTGGGGAACAAAGCCGTCTACCGCACCCGCATGGCGATGGCCGACGGGGGCGAACTGCTTGTAATCGCCCCGGGGCTGGAACGCTTCGGCGAGGACGCGCACATCGACGGGCTCGTCCGCAGACACGGCTACCGCCCGGGCAGGGAGATTCGCGAAAGGGTCGCGGCCGATCCGGAACTGGCGGACAGCCTTAGCGCCGCCGCCCACCTAATCCACGGTTCCAGCGAAGGCCGCTTTACCGTGCGCTACTGCCCCGGACCGGGGATAAGCCGCCGGGAAATCGAATCCGTGGGCTTTGAATGGGGCGACATTGACGAGGCGACGGCGCGTTACGACATCCGCAGGCTTGCCGCCGGGTGGAACACCGGGGAGGACGGCGAGCGGTTTTTCTTCGTGCCGAACCCGGCGTTGGGATTGTGGGCGCTGGGCTAGGCTCCGCTCACCTTTACAAGCATAGAAATTACCTGCCAGTCCTTCATGCAGAACTGGCCATTTGGGAGCGACGGCTACTTCGCCGCCATCACTCTGGCGGCAATCCTTCTGCTTCCCTTGGTCAGCTTTTTCGCGCTGACCTTCAACGCGCAGGAACGGCCAGCCAAAGGCAAGCGCGGTCACGACCCCGGCCAGGCAGGAGCTTACGGAGCAAGGATAGCATCGGTGACAAAGGTGGTTTCGAGGGGATTTTACCCCATAGAAAAAACCGCCTTCTTTATATCTTCCTTCCCGGAGTCCACCATCTCGAACGCGCCGACCGCATCTGCAAAGGGGATAACGTGCGAAACCGAACCTTCAAGCTTTATCCTTCCGGCCTTGTACGCGCAAATTACCTCCTCAAACTTTTTGTTTTGGAGTCTCGATCCCCGTATGTCCAGCTCCTTCGCGGTTATCCTAAGCTGCTGCACCTCCGATGGCCTGTCGAGAAAACCGGTGGTGACGATGCGGCCGGCGTTGCTTGAGACCTCGGCAAGCAGGGAAAGGGATTCGGCGAAACCCGCCGCGTCTATGGAAACCGACGGCCCCCATTTCGTATACTCACGCAGTTTTTCCATCAAGTTTTCCTCGCCGGAATTAATGCAATGGTTTACGCCAAGCTCGGCGGCCTCTTCCAGACGCTTGGCCACGGTGTCCGCGACGATTATCGTTGCGCCCGTTAAAAGTATTGCGCGAATTAGACTCTTGCCCAGGGCACCAGCACCAAGTATAAACACCGTGTCGTCTTTCGTTATTTCCCCCCGGGAGGAAACCTGAAACGCGATGCTCATGGGTTCTATCATGACGGCATCGGTGAAGGGCAAATCTTTGGGAAGGATATAAAGCGAGTCCTCCCCCACCGTCATGTATTCCCTGTAGCCACCATCGATGTGAACACCACGAACTTTCAGGTTCGAGCAGACGTTCGGTCGTTTTATGCCACAGGGGTAACATTCGCCGCAGGCCAAAATCTGATCGACGATAACATGATCGCCGGTCTTTACGCGGCTAACGTTCTTCCCAGTTTCCGCGACGATTCCGACAATCTCGTGACCCATAACCCGCGGGTATGTCGCGACGGGGGAAGTGCCACGGTAAATGTGCATGTCGGAACCGCAGATACCGGCGGCTTTTACCTTTACCAGAACCTCCCCGGAGTCTGTTATGGCGGGATCCTTTTCTTGCGTCATCACAAGGGACTTGGGTTCTTTTGTCAGCAGTTGCAGCATTTTCGTCCTCCCGTGGGTTTATCTCCCAAAAAGAATTTGGATAATGTTTTGCTGGGGAAGTGCCGTGTAGCCCGCTATCCATTGCAGCGGCACCGTGATTAATTCCGGGAACAGCACGAACGCCAGCACCAAAAGGCACTGGAATATGTAGTATGGGACAATGGTTGGCAGCAGTTCCTCCATCTTTACCTTCCCGGTCGCACAGGCCACGTTAAGGACTGGCCCGACGGGGGGGGAGGTAAGGCCAAGGCAGTTCGAAAGCGTAAACACTATGCCGAAATACACAAGGTCGATGCCCGCCGCCTGTAGCAGTGGCAACATAATCGGTGTCATGATTAGGATTGTTGGCACAACGTCGATAACAAGCCCCATCACGATAATGATTGTCTGCAAGACAAAATTCAGAAGCATAGGGTTTTCGACAAGCGGGGCGAGTGATTCGGTTATAACCTGCGGAACGCGGGATATCGTGAGCATGTATGCACATACCTGGGCCGTCGCCGCAAGGAACATAACCACCGCCGACATTTTCGCGCCGGACACAAAGGCCTTGAAAAAATCCTGCGGTTTCAGTTCCCTATAGATAAAAAGCCCCGCGATAATCGCGTAAACCACGGCCACGACACCGGCTTCCGTCGCCGTAAATATGCCGCCACGCAAACCCACAAGTATTATTACTGGAAGAAGCAAGGCCCAAAGCCCGTCAACAAATATCTTGGCCCCCTGTTTAAAGGTCGGGCGCGCGACGGTCGATCTTATCCCGTCTTTTTTGGAAACGAAAAACCAAACCGCGCACATGACAAGCGTGTGGTAGATGCCGGGCGCAATCCCGCCAAGAAACAATGTCCTTACAGAAACGCCGGCCACCGCGCCGTAAAGTATCAGCGGAACCGAGGGCGGGGTAATAGGCGTGACAAGATTCGCGCTTGCCACCAAACCGGCGGCTTTCGGGCGGTTGTAGCCGGATTTCACCATCATCGGGATTAGAATCGCCCCCAGCGCGGCGGTGCTGGCAACGGCCGATCCGACAAGGCTGGCGAAAAGAAGACAGGCGAAGATAACGACATAGCCCTGCCCGCCCCTTATGCGCCCCACGAAAATATCGCAAAAGGCTATTATACGTTTCGTAAGTCCGCCGCGATTCATGAATTCACCGGCAAGGATAAAAAACGGCAACGCCATAAGGGCAACGCTGTCCGATCCCTGCATCAGCTGCATTGCGATTATCTGCGGGTTAGTGGCGCTGCCACCCATGCTAAGGGCGGTAACAACCGACGAGAAAAGCATCGCGAACGCTATGGGAACGCCAAGCATTATCGCTGCCACAAGCGAGGCCAGAAATATTATGGCCAGAATAGTCACATCCATATGCCCGCCCTCATGTTTCAGAATGCTGCTCGCCGCCTTCGTTCTCGTCCCGAATTCTTATCAGCTCGCTTACCGGAATCTTGAAGACGAAAAGGCGAACAAGATTAAACACCGCGATAAGAGCGACGGACGCGCCCAAAAGGCATCCGAAAAGATGCACGATATAGGACGGAAAGCCCGTCGCAATCCAGACATTGTATCTGTTCTGAACCACAAGCCCCCACGCGCCGCGCGTCAGCACGATCATCAGCCAGACGATAATCCCCTGCGTAAGGGCGTACAGCGCCACCTGTAGTAGCCTTGGAACCCTTCGCATTAGGGTATCAATCATCAGGTGCCGGTTGTCGCGCATGGCCTCGATGGAACCAAGATAGACAATAAAGATAAAACATAACCGCGCGATTTCCTCCGACCAGACGAAGCCCACGTTAAAGATGTACCGGGCTACGACGTTCATAAAGACCAACGAGATCATGACGGCCAGAAAAACGGCTATCATGATTTCGATCACCTTAAATATTCGGTTGGAAAGGCGGTTTAGGTTCACTTTACGCCTCTGGCTCTGGCCGTCAGATCAGCCGCCCATGGATTTTCCGAGTACAGCCTGTTAAGGGTGGGCTGGATCGCGTCCATGATGGCGGCCCTGTCCGCGTCGCTCAAAGGCGTAACGGTCACTCCCCGGCTTATAAGCGTCGCGCGATCCTCGTCAATGGATCTGATATATTCGCTCCATGCCCACAGTGCCGCATCCCTGGCCGCGTCGCGAACTATTGCCTGATGCTCGTCGGAAAGCCTGTCAAAAAACCGCGCGTTCGCGATGATCTGCATGGTGGCCACGATATGGTTAGTCTCCAGAAGGAAGCTCTGCACCTCGTTAAGGTTTTCGCTTAACACCGTTACCATTCCGTTATCCTGCCCGTCCACAACCCCGGTCTGCAGGGCGCTGAACAGATCGTTAAGGGGCACGACTTGCGCGCTGGCTCCCAGATCCGTCACGAGCCCGGTGTGTATCGGGTTTGCCGGCACCCGGAATCTCTGCCCCCTGAAATCCTCGACGTTTCTGAGCGGTCTGTTGGATGTAAACGTGCGCGCGCTGTTGGGCCCAACCGAAAGCAGGTTCACAGTCGGAAAATGCGCGTTAAAACTGGCGATAAAATCATTTGCAAAATCGCCCGTCCACACTTTTTTGGCGTGTTCTATGTCCCTGTACAGAAACGGCCAGTCGGATATGAGCATGGGACGATATTCGCTGTTCATGACGGAGCCAACGATTACCATTTCGATTGCGCCGTTTCGCACGCTGTCCCAAAGCGTCTGTTCGTTGCCCAGCATTCCAGAATGGTAAATCTCGACCCTGATGGCACCCTCGCTTTGCGCTTCCACCTGCGGCTTGAACACCTCGTCCATGGCCCGCGCTATAGGGTGGGTCGGGCTCCAAGTGTCACCAACTTTAATAATAATCCTGTCATCCATTTCGCATGACACCACAAGAAAGCCAAGCGCAATGGCTGCTGTCAACACCGTTTTCATAATCCGCATTTTTCTATCCTCGCTTGTTGTGTTTTTTCATGGGGAACCCCATGGCTGGTTAAAATATAACCATGCCCTGGGGCATTTTCCATGCGCGGATTTTCTATTTGTGTGGTTTTGTTTCAGAATTCACGCTTATAACGTGGATCATACGACCCTGAGCATGTATGGCTATTTTGATACACGGTGAATACCTTCCGTTCAAAATATATTAGCATGTAAACTGAAAACAGGAAAAACGACGCGGTGATGTATACTGCCTTTTCGAACGCAAGTTTACCGTAAGCAAACAAATTTCGGGAAAAAATCAAGAGCCTAGGCCTGCATTGGTGACAATGCTGTTAACGGTAACGTTTCTAACCCTTGCCCCGTTGACGTATACAAAAAACGAGCTTCCCAGCCGGAACACCGGCGAGGTAAAGCCAACCGTTGGAAACGCCGTTTCCGCCGCGTGTTTCAGTATCGTGCGACCAGCCGTGTCCCTTAACTCGACGACCGAGCCCGCGGCGAACTGCCGGCCAAGCGGGACGATCAGAACCGGTTGAGTGGACTGCGGGGAAACGCGCCTGATGCTGCCGATCGCGACAAGCTCGCCACCCGTAACGGTGAAGGTGCCGTCCATGTCGATTGCGTCCCTCCCGCCGCCGGAAGGCCCGCTGACCAGTAGCCTGCCCCCGTCTAGGAACACGTTGCCGTTGGAATCGATCCCGTCGCTTAGCCCGTGTATTCTGACGTGCCCGCCGGCGATTCGCACGAACATATCCGGGTTTATGCCGTATCGACCCCTGGTACCGCCGACCGGCTCGTTGACGTCACTGGCGTTAATGCCGTCGTCCCTTGCAAATATGGAAATGTTCCCGCCCGTAATGGTAACGTTCAGACCCTCTATACCCTCGTAGCTGTCAATGATGTTGACAGTACCCCCCGTTATCAGAACCGAACCGTCGGCGTTTATGCCATTGTTCGTTGCCGTTATTGTAATGTCGCCGTCGTTGATTGTGACGGAGTTTTCGGCTCGTATGCCGTTGTCGCCAGCATGTAGCATGAGTACGCCGCTTTCGATGACGACCCCGCCAAGCCCGCCAATGGTATCGCCGGAAGCCGTCGCGTTTATTGTGCCACCGGTTACCGTCAGAAAACCTTCGGCGCGTATTCCGTGCCCATGGTTTCCGTTCACGTTCAGCGTTCCCGATCCAGAAATAAGCAGATCCTGCCGAACGTGGATGGCGGCGCTCGCGCTATCGCCCAGACGTCGCCCGTCGGAAATACTGTTGACCGTTCCGCTCGCCAGAACCAGTTCCACCCTTTGGGAACGCGACGCGAATATTGCCGAGCCGTTCGGGTTATGAAGGGCCGCGCCGTCCAGCACAAGCGTAACCACATCATTCTCCGCCGTCTCGATGAGAACCTGCCCCTCATGCTTCCCGGAAACGGTATACCTTCCGCCCGTGCTTATACGAAAAACGCCGTCCGAAAACACGACCCGCCGACCCTGAACCTCCGTGCCTTCCAAGGAGGCCGGCACGACCCGTACTTCCGCTATAAACGGCTCGGCGGCTCTGCTCCTGCTACAGGACGCGAATCCCGCGCAGACAGAAGCCGCCAGTGCTAGGCACGGAATTGCGAAAATTATTTTCCTTTTTGCCATCCTGCTCCCCCGTTTTATCTCCGCATTTCAAATACTATACGGATTTTGCGGAAACACAAGCCTTGTGTTGCTTGTAAAATCGTCCGGCAGAAACATGATTTAGTGCTTTGCAGGTTAATTTCGCGATAGGCACAAAAGCCTGTTGGGGTTTATTCGGCCTCTTTTTTCCCAGAAGCCACAACCTTACCAAACTGTCTTCGCGTATACAGCGCAATTGCGACAGACACCAGGGCAACCGCGAAGATAATGATCCACGGCAAACCGGCAAGCCAATCGAAAAGCATTCCGAAAAGAAGCATCCCCAACGCGCTTGCCAGAAATGGAAGTATCATCATTATTGACATGACCTTTCCGATAAGCTCCGTCGGCGTTTCCTGCTGGATAAAGGCGATCAGCGGAATGGAAGCCATCTGCGCCACGACAAGGACTAAAGCGCTCATGGCCGTTATAATCACGTAAATAATGAATGCCGGTATGTCAAACATAAAAACCAAACCCATCGGCAAGAGAAACAGACCTACGGCCAGCAAAGGCAGGTGTAGTTTCCGCACGGTCAGGCGCGTTCCTAGTGCACCGGCCGTAATCCCGCCCAAAAGCCCGCCGACCATCATCACGCTCTGGTTAATCCCCACCATCGCCATGCTCATGCCAAGGTGCTGGGTAATCAATACCGGAAGCCCCACGAGCAGCAGTGATAGCAGCGAAAGCTGGACGAAAAACATGATGCCAGTGCTTCTGGCAAGAATGGGTTTTTCCTTAACGATAAACTGGAATGACAGGGACATATCGCCTATCACCATTTTCGCGATGCTTCCGGGACTGCTCTGTTTTTTGAACGGGATGCGGATAAGCAAGTCCATAATTGCCGTTATGCCGAAACATATCGCGCTTATCAACAAAATAGGCGTCAGCCCGAATCTGCCGAACAGGATTCCGGCGACGGCGGGCGCGGTCATGTTCGCCAGCATGTTTACGACCGATACGGCGGAATTGGCGGGAATAAGCTTGTCGGACGGGACAAGCACCGGCACGCTGGCCTGCACCGCCGGCATGTACATGCCCTGGATGGCGTTAAGGGCCATAAGTTTCACTATCACGATTGGCACCGCCGAAACGAACAGCCCCCGCGTCGCCATGTACAGCACGATTATAACCGTGGTGGTCAAGTCCAGCCAGAACATGATGCGCTGTTTTTTCAGCCTGTCCGCCATGATCCCGCCGATGGGCGACATCACCAGAAGCGAGATATAGGGCAGCCCCAAAACCAGCCCGAACAGGGCCGGGGACTCGCTGATGCTCAATATATAGAGGGGAAGGGCGAAACTAAGCACCATGTTGCCGAATATCGAGATTATCTGCCCAATTACCACTAGGGAAAAGTCCCTGTTCCAGAGTTTTGTTGGTGTCGCCTCTAGGCTGGACTGTTCTTCCGGTTGTTCCATTTCGCGCTCCTTTCGCAGGTTTATATACATACTGAATGTATGTAAAACACGAAAAAGAGTCAAGCGACATACGATCTCGGAAAGCCCCCTTTTGCCATGTCAAAAAGAAAACCCCCGGGGTTGCCGGGGGTTTCTGGGTTGTCTAGCAACTCGCCGATTGGCTAGCAATCGCAAAATGCATGATTTCCGCTTCTTAAATCAAATGCTATGCGAACTGCACATGAAGGAAAGTCACAGAAACTAGAATTTACCCCTGGGTTATGAACGCAGTTGCGGTCATTGCTACACCTTACCAAAAAACCGCACCCCATGAATGTCAGCCCTGCTGTTAGCAAAACCACCAGCAGCCCTAGAAGAAACACGTTTTTCCTTTTCATAAAAACTCCTTATGGCGTAGCCTGCCCACGCCACGTGTAAAATATCCGCCCAAACAGGCAGATTATGAGCAAAGATAGACAGCATTGGAATCACTGCGTGGAGACAAGTAGAAAATCGGCAGCGAATGCTCCACTTGGCAGTACTGTGGTGAACTAGTTGGACTATGTGTAACCTCCACCCCCATTGCCAGTATCACAGGCGGTAAAGGAAAACCCGATTATCAACCCCATGGCGACAATCCCAGAACATTTGCACAGCTTCTTCATAAAAGCCTCCTTAGTGTGTTTGGCCGTTTCCAGCCAAACAGTGATTTTACCGCCCCTAAAGCGGTTTCATTAAAAAGCCAGTTATGCCAATTACGGAATAACATGGCCATTTAACCCAAAAAAGTAGGCTGTTTTCGAAAAATCCCTCTGCTGTGTCCAATGAACAACCATTAATTATTATGTACAAGGTAATATTATTATATGTGACATATAGTTTGTCAAGCAGGAAATTGGACTTATTATTGTCTCACAGGTAATCGGATGACCAGCCTTCGGGAAATTTTCGCCCACAATTTGAAGAAATATCGCCGAAGTTGCGGTTTCTCTCAGGGAAAACTAGCTGAAATGGTCAACGTGTCCACTCATCACATAGCAATGATAGAAATTGCCCGAAATTATCCTGCCATGGATCTTGTGGAACGGATTGCCAATGTCCTGAATATAGAAATTTATGAGCTTTTTATAGATTCCCTTTCTCGCCCTGAGCAAATGGAACGGCTCTACCAATTAATGGCGAAAAACATCGAGAAGGTAGTTGGCGATGCCGTGGAAAAGGCCCTTGCCGGGAAATGCAAGCCTTAACGAGTTGCCTGACAATATAGGGTGGCACAATACCCTTCGCGTTGTTTATAATAACGCTTAGGGGGTGTCGTCTTGATTGTCAAAGTGGAAGACCTGCACAAAAACTATGGGAACGTAGAAGCCGTAAGAGGGGTAAGCTTTAGCGTCCAAGAGGGAAGCCTCTTCTCGCTTCTTGGCACGAACGGCGCGGGCAAGTCCACCATCATCGGTATTCTTACGACCTTGCTGGCTAAAACAAAAGGCGGGGCGGAAATAGGCGGCTTCGACGTGGAACGGGACGCGATCGGGGTTCGGGCGTTAATCGGCGTGGTGTTTCAGGACAGTGTTC
>Ga0209755_10003406_pt1 | contig 19988 bp, 20 predicted proteins | sample TergutCo191P1_FD_187301 | JGI IMG/M metagenome (GOLD analysis project Ga0209755, IMG submission 187301) | Cornitermes sp. P1 segment gut microbial communities from Petit-Saut dam, French Guiana - Co191P1 (SPAdes) (version 2) | ecosystem: Host-associated > Arthropoda: Insects > Digestive system...
CATTCTATATCTATTATCGTATGCCATAGCGTTATTTTATCATAATGTCAGGCTTTTTGTAAGTTTAACGAGTATATTACCCCGTTGCCGTCTTCCTCGTCCAATTCTATCTCAGAAAAGTTTTCTATGGCTTTTTTGATGTCGAATTTTTCAAAAATAACGGCTATCAATCTTTCAAAATCATTTGCGCCAATGCCCTCGCAAGCGAAAAACTTTTCAGCGATTTTGCCAATTTCAATATGACGCTTCTTTCTTTGATATTCCTGCTCTTTTGCAATTTTCTCCGCCGTTGGTATAACATCAATGTCGATTTCCATAGATTTCCCACCTTTCTCTGCGCTACGGCGTTTCTCCTGCCGCATTTAACAGCGACTGCGCCTCCGCTATTGCATCTAATTTTGCTTCCCTCCAACCACGCAAATCAATATCTAGTGATTGCAGTCCATCTACCGATTCGCCTGTTGGCACAAGAAATTCTCCTTGCCGTGCTACTACGTCCCGCAAAACTCTATTTCCTTCTTGAACAGCACGTAGCATATAGAAGTAATCGAGTGGGAGTCCTCCAAATTCAGCGATTTCCACGCTGTAATCGGCTACACGCTGTAGCGTTCGAATGGTAAGCGAATTTATCGTTCTGCTTCCAGTGGTAAAAGATAAAATCCAAATGCTGTCTGTAAGTGGCTCTAACTCTGCCGTCGTAAATTCTCGCAACGATGCTTGCAGGCTTTCTCCACCATACTTCTGTGTCGTAAAATCAATAAATACTTCGTAATTAATGCGAATATCGCTCATTAAATCTTGCATAACTCTTGCGAAATCAACTGAAAGTGTATATTCAGTTTGCTCTGTTTCTTCTCTGCCATTTTCTGCGGGCGGTGCTGGCAGGTCGTTATCTTCCGCAACTACATCTATATGCACTGGTTCATTACTATTCGGCTCGGTCGGTTCGCCATTGCCCCCGCAAGCGGTAAAAGCAAGTGCAAGCACCGCAATCAAAAAACATGAAAATTTCTTCATTTTTATATCTCCTTTGGCTTTTCCGAAAATGTGTGCCATTCCAGAAAAGCCTTTTTATGCACTATATGTATTTTTGCAGAAAACAGGCATGAAAAAAATGCTTGTTTTTTCGTTTGGGCTGTGCTAGAATTCGACAAATTCAAGTTGTCCGATTTTGTACACATTTTAAGACACTTTAAGTTACAGTCTTCCCGCTTAAAAGCCTGTATTCTCGCAGTTTTACATAAAAGGTCGAACGGCTCATATTACCGCACAGCGTGAGAATTTCGGCGGTTGTGATTCCTCCATGCTCCCACTTTTCCGCAAGCTCTGCAAAATTCGGGGGCAGTTCTTTTTGCGGTCTGCCGAATTTAACCCCTCTCGCCTTTGCGGATTTTATGCCCTCGGCTTGCCGTTTGCGTATATTATCCCGTTCCTTATGCGCCACGAACGATAGAACGCTTAGAACGAGGTCGGCAATAAACGTACCTATTAAATCCCTGTACTGCCGTGTATCAAGAATCGGCATATCCAAAACGGCTACCCATTGCTGCCTGACCGGGTATCCGTGGAGCGAAGCCTCCGACCCGAAACCAAAGGGCAGATAATATACACCTACCACAGCGAACAGCACGGCGAGGTGAAGCTGCGAAAGGGGGAAATCCTCCATATACCGGGGCTTGGGTTTGACGGGCTGATTGGCTATTCGCCCATCCAAATGGCGAAGGATGCCATTGGCATGACCCTTGCGGCGGAGGAATACGGCTCTAAATTTTTCGCCAACGGTGCCACGCCGGGCGGAGTGCTGGAACATCCCGCCACAATAAAAGACATCCAACGGGTGAAGGACAGTTGGAACGCCGAATATCGCGGCCCCGGCAACGCAAACAAAGTGGCGATTTTGGAAGAGGGCATGAAATATCATGCTATCGGCATCGCGCCGGAGCAAGCGCAGTTTTTGGAGAGCAGGAAATTTCAAATTGCTGAAATTGCGAGGATATTCCGTGTACCGCTCCACATGATTGGGGATTTGGATAAATCTTCGTTTTCCAACATCACCCAACAGAGCCTCGAATTCGTTATGTACACTTTGAACCCGTGGGTACGGCGGTGGGAGGACAGTATGCAGTCTGCCCTTCTGCTCCCCGGCGAAAAGGCGCGGATATTACTGCGGTTTAATGTGGATGGCCTACTTCGCGGCGATTACAAAAGCCGCATGGACGGTTATGCCATCGGGCGGCAAAACGGCTGGCTTTCGGCAAACGACATCCGCAGCTTGGAAAAACTGAACCTCATCCCCGCTGAAGACGGCGGGGATTTGCTTTTAGTCAACGGAAACTTAATGCCGCTCAAAAGCCGCATGAATGCGGGAACTGATGGAGAGGAGGAAGAACCCAATGCAGAAATTTTGGAACTGGACGAAAAATGAATCTACCGGGGAACGTGTGTTGTACCTTGACGGCGTTATCGCTTCGGAAACGTGGTGGGGGGATGAAGTCACACCCGCAATGTTCCGTGACGAGCTATTCGCCGGCGAGGGCGATATAACCATTTATATCAACAGCCCCGGCGGTGACTGCATCGCTGCATCGCAGATTTACACGATGCTGATGGAGTACAAAGGCAATATCACCGTCAAGATTGACGGCTTGGCGGCGAGTGCCGCTTCCGTTATTGCGATGGCAGGAACGGAAGTGCTTCCAGTAGCTGCCTTGCGGCTATGAATGTACGCCCGCCGATAATCATGCCGTCAATCGGCATTTTTGTTCCAAACAAGTCAAAGTTGACGGTTTCCTGTGCCGGAGCGGGAGCAGGCGGAGCGGTTTGCGCTTCCATCGCCGCCCGTACCCTATCCAAAAACACAGCCCAAGAGTGCGGCCGCCCGGCACGGATATTCTGCGGGCAGTTTTTACCACTCCAATCGAAGTGTTGACGAATGTTTGCAAGGGCATGGCAGACGGCGTTATCAGCCTGCCGTGGTCAAGTTTTCTTGGCTACACGAAGGGCAAAGACGGCATCCCGGCGATTGTGCCGGAGGAAGCCGAAATTGTGCAGAGCATCTACCGCCGTTTCATGGAAGGCAAAAGCTACACGGTAATTGCCAAATGGCTGACCGCACAGGGCATTCCCACGCCGATGGGTAAAAAAGAATGGAGTGTCGGCACAGTCAGCAACATTCTCTCCAATGAAATGTACAAAGGTTCAAAATTATTGCAGAAATCGTTTGTTGTAAATTTCCTCACAAAAAAGAAAAAGCCAAACGAAGGCGAACTGCCCAATTATTACATCGAGGACAGCCACGAGCCGATTATACAGCCCGATGAGTGGGAAGCGGTGCAAGCGGAAATTGCCCGCCGAAAAACCCTCGGCCGTCCCATAAGCTGTCAATCGCCTTTTTCCACCAAGATAAAGTGCGGATGTTGCGGGGCATGGTTTGGCTCCAAAGTCTGGCAGAGCAACACAAAATACCGCGCCATCATTTGGCGGTGCAACGACCGCTATAAGAAGAGCGCACAAAAATGCGCCACTCCCCATATTAAGGATGATGTCATCAAAGCGGCATTTCCGCTGGCTTTCAACCGCTTTATGGGAAACCGTGACAACCTCATCGCCGATTGCCGCACGGAACAAAAAATCCTCGGCGATACTTCCGCAATCGATACGGAACTTGCCGAATTGGTACAAGAGCGGGAAGTGCTGGACGGCTTGGTAAGAAAAGCATTCCAAGAAAATGCAGACACGGAAGGCTATTTACAACGCTACACCGAAACCACAAATCGGATTGACGAACTCGAAAAAAGCCGTGCGGCGCGCATTGGCAAGAGCCGAACAATCGGGCAGTTTATCCGCACGATGGAAACGAGTGAGCCGGCAATTTCCGAATTTGACGAGGGAATTTGGATTGCGGTGGTGGACTGCGCCGTGGTCGGCATGGACGGCAAGATTACCTTCTGCTTCAAAAACGGAGTGGAAATATTGACACCTTATGACGGAAAGGGGGCGAATTTCCATGAATGACACCGAGGCATTATTTAACGAGAACGTAAGGCTTGCCAGTTGGGTGGTAGTAAAACAGTTTCCCCAATTTGCCGCCGATGAGGATTTTCACCAAGAAGCCCAAATCGGCTTATGGAAAGCCTCAAAAGCCTTTGACCCAAACAAAAAAGTAAAATTCGCCTCCTTTGCCGTCACCTGCATACGGAATGCCTGCTTGATGGCGATTAGGCGAAATTCAAGATATGCCCGCCTGTCTGTGGTTTCCTTTGATGAACTATTGCCCGGCACGGAAAACATAACATTTGCGGATACAATCCCCGACCACAGCATCGGGGATTTGTTGGGTGAATGTGCAATTCGGGAGGCGTTTTTTATGTTGCCGAAACGTGAGCGTAAAATTATCGAATACATCGTGGAGGGGCGCAACCAAGCTGAAATCGGGCAGGAACTTGGTATATCACAGTCTTATGTATCACGCATTGTGCGAAGCGCACGACAGAAACTGGAGTGTGAACTTGGGAAATAATATGTTAAACTACAGCGAAACGCCCAAAAATAGGGAAGCGGTGCATTTTTATGTGAGCGGTGCATTTCCCAAGTGTGAGCGGTGCATTTTTGGGGGAGCGGTGCATTTTATCAATACCGACAAGGATTTTTGGAACTCTTATCCGATATTGATAAACTGAATAAAGAGAAAACCCTCGATAAAAGCCCGTATTTAAGCCTTTATCGAGGGTTTTCAATTAAGAGAATTTCTCGTAGTCGTGGTTTAGCTGGTTCGATTACGAGGACACATAACTGTAATCGTTAAAATGTCTGGGTAATCGTTAAAATCATGCATCCAAAAACGATTATGACACATCAGATAATGCGGAATCATAGTCCAGTCATGTTACTGTCTTGGCGATAGTTATGATTGCTTGATACACTGGCAAAAAACTCGTCCACGATGTTGCAAAAGGCATTGTATAACTGTGACACTCTCGGCAATGTGAATGTATGACCGGGAAATTCATTCTCTAAAATATCACGGACATCAAGAAGGTGTACCGTATCTATCGCCGTGTCCCCATACTGTGGTTTGAAGCCATCCCATAAATTCCTTGTGCGCATTATGGCAGAAACGGCTTTTTTTCTCGTTGCAAACTGATACCCTGAAAACCTTGCCATAGTATCAGTAAACGAATTTTGAAGTACATATTTAAGGCATTGTTGTATTTCTAGCGTGTAAGTGTTCATGACATTTTCATATTCTGAATCGTCAATAAAGCCAGCAATTGTGCTAGTCAAATTTTCATAATCGTTAAAATTTCGGATTATGTCATCAATAGCATTTCTTGCAGTAACAGCGAAAACAGCAGTATGCCAAAATGTATACCCTCTGCTATCTTGAGTTGTGATACCGTCTCTTTCACCTAGCAAATTACGCTTCATAAGGTGTGATGCCATATCGTCTATGTTAAGCACATCGACAAGTGGTCTAACATAGAAACTTGCGAATTTTTTGCGGTCTTGGGATTCTAAAATAATGTCAGAAAACAAGTATTGCTTGAAAATATCAACAAATTGCGTCCGAACAGCGGCTACTTTTTTCTCATCATCAAAAAAGTTCACGATTTTCCGTAGTAAATCCCTAAAATCACTTAGAGTGCTTAAAAGTTGATTGAAAACCTCCATGACACAAGTAATGTATATGGCGTATTTTTCTGATTCATAATCAACCTCTGCATTATTAAAGACACCAACTTCTGGAATCATCAACTGTCGCTTGTGTGCTTTTATAAGCTGGTTTGTTGCCTCTCCAGATTCGTCCAAAACACCTAAATATCTTAATAATTTTTGAACTTTGTGGAAGTTCAACTCTGCAACGTCAGGGTCGTTCACAAATCGGTCGTAAACTTCTGCTGTAATAGCCCCACCAGTTTTTACATAGTCATTGAGGCGCAAGTTTAGACCACTGCTTCTTTCAATTATAAAGGTAGGAACCGCTTCAAAGATGGATTTAACAAAATCTCCGTATAAATCCCTTCCAAGTTTTGGCATAACGGAATTTTGCCCATTCATTAAAATGCACGCCTGTATCCCATCTAAAGCGTTATCGGCAAGAGTTGGCTCTTTCTTTGTGGCTTGTTCTTCTCGTTCGTCCAAAAAACCACGGGTATCCCGCAAAATTACGGAATCAAAAGCATATTTATTCATTAAATCGAGTGCCTTATCAGTCGCTGGAACTTTTATTTGGATGTTACGAACCACCTTATCGGCATCTTCATGGTTTATCACCCAAATTGTATAAGCAAAGTCCGCCTTGAGTCTATCCTTGAAGTCCTCAAATGCTGATTCAATTGCTGATGCCAAATCATCTTTATTGGAAGGAATTTCGATGGTGATTTTTAATTTTTGCAGTGCTTTAGCCACATCATTGAAACTGACGAAAAAATTATCTGCGTGAATGTCGTGTAACCTAACATCTGTCACGCTTGCCGCCCCGCAGTCAGTCAATTCATAGAATGTCGTGACTTTGGTAAGCCCCCCATCGTTTTCAGTCAATGCCTTTAGTAACTTAAGGTCTCCAAACTTACCCCTATGTATCATAGAGGTAATGAATGTAGATTTCCCTGACTCTGTAAGCCCAATCAGTGCAACATCTACAACTTTGTCAAATACTTGTAATCCCATGAGAAAGCTCCTTTCGCAATAATGCGATGATTTGGTGGTTTTATTTCAAACCCCATGATGACACAAAGCGCTTATGCTCAATAATACATTTCAACGTACCCATAAGCCTTTTCAAAGACATCGTTGTCCTTGATTTTGTACTTGTTCCACATCAGATTACGCAGATTTTTCTTTACCTCTTTTTTGCCAGCGGTAGTACCTTGCCAACCATCAAAGCGGTAAATTTTCACAATGCCGTCTATATCATTGACGATGCGCTCAACGATTATGGGTGTTTTCCCGTTTTTGATACTGTTGAACAGTTCCGTAAGAGCAACCTTGCCCTTGTCGATTTCTTCTTCTGGCACAACCTCTTTTTCCGCTTGCGCCGCTTCCTTGGCAAGTTCCAACAACCGTTTCAAAAACTCAATGCTGGAAATAAGCCCTTGCTCATGCCGCTCTCGCAAATCTTCCAGTCGTTCCCCTAATTTGATGAAACGCTGGTCTTTGTCGTGCTTACGGATTTTGGCAACAAGGTCAATTTCCATAGCTTTAATTCGCCGCTTGGCAGAATCCTTGTTCTTCTCGAAAAACTCGTCTATAAAATCAGCGTCCAGTTCGAGGATTTCTACATCCTCACGCACCTGTTCCACGGTTATATTTTGGTGGACTAATTCTATGGTCTTTGCGCCGAGTGCCGCCCAAATTAACCCACCCCGCCCATCAACAGGGCGTACAGATTCGTAAACCTTGGTAATCCACAAATAATCAGCACGATATGGCGCAAGGAAAACGTCCGGGGACAACGCTTCCCACGCCCGGTTAAGCACTCGGTAATCCGCACCGAAGGCATCCCGCTCCTCGTTGGTTGGCAAGGCTTCCTGCGCCGCTAAAAGCCCCTCCCAGCCTTCCACCGTGCGGTCAATGCCGTTAAAGTACGAGAGGCATTTTTCCAGCAAGCGAGGCAACTCCCGCCTAACTTCGGAAATATTGGTGATTACTTGCTGTACGTTCTTTTCGTCAAAATCCAGTGCCTTTGCCACGTTATCGAAAATGCCGATGTAATCCACAATCAGCCCGTGGGATTTATCCTGCCCATACACACGGTTTGTGCGGCAGATGGCCTGTAACAGCGTGTGGTCTTTCATGGGTTTGTCCAAATACATGACCTGCAAAATAGGCGCATCAAAGCCTGTAAGCAATTTGCTGGTGACGATTACCAGCTTCATATTGCTGTCTGGTTCACGAAAATAGTCCAGTAGCTTGCCCTCTTCGTCACGGTCACGGCGAAATTCCTTATATTTACCCTCTTTGTCGTTGTTGGTATCCATAACAATGTCCGTGGCTTCTTCACCCAGCAGGGCATCCAGTTCTTTTTTGTAGAGCAAACAGCACTCACGGTCGTAGCAAACCACTTGCCCCTTAAATCCGTTGGGTTCGATTTTTTCACGGTAATGCTTGGCGATATGAGCGCATACTTTTTTGATGCGTTCAGGGGATTTCATTATGGCTTCCATTTTAACCCGACGTGCCAGTTCGTTTTTCTCGTCTTTGGAGAGAGATTCCGTCATTTTGTCAAAAGCCGTATCTACCACATCTTGGTTTACACGGAGGTCAACAGGCACAGCTTCAAAGTGTAGCTGTAGAGTAGCATTGTCACGAATGGAATCCGAAAACGAATAACGGCTCATATACCCGCTTCTGTCCTCGGTCGCACCGAAGGTGAAGAAGGTATTTTTGTCCGTGCGGTTTATAGGCGTTCCTGTCAAGCCGAAAAAGAAAGCGTTAGGCAGGGCAAGACGCATTTTTTCGCCAAGGTTGCCCTCTTGGGTGCGGTGGGCTTCGTCAACCATGAGGATGATATTGTCACGTTGATTAAGCACCCCGTCAACCTCGCCAAACTTGAAAATGGTGGTGATGAGGATTTTTCGCATATCGCCTTTGAAAAATGCCACCAAATCTTCTTTGCTGCCAGCACTTTGTAAATTGGGAATGTCGGCCGCATTGAATGTGGCCGTAATTTGGGTTTCAAGGTCAATGCGGTCATCCACAATTATCACGGTGGGATTCTTTAATTCTGGGGTCATGCGTAGCTTTTGCGCGGCAAACACCATCAAGAGCGATTTGCCGCTCCCTTGGAAATGCCAAATTAAGCCCTTTTTGGGGTAGCCAGCCTTCACGCGCTCCACGATAAGATTAGCGCCTTCGTATTGTTGATAGCGGCAGATTACCTTGTATTTGCGGTATTTTTTGTCCGTAGCAAACAGCGTGAAGAACTGGAAAATATCCATAATCACGCTGGGCGTTACCATTGCCGCTATGCTCCGCTTCACATCGGTGAGAGAGCCTTCTTTTTTGTTGTCCGGGGTATGCCAAGGCCCCCAATAATTAATGGGCATATTCACCGAGCCGTAGCGATAACATTTCCCCTCTGTGGCAAAGTTGAACACATTGGTAACGAACATCTGAGGTATGCTTTTTTCGTAGGCGTGTATATCCTTTGCGCCGTCCAACCATGTGACGGCATTTCGTGTCGGGGTTTTCATCTCGCCTATGGCAATCGGGAAGCCGTTTATGAGCAATACAATATCCAGCCGCTTCCCATCTGCGCCCTCGTTGGGGTACACCCATTGATTGGTGACAATGTATTCATTAAGCCCAATGTCGGCATTTGTACCAAAAAAGCGAATGGGTACGGATTTGCCATCTTCGCCAAATGGGTACGAATTATCCTCAAAAATCATGCGCTTGAATATTTCGTTTTGGGTGACGAGGTTGTGTTGGTTTGCGGAAATAATCAAAGTCCGCAGTTTGTAAATCACATCAGCAGCATAATCGGGTTTTGCGTCGATTTCCGGGTTTAGGCGAATTAAAGCCTCGCGCACCAAGGATTCGACCATGACATCCCCATGTGAGCGCGGCAGTTCATCGGCGGGTATGTACTTCCAGCCGTTTTTGCTTATGGTTTCGATAACCATTTTCTCCAAGTCTGATTCATAAAACATGGGGATGGCCTCCTTCGATTTATTCGTGTGTTACCAAGTCCAAGGCACGTCATATTTTTGGATGTTTTCATCCATGGTGACGATTGTCATTTTTTCCAGCATGGCGGTTGCAATAATGATTCCATCGAATGGGTCACGGTGCAGTAGCGGTAGCGTGACATAAGTTTCAATGTGCTGCTGGTCAACGCCTAAAAGCCCACAGCCAAGCGCATCCACTCTGGAGAAAACCCCATCAATCCCCATGGGCAACGGCAGCTTGCCGATGCGGTTCTTGATGGCGATTTCCCAGATGGACGAAACGCTGATGAACTTTGGAATGTTCACATCAGCGAGAATTTTTTGGGCTGATTGCGACAGCTTAGCATCGTCAAACATTGCCCACAAAAGCACATGAGTGTCTAAAAGATAATCCATCAGTACATATACTCCTTCATTTCCTCTAAGGGTTCGTCAAAGTCATCGGGGATTTTTATCTCGCCGTTCCATGCGCCAAGCATGGTGGATTTGCTTGGGTCTGGCGCACGAAGCAAGCGAGAGTTACGGTCAGTGTTTTTGCGCTGGGGCATAATTTTCTCCAGTACATCAGTTACGGTCTCTGTGCCAGCCATAGTGCGGGCAAAGTCCTCAAAGGGTTGCAATTGCGTATTTGTCGCAGTGATGGGTTTATCTGTCACCACAATTAAAACTTCCACATATTCAGGGATTGCGGCGGGTTGAGGGGACACAAAACGCCCCTCTTGAAAATGCCCTTGGAATGTTTTTATCATCTTCATCTACTCCTAACTAATTTTTTAGCCGAGGTTTTCACTCAGCAGGGCTTTGTAGGTGGCTTCAAGTTCATTGAGAGTACGGAGAAGCCCATTAATGCTTTTGATTTTTTGTTGAACAATATCGGAAAACTTCTGCTTCAACTCAACGGGCAGACTAAAAATTTTATAGCCTTTTATATCCACGATTGAAATGTGAGGCACGGTGGTTTCCGTTACATTGCAATGAATGCGGAATTTTGGACTTTTAAGCATCCACAACAAGAAGTCTCTATTTGCAGCTTCCGTCCTTATCCGTGCTGTGCGCTGGATAAGTAGCGAGGGTAAATCTGCTTGTTGAATTTGCGCAATCTTAAAACCACTGGTAATCCAAGGTCTATCCATTGCAAGGACAATATCGCCTTCTTCAAGAAGATACTTTTCTATTCCGTCTGCGCTTTCCCAGTGTTTCGAACTTTCCCATGCTATTCTGTCGGGCATGATTATTAACCCGCCACAAATTTTAATACCCGTTTCCGTGTATTTACTGCTATCGAAGGGATTGCCCGTTAACACATCAGCAATATTTCCCAGTGGCTCAGTTTCCCATCCCATTGGATTGGATAGCGGGTCACCAAACATATCCTCAAATTGTGCGTTGCCCATATCATCCGTAGCAGTCAGCAGTTTTTTATACGCTTCCCGTGTTTCATTCGCCACCCAAAGCAATTCGGCAAGTTTGCGCTGTTCTTCAAGCGGTGGAAGTTCAAACTCAAAACGCGCCAAATCTGAAAACAGGATATATGGGTTGGTAGAGCCTTTCGAGTTTTGTATGGAAAACTGCGTGAAGGACTCCGTGTACATCAAGAATGGTAACAAATCCTGTAAAAAGACATCGTTATCCTTGGTTTCCAACACAAAAGTTGTGTTTGCGGTTATGCCATCAAAATCAGCAACAGCTACTTTTTTAAGGTAGGTACGCCGAGAGCCGTACAGCACTTGCCCCTTTTTGAATATGCGAATAAACGCAGGACCGGGTTCAGGAGGTTCTGAAAAACTACCCCACCTGTGTATACGCAAATCTTCGGTATCCATATGCTCACCCGCAACGTAGCATTCATACGGATTGTTTGCGCGGTCAACATTGATTTTCACATCACGAACAACATCGCCAAAACGTACTTTACTCAACGACCGCACCCCCTAACAAAGAAGTTAAATTTCCGTATTCTGCCCATACATTGGTCGTTTGTTCCAGCCATGCGTTAGCACAGTCTCTTGCAGACCGTATCTCTATAGATTCACCGCTGCCAGCTTCTTGCACATAAAGCGAGATAGACAAGGAATTTCCATTTTTTTTAGCATCCGAAGCAGTGATTACTTTGGCAAAACCTTCTACATCCACAAAATCATCATATGTGCTGGCAATTTTTTGGATGTGCGATTCCTCAAGCCACGAGTATGTGTTTCTTCTTGTGACTTCATTTATGGCGTTAATTAATAAAATTTTTCCACGGCGTTTTTCTGGTTTATTGGTACGGCAAATTACAACACAGGCTTCCATCATTGAGTTGTAAAACAAGTTTGCACCAAGCCCGATAACGCAGTCTATCAAGTCAGCATTTATCAAATTTTGTCGCAACGTACTCTCCTCTGCACGAAACAAAACCCCATGGGGAAACAGTATCGCACAACGCCCTGTCTGCGGATTTAGGCTTTTGAGGATATGCTGAAAAAACGCATAATCCGCACGGCTTTGCGGTGGCGTTCCAAGGAAGTTGCGCCCATATTTATCCGCTGAAAAGGCATCCCGATTCCACTGGCTTATGGAGTACGGAGGATTTGCCACAATCATATCAAACTGCTGTAGCTGTCCATTTTCTATAAATGCAGGGGCAAGAAGCACATCGTCATTTGCGATATGGAAATCCTTAACCCCATGCAAAAATAAGTTCATGCGGGCGATGGCAGAGGTTAGCTGGTTTATTTCCTGTCCGTAAATTTTCACGTTGCGCCATTCTCTGTCCTGCTCTTTAAGGTAGGCAATTGCAGAAATTAACATCCCAGCACTACCGCAAGTTGGGTCATACACGCTTTCGCCGGGCTGGGGTTTCAGCATTTCCGTCATAAGGTGAACAACGGTGCGGTTGGTATAAAATTCCTGCGCCGTATGCCCGCTGTCATCGGCGAACTTCTTAATTAAATACTCGTAACCCTGCCCAAGTTCGTCCTCCGGGCAGTTTGCCAAGGACAGTATTTGTGTGGAAAAATGCTCCAGCAAATCTTTAAGCAGAGCATCGGGCAGACGGTTTTTGTTCGTCCAAGTTCCCTGCCCAAAAATGCCACTCAATTTTTCCACGTTGGCGCGTTCAATTTCACGGAAAGCATTTACAATCGCCGTTCCCACATTTTCGTGGGTTTCACGGACATCACGCCAATGGTAGCCTTTGGGCATATTAAACAGATGGTTTTCGGGCAAGGCGGCATATTCGGCATCGCCGTCCGATTCTTCCATTGCGGCGGCAGTTTCTTCATCGTAAACATCACAAATTCGCTTAAAAAACAGCAACGGGAAGATATATTGCTTGTAGGAACCAGCATCAACGTGGGTACGCAAAAGCACTGCGGAGTTCCACAAATATTTTTCCAGTTCCTCAATGGGAATCCTACTATCCATTGATATATCCCCCTTCCACCAGTAATGCTTTGAATTTCTCCTCGGCGGCTTTAGCGGCAGCCAAGGTAGTAAAAAACTGCTCTCTCACAATAGCGGGAGGGATAGTTTCTTTGGGTTTTCTTTCGATATAACTGGAGACGGATAGCGTGTGGCTTTTGTTCCCGATTTCTTCAAGGCTTGCCACTTTTGCAAACTCCATCACATCTTTATATTCCATGCACAGCCTGTAAACTTCGCTTACGTTATCTTCCGACATTATATTTTGCGCTCTTTGTGCTGTGTATATGTTGGTTGCGTCTACAAGGCAGACTTTGCCCTTGTGGTTAGCGGGTTTGTTGTTGTTAAGCACCAAAATACAAGCCGATACGCCAGAGGAATAAAACACGCCACCAGACAAGGCAATTACATACTCCAGTTTGTCGGATTCAATCATTGCTTTACGGATTGCACCTTCTTTGCCGCCACGGAACAAAATACCTTGGGGCAGAACAACGGCAAGCCGCCCATTTTTCTCGTCCATGGATTTGACCATATGTTGTAGCCACGCAAAGTCAGCATTGCTGTCTGTGGGACTTCCCCAAATGTTACGACCGTGGATGTCGCTGGAAAACTGGTCCGCACCCCACGCTTTTAAGGAAAACGGCGGGTTTGCAATAACGCAGTCGAAGGTCATCAGTTTGCCGTGGTGGATAAATCCGGGCGAATGCAGGGTATCCCCTTGGTGAATTTGGAAATCGTGTGCGCCATGCAAAAACAGATTCATGCGGGCGATGGCGGAGTTATCCAGCTTCTTTTCCTGTCCGTAAATCCGTCCATAGGTTTGCTTATCGTCCATCATATAACGGATGGCTTCAATTAACATTCCACCTGTGCCAGCAGCTGGGTCGTACACGGTTTCGCCAGCCTTGGGCGCAAGAAGCATAACCAGCAGTTTCACGATTGCGCGAGGAGTATAGAATTCCCCCGCATTTTTCTTAGACATATCCGCAAACTTCTTAATGAGGTACTCGTTGGCATCGCCCATTACATCAGCGGGGTAGTTTTCATTGCCCACCTTGATTTTGGACATATGTTCTACAAGGTTTTTCAACCGCTCATCGGACAGCTTATTTTTGTCCGTCCAAGAGGCATCATCAAAGCTGGAAAAAACGCCCGACAATGTTTCGGGGTTTGCCCGCTCTATGCCCTGCATGGCATCAACAATCGCCTTGCCTACATTTTCATGAGCATTGCGTATATCACTCCAGTGGCAATTCTCTGGAATAATAAACCTGTGGTTTTCAGGGAAAGCGGCAAACTCCTCATCGCCACCAGACTCTTCCAAGGCATGGGTGGTTTCTTCATCATATACATCAGCCAGCCGCTTAAAAAACAGAATCGGCATGACATAGCTTTTATATTCATCTTGGTTTATGGGGCCACGCAGGATATTACAGGCGGCAAATAAATGGTTAAACAACTTGTCGCTGGTGGTTTCCTCATGGGCTGCAACGGAAGCGGCGTAATCTTCATCATCAGCAAATAACGTCATTTGCAAAGATTCCCCTCTCGAATTACCGTTGGTGTTGCGCTTTTTTCCATTTATTTTCACGGGGGCAGTAACCGCCTTTTTTTCTATTGCTGGGGGGAATGTGCTTTCAAATTCTGTAAATATTTTAAGCAGACGCTCATCTAAAAAAGTCAAAGCGTGACTGCGAATGTCCGTAGGAATACCATAATATGCTTCTGCAATGCCGCCTGTTATCGCCGCTAATGTATCACTATCGCCACCGATGGAGATTGCATTACGAATAGCGTCCTCGAAAGATGAGGACTCCAAGAATGCCATAATCGCTTGCGGTACGGTGTCTTGGCAGGTTTCGTTAAATTTATAATCATCCCGTATCCCATCAAGAGTGAAATTCATCGGGTAATAATGTTCGTTTACATAATCCCGGATTTCTAAAATGTTGCTACCGTTTTTTGCAAGGAAAATACAGGCAGTGGTTGCCTCCGCTCCCTTTATGCCTTCCGGGTGGTTGTGGGTAATTTCGGTCACTTTGCGGGAAAGTTCTATAGCTTCTTCAAAGGTTTTTGCAACAAAACCGCAAGCCGAAACACGCATAGCAGCACCATTGCCGAAACTGTTATAGGGCTTGGGGTTATCAGAGTACATCCACTGCCTAAACATCCCACCATAGCCACAGTTTGGGTATGGCTGTCCTACCTCTTGCATAGTTTTAACCGTTACTTCGCCAAGAGCAGAATAATCCCCAGCGCATTCAAGTAATGCCTTGCCAACAGCAAGGGTCATAATACTGTCATCGGTAAACTCGCAGCGGTATGTCATAAAATCGAATTCTTTTGCTTTGATATTGTTCCACTCAAACCGAGAGCCAACAATATCGCCAATTATTGCACCGAGCATGGACACCCGCCTCCTTCAACTTATTTTTTAACTTTAAAACGGCAAATCGTCATCTTCATCAATGCTTATAGTCTGTGCGGCAACAACCTCGGGTTGCGGTGTGGGTTTTACGCCCTGCACTTCTTCCCATGGCTTCAAAATGCCAGCTATAAAAAATTCCGTTTTTTTGCCACATTCCTCACAAAATCTTGCATTAGGAGGGTTGTTATGCTGTGTCATTTCATCGCTATGATTACCATAGCCGTCTGTCTCATTGTACCCCTCGCAGAGGTTAATTCTGTACCTACCGCAGATGCGACAATAATTCGCATCGTCAGAAAAATCACTATTTTCGCAAATTGGACAGTGAGTGAATTTATTGTTGCTGTCCACTTTGGGCCCATCAGTGTAATTCATAATATCCACCATCCTCGTTCTATTACCACCCTGCCTGTCCAAAGCAGGAGAGCCACAAATTATGCAGAAATTTGCAGTCAGGGAAAAATCCGCATTACCGCAACAATCACATGATAGCGGTCGCAAACTGGCAACTACCACATCAATATTTTTTACCGAAGAATTTGCATATCTGTCTAAGCAGCTTAGAATGGCGGCTTTTCTCGCTTCGGCATACACGGCATTATCGTTGCTGTTGACGAATAGCACCATGTCCTCACAATCATAGAAGGCAACGCTATTCTCAATCGCAGCGTACAGCATTGCATCCTTTTCCCAATCTTTGATGCTCATAACGATAAATCCCCAATAGTCGCACTCTATGTAATCGTCATAGATGGCGGACAACTGGATATTGTCGGCAGAAATACTTGTGGTAGGTGTAATACTTGCTAATCCAACCATGTAGTTGTAAAAATTCTTCAAGACACGAAATGCCGCATCCGGGTATTTCCGCTCTGCCCTTTTAAGCTGTTCTAATCTTTTGTCAACTGCTTCATTGGATATATCGCACAAAAGACCAAGATTATCATGGCAATCAAAATGTTTAATAACTATCTTGGGAGCCAGCAATTCTGCCGCAAACCAATGCGCCTCAACTTCCAGCACACCGTATTGCTTCTCGGTTAGCCCTCGGCGATTAAGTGCGGTTGCCTCAAAATGGACGAGATGCCCCAGCACAATGTGTCCAATTTCATGGGCAAGTGTCCAGCGAATTTGCTGTTGGTTACCAACGCGCTCATCGTAGCAGATGATATAATCGCCAGTGCCTCTTTGAATAACCGTTCTTGCTTCTGCGCCATCCCTATCAATGTAGAGAAAGTCATCTATTTTTAATGTTGTGCGCGCATCAAGCCACCCTTGCAAGTGCCAATTTTCAAACCGCTTTATAATTTTTGTCGGATTGACAGGAAATTCGGTAATGCCAAGTTTATCAGAGAACTCATACGCCTTTTGCGATGCATACCTAAATCGCGGCTCATTGGGAATTTTTGTTTTTCGTTGCATTCAGAAACATCTCCACTTGGAAAACTAATCCATCATAATCCTCTTCCTTCAAATCCGTGTTACGTGATAGACCATCAACGATTTTTTGCACGGTTTGCTGTTGTTTTTCCGTTTTGAGGTCAGGAAACACTTTCTCAATCAATGGAACATCGCCGTCATCGGATTTGTACCCAGCGTGGCGCAATATTTCTTCTTTGGGGACACCCAGCGCATCTGCTATCGAATATAGAACTGGTACGGACGGGTTCATTCTCTCGCCGTTTTCTACACGATGCACTTCTGAATGACTTACACCAGCCTTTTCAGCCAGCGCTCGTTTCGACCACCCCTTCGAAAGCCGCCTTTCTTTTATAAATTCACCAATGCTACTCATGGCGCACCTCCTTGTCACTTATTATATCATGAGTGTTTCCAAAAAGCAACATAAATTTTCATCTCGTCACCAAATCACGCCAAACATTTCTCAATGGAAATTTATAATATTTTCATGTTGACAAATGGGTACAAGCTGTGATACCATTATTTATAGATGAATTTACAAGGGGGTGTGGCGAATGGAGCCGCGCATTGATTACATCAGGGAGCTTGTTCGTAGGCGTGAGTGGAATGGTAGCGAATTCGCTCGTGAAATAGGCATCTCTCGCGCTGAGGCAAATCGTTTTTTAAACGGCAAGCGGAAAGGAGGCAAAAAACTTATTGGCGGCTTGCTACAAGCCTTTCCTGATGAGAATTTGGACACGCTCTTTTTTTTACCTTGCGTGTACCCGAATGTCAACATTGCAGATGAAGCTTCAGCTAATAAGGTGGAATGTGTGTTGTCAACAAATCGCATCATTTGCAAGCCATCTTCAAAAACAGTACCAGTGAAACACCCAAAAGCCCACCAGCTTGCCTGTACAATGAATGAGGCAGAGGGGTTGATAGAAATTGTGGAGGGAGATAATGTCACCACCCTGATTGTGCCGCCGGGCTTGTTTGAAGTAAGGCATGGCACAAAAGCATCAGCATAAATGGCACGACCATTTCAGTTTAACATTTAACAACAAATAAAGACCAAAATGTGAAATCCGCCCGACCGCGATACGGCAGTGCGGAATCCCGAACAAGGGATTCCCCTGCCGTTTTTCGTTGTCTGCGGATTTTTTTCGTGGCTCTGGCGGATTTCAACAAATCCAAAGGAGTCGATTTTTATGGCAAAGAATGACAAGAACACTAACAGCACCACCCAGCCCTATATCAAGGTTGGCAAAAAACAGGTGCAGACAACCAAGGAACAAGCCCGTGCAAGTATGCAGGCGCAATGGCGCGAACAAAAGGTGCAGGAACGGGAACAAAAGTGCCTCACTGAAACGGGCGCACGTTGCACCAAGGATTGTAGTAAATGCGACAACGAACGCCAATCCATTGTTGGTTCGCTGGATGCAATGCAAGCCGCTGGGTTTAACCCCGCCGCCGACTTCGATTTAGAAGAACTGGTGGCAGAGCGGATTTTATTTGCTGAACTCGCCAAGGCACTGGGCGAACTCGACCCCCAAAACCGTCAAATCATGGAGATGGTTTCGGAAGCCCTCAAAGGCACAGAGTTTGACGACTGGAAGGTTGTGGCTGGGCGCAGTAACCGCAAATACAGCGATGAAAACGCTGTAGCGGAGGCGGTCACAGCAACAGGCGCAGACCCCTACGAACACAACCGTGGCATCGCCTGCGGTTTGAACAACCTCCAGAAAATTCGTGACGGTGAGCCTTTGGGCGGTAAATCCCGCGCTGAAGATGACTTTGCCGATGATGACGATTTTCTGTCCTAAGATTTCCAATGCGGGGGCGGGTTCACCTGCCCCTGCTCCTTATGGGAGGTGACCGCAATGCAAAAAGACGATTTTACCGAAGCATACAAAACCATCAACGAAGTGGAAGATTTACTCCAAAAAGCGGATGCCCTGTATTTAACCGTACCCGAAGCCATACGGCAGACGATTTTGGATTACCACAGCCCCCGTGCCACCTTGCAATATTGCCTTCGCTGGGGATTGCAAGCTGCCAGCGATATTCGTGAGGATTGGCACAGGGTATTTCTCATGCGTGATATTACCGTTTCGTCCATTAGGAAATTAAAGGATGCCAACGGACAATATTTATGGCAACCAAGCGTTCAAGCTGGCGAACCCGACCGTTTGTTGGGCTACAGGCTGTATACTTCGCCTTATGTGCCATTGGTGGAAGCTGATGCGCTCCCAGTGGCATTCGGTGACTTCTCCAACTACTGGATAGCCGACCGCATGGGCAGAAGTGTCCAACGTTTGATTGAGTTGTTTGCGGGAAACGGACAAATCGGCTTCATCGGCACTCAGCGTGTGGATGCCAAAGTAATCCTTGCCGAAGGTATCAAACTTCTGCAAATGGGAGCATAAAAACGAACGCTGGGAGGGTATGCCATGGACACTTTGATTTTGGAAGATTTGCTGGCAAAAGTTAAGGCAAATTTAATCCTTGCACATGATGAGGACGATGCGCTGTTGCAAAATCTCATCAATGCCGCCATTGACTACGCCGAAGGCTATCAAAAAGTCAGCTATGTCGACACAGACCTCCCACCAGCCACCGAACAAGCCATAATTATGCTTGTGAGCCATCTTTACGAAAGTAGAGATGGCTCTACCGCTGGCTTCTTTGCTGATTCAACAGCGGCGGCAGGGCAAGTTTGGCAAACTGTCAATCGATTGTTGCTGATGGGGAAGTATTGGGTAGTTTAGAACGGGGGTGTGAACATGGCAATCGGTAAAATGAACCACTTTATTGAAATTGTAACTGCTGCACCCGTGGCGAAAGATGCGGATGGTTTCGCTATTGCTGGCGATACTGTCCTCGCTTCTGTCCGTGCATATATGGAAAACCGACACGGCAGCAAGGGCTGGGCAAACCGAGCAGCATTTTCAACCGCTACGGCATTATTCCGTTTTCGCAGGATTCCCAACCTAACTGTGGACACAACAATGTCCATAATCTGCGAGGGTACACGCTACACCATAAACAGCGCAGAGAATATTCGTTCCATGTACACCGAG
>Ga0209755_10003407_pt1 | contig 19982 bp, 15 predicted proteins | sample TergutCo191P1_FD_187301 | JGI IMG/M metagenome (GOLD analysis project Ga0209755, IMG submission 187301) | Cornitermes sp. P1 segment gut microbial communities from Petit-Saut dam, French Guiana - Co191P1 (SPAdes) (version 2) | ecosystem: Host-associated > Arthropoda: Insects > Digestive system...
CCCGTTTAGCGAATATTGCCAATCATCTGGGAAACTTAACATCATGGACAAAAGCCCTTTTGCTTTCATGGATAGGCGTTTATCCTTGAAGTGATAATTTGACATGGTGGTGAAGTCGCTGTTTTTCCCTGTTCTGAATACTGCCATATTGATTCTCCTCTCGCCATTTTCGGCTTTGAATTTGTTTCTCGCAACTACTACGTTGGAAATGTACGATTTGCTAAAAGCGGAGAAGATTTTATTTTTGTTCTTTGGAAGAGGTCGGGGGCGCGGGGGCAGAGCCACCGCATAATAGGCTAAAAGCAAGCTGTGCAGTAGTATAGCCGATTTTGCCGTACAATGGAGCAGACGGCAGCGGGGCAGAAACAAAGTTTCTGTTCCCCGTTGTCGGCGGCGTAATGGCACGGCAAAAGTTTGGGCTGTCAATGGCTTGAGGGTGGAGATTTTTCTGCCGCTCTTTGCAGAAAAATACTACCCGCCCATTGACTGACCAAACAGGCGGAGCGGTGTTTTGAGAGAGCAATCCATAAATACTAAAGCCGCACCTTTACGGCACGGCTTAGATAACTTATATAAAGCATAGTAATTACAACCATCTGTGATGCTTTTACAACAAATGACAACTCTCGAAATTAAGAGTTGTCATTTGTGTTCCTATGGCACGCCCGATGCGATTCGAACGCACGACCTTCAGAGTCGGAGTCTGACACTCTATCCAGCTGAGCTACGGGCGCTTGTTAAGGCAGGCTTCACCATGCTGCGCATTAATGGGTTAAGGCGCATGTGAAGTCGCTCAGTTATACTAGCATATGGCGGGTTAAAAATCAATTTAATTTCTGTTTTTTCACGGCTTTTTCCTGCCTTGGCGCGTGAAAATTCAAAAATCATTCCATTTTTGCAAAAAATAATGAAAAACATCTTCCAATATTTGCTCAAATAGTATACAATGAGCGGTACAAGAAGTTTTGAGAAAGGTTAGGGCACAAAATATGAAGCCTCGATCCAAACTTATTACCAAGGTAATAGTATGTGCGCTGGTGGTTTATGCTGGAGTCAGCCTTTTCACGCTACGTGGACGCATTGATGAAATGCGGGCTGAGGAGTACGATGTCAGAAGAGCTGTGGCCGAGCAAGAGATAATAAATGCGCAACTGGAATATGATATATTAAACTATGACGATTCGGAAGTCAGGGAAAGCCTCGCACGGACTAACTTAGGGCTTGTTATGCCGACAGAAATAGTCCTGTTTGACGGCGGAAGCGGACTAGATTTCGAGGATTAGAGAATGAAAATGACAGGCTTTACAACAATTGTCCGACAGAGGGGTAAGTAGTTTCACATGGATTTCGAAGTGGGAGCCATTTTGACAGGAAAAGTTACAGGCATCACAAAATTCGGCGCATTTGTCACCATCGCGCCGGGGAAATCTGGTCTTGTACATATATCTGAAATTGCGAACACTTATGTCAGCGATATAAGCCAGCATCTTGCCCAAGGGCAGGAAGTTACGGTCAAAATAATGAATGTTGATGATTCTGGCAGGCTAAATCTGTCCATTAAAGCTGCTGGACTTTTGCGTGAAAATGCTCTGGGCGAAAATGTTCCGCGTGAAAAGGCTCCGCACGCAGCTCCTGTTCAAAATCAGCAACAAAGGCCTGGGCATAATTCTTCCAGAAGGCCGCCTGAACCTGCCGGGCCTCCTACTTTTGAGGACAAGCTAAAGCGCTTTATGCAGGATTCCGATAGCAAAATGTCAGGACTCAAACAATATTCCGACAAAAAAGGCGGTAAACGCCGCGGAAGATAGAGAGTACCCGTCGTATTTCGGCGGTGTGCTTTTTTTGGGGAAATAATGAAAAAGAGAGATGATAAGACAAAAGAAGAGCTGTTGCGCGATTTAAAGCCCGCATCGTCATATGTGGGAAGTTTGACGACCTTTGATGACTTGCTGGGGACAATACTACAGGCCGAAAATGCTGCAAATGAGCTTTTAAGTGAAACCATAGCGGCAGCGGATTACAAGCAGCCGGCAGCATCAGCACCTAAACCGGCTGCGCCCAAACCGGAAGTGCCTCTGAAGCCGGAAGCCCCCAAACCAGGTATTCCCAAGCCGGGCGAAACGGCTGAGAATCCTGCTGCTTCAGGTGAAGACGCGAAGGCGCAGGAAGAAAAAGAGCCGCCTTCTCTTAATGAGCTTATGGAGAGGCTTGATGAACTGGTAGGCCTTGACAACATTAAGCAAAGTGTCAAGAGCCTGATTAACCTTGTCAAGGTCCGCAAACTGAGAGAAGAAAATGATCTTCCCAATCCCCCGCTATCGCTCCATATGGTATTTACAGGAAACCCCGGGACAGGCAAGACCACAGTGGCCCGCATCCTCTCTGAACTCTACTGGGTGATTGGCGTACTTTCAAAGGGGCAGCTTGTGGAGGTGGACCGGTCGGGCTTAGTAGCAGGCTTTGTAGGGCAGACGGCCCTCAAAACCACTGAAACAGTAACCAGCGCACTGGGCGGGATTCTCTTTATTGATGAGGCCTATTCCCTGGCCCCCGAAGTGGGCACGGGCAATGATTTTGGCAGAGAAGCCATTGAGACTTTGCTTAAACTGATGGAAGACAATAGAAATGACCTTATTGTAATAGTTGCAGGCTATAGTGAGCCGATGAACAGGTTTATAGAATCAAATCCGGGCCTTGAATCGCGTTTTAACCGGTATTTTGAGTTTGAGGACTACAGCGGTGAGGAGCTGGATGAGATTTTCAGTTCGCTGTGCAGCAAAAGTCAGTATGTGCTGACTGAGGAGGCTAAAAATTTTGCCCGCGAGCATTTTAACATGCTATATGAGTTTAGGGATGAAAATTTCGGCAATGCCAGGCATATCCGGAATTTCTTTGAACACATAGTTTCAATCCACTCAGATAGAGTGTCCGCTCTCGAAGGGCACACGCGCGAAGACTTGACAACCATAACTCTCGATGATTTGAAAAAGGTAACTACTCTTTAACAATATAAAATTAACTTTTGGAGGATCTCTTTATGTCACATGGCAGGGATATCAAAATTATCAGCGGGAACTCTAACAAATCATTTGTCGAAGACGTCTGCCGTAGCAGCGGTCTGCGTCTTGTCAATGCAAATGTAACAACATTTTCTGACGGTGAAATTTCCGTGTCGCTTTTTGAAACGGTCCGCGGCTCAGATGTGTTTATAGTCCAGTCCACATGCACCCCGATAAACGACAATCTTATGGAAATGCTTATATTGGTGGATGCTTGCAAGCGTGCGTCGGCCAGCAGGGTTACTGTTGTAACCCCCTACTTCGGCTATGCCCGCCAAGACAGAAAAGCCAAGTCCCGCGACCCGATTTCAGCCAAACTCGTGGCAAACCTCATAACCACGGCAGGTGCCGACAGGGTTCTCACAATTGACCTGCATGCAGCACAAATACAAGGCTTTTTTGATATTCCCGTTGACAATCTCCATGCAACTCCGCTATTTACTGATTACTACCTCAAGAAATTCGGCAGCGACAACATGAGCGATGTAATGGTGGTATCCCCCGACATAGGTTCCGTTGCCCGCTCCCGCGCATTTGCACTGAACATGAACCTCAATCTTGCTATAGTGGACAAGAGGCGTGAGAAGGCAAATCATGCAGAAGTTATGAACATAATCGGCAACGTGGAAGGCAAGCGTGTCATAATGTTCGACGATATCGTTGACACAGCAGGCAGCCTATGCGAAGCGGCCAATGCCCTCATTAAGCACGGTGCGGCAGAGATTTATGCCTGTGCAACCCACGGGGTTCTCTCGGGGCAGGCTCTTGAACGTATTGCGGCGAGCCCCATAACAGAAGTTGTGTTCACCGACACAATACCCGTCCGTGGCGAGGCCGCCGGGAAAATTAAATATATCACAGCGGCTCCCCTCTTTGCTGAAGCCATAAAGCGCATCTTCGAGGAAGTGCCGCTGTCTACACTTTTTAGATAGCCAAAAATTATAGCTGCGGTGCCACTGCGCCGCTAAAAGAGGAAAAGCCATGTTTTTTAGGAAAAAAACTGCTTCGGTTTCCTGGCTTGCCGTATTCCTTGGAAACCCAGGCGCCCGCTATGATAACACCCGGCACAACGCCGGATTTCTAGCCGGGGATGAAGCGGCGAAACTGGCAGATGTCAAAATCAATAGAATAAAATTCAGTGCCCTGACCACCATTGCAAACATAGGTGGCCAGGGAGTTCTGCTTATGAAGCCCCAGACCTATATGAACCTCAGCGGGGGTTCGGTCTGGCAAGCCATGAAGTTTTACAAAGTCCCGCTGGAAAACGTAATTGTGGTGACAGACGAGGTGGCTCTGCCACCGGGGAAGCTGCGCATACGCCGCAGAGGTTCTGCGGGCGGGCATAACGGGCTTCGTGATATAATTAATAAATGCGGCGGGGAAGATTTTCCGCGTATTAAAATAGGCGTCGGTTCACCTCCCCACGAGGGTTATGAAATGGCAGACTGGGTGCTGGCAAAACTCGGTGGCGAGGATGGCAAAACTATAACTGCCGCAACGGTTGAGGCGGCGAGAGCCTTAGAAGAAATTATTACCCAAGGCGTGGACAGCGCCATGGCAAAATACAACTGATACTAAAAAATTTAGAAGGCGGTGAGGGCGATTACCCCCATGATGAAGCAGTACCTGGAGATAAAGGAGCGCAACAAGGACAGCATTCTTTTTTTCAGGCTTGGAGATTTTTATGAAATGTTTCTAGACGATGCCCGAATCGCCTCAAAGGAACTGGACATTGTCCTGACGACACGGGACAAGGCAAACGAGAACCCGGATGAGCGCATCCCTATGTGCGGCGTGCCCTATCATTCTGCCGAGAGCTACATAGCCAAGCTCATAAGCAAGGGTTACAAAGTAGCTATCTGCGAGCAGATTGAGGATCCTGCGACGGCCAAAGGCATTGTGGCAAGGGATATTGTCAGGGTCATAACCCCCGGTACCCTGATGGAAACGTCTATGCTTGACGAGAGCAAGCCTAACTACCTTTGTGCTGTGTATGTGGGGAAAACTTCTGCGGTGTGTTTTTCCGATTTATCCACGGGTGAGATTTCTGTGTCGGAGTTCGGCACGGGAGATTTGCAGCATATAGAAAATGAGCTGAGTGCGTACTCCCCCAGCGAAGCCATTTTAGGCGGGGATGAGGTGGGTGTAGAGGTTCTCAAAGAGCATCTTACAAACAGGCTCGGAGCTTTGGCCGAGTGTGACGGTGAAAGATTTGATGAAAACAACCGGGAAATCATTTCCCGGCAGTTCGGAGAGGAAATTTCGCAGCAGCTAAGCCCTGCGGCGGTGTATGCTGCCGGAGCTCTGCTGTCATATATGATTGATACGCAAAAAACGGAGCTCTCGCACCTAAACACCCTGCGCATTAACTCCGATGGCTCATTTATGGAGCTGGATATAAACACCCTGCGCAACCTTGAACTCGCTGGTGCCATAAGAACCGGCGAGAAAAAAGGAAGCCTGCTATGGGTGCTCGACAAGACGAAAACCCCCATGGGACGCAGGCTCATAAGGACTTGGGTGCTGCGCCCGCTTCTGGGCTTGGCACCAATAAAGCGCCGGCAGAGCGCGGTTGAAGAACTCCGGGGGGATACGCTTATAAGAGGAGAGCTGATGGCCGCACTAAGAGGCATCGGGGACCTAGAGCGCCTGATTGGCAAAATTGTTTTTGGAAATGCGGGTTGCCGTGATTTGAAGGCACTTTCAATCTCCATAAATTCACTGCCTGAGCTTGTCCACCAACTAAGCCCCATGAAGGGCCAAGCGCTTTGTGAAATCAGGGCTATGGATGTGCTGAGTGATTTATCGGACAAAATAGATGGCACAGTTTGTGATGACCCGCCGTTTTCGGTGCGGGAAGGCGGATTTATCAAAGACGGCTTCAACGAAGAGGTTGACAGGTTGCGCGGCTTGCTCGAAAATAGCTCTGCCGCCCTGACCGCGGTGGAGAGCAGGGAGCGGGAGCGCACCGGCAAGAAACTCAAAATTGGCTACAATAAAGTATTTGGCTACTACATAGAAATTCCCCGCTCAAGTTCAGAGGATGTGCCGGGTGATTATGTGAGGAAGCAAACCCTTGCAAACTGTGAGAGATTTATAACTCAGGAGCTCAAGGAGCTTGAAACCGAGCTGCTTACAGCCAAAGACAGGCTCGCTGCGTTGGAGTATAGGCTTTTTGAAGAGCTACGCCTCTCCATCGCCGCCGAAGTCGGAAGGGTGCAAGAAACGGCTCAACACGTTGCGGCACTAGATGTTTTCTGTTCCTTTGCGGAGGTTGCCGTAGCTAACAACTACTGTAAGCCCGAAATAGATGTATCTGGAGCAATTAATATTACCGACGGAAGACACCCCACGGTGGAAGTTATGCAGCAGGGTTCACTGTTTGTGCCGAATGATACATTTCTTGATAGCGGAAGTTCGAGGACAGCGATAATTACCGGGCCGAACATGGCGGGTAAATCAACATACATGAGGCAAACGGCACTGATTGTGCTCATGGCGCAAATGGGCTCCTTCGTGCCAGCAAAATCAGCGCAAATCGGGCTGGTGGACCGGGTGTTCACGCGGATTGGGGCATCAGACGATCTTTCGGCGGGCAAATCCACATTCATGGTGGAAATGACAGAAATGGCCGACATACTAAAAAGTGCCACGCGCTCAAGTCTGCTAATACTAGATGAAATAGGCAGGGGTACTTCCACCTATGATGGAATGTCTGTAGCGAGAGCTGTTTTGGAGCACTGTGCCGATAAACGCAAGCTCGGGGCCAAAACTCTGTTTGCGACTCACTATCATGAGCTGACAGCTCTAGAGCATGAAATTGAGGGCGTAAAGAACTACAATATTTCTGCAAAAAAACGTGGCGATGATGTAATTTTTCTCCGAAAAATTATCCCGGGCGGTGCCGACGACAGCTATGGAATAGAGGTAGCAGGGCTTGCGGGAGTTCCGGACAGTGTGATAAGGCGTGCTAAATCCGTACTCAAAGCCCTTGAAGGCGGGGAAATGGCCGCAAGAACAAGCCCGGCACCGCAAAAGGATACCGGGCAGCTCACATTATTGGATATGGGTGGCAATGAAATTGCCGCAAAGCTAAATGCAACAGATCTCAATACCCTCACGCCGCTGGAGGCACTGAGTTTGCTCTTTGAGCTAAAGAAGATACTTTAGTTTATCTAAGCTAGGGTTGCTTTAGATATGCTGGCTATGTCTTTTTGGGAAAACCTACGGCTGTGGCGTACACTGTGAACTCCTCGAAACCATCGAGGCCGAGATGCTTGTCGCACAGAGCTTGGTTGAATGCTGCGATATTGCAGCTGCCCATGCCCATGGCAGAAACGCTCAGCATCATGTTTTGGCCGATATGCCCGGAATCAATCAGGGCGACACGGTGGGACAGGGTGCTGTAACGCCACTCCGCCCTATAGGCCACACACGACAAAAACAGCACAACAGCAGTGTTTGCAGACCATTTCTGATTTGATGTCATCTCCGAAATGGTTTCATCGTGATTTGGCAGCTCATACAGAAATTCGATGGTCACGTCTTTACTTCCAATATTTTCCAATGGTAAATAATGGTAAATGCCCGGTTTGAGCCCTTCCACATTGCGCACTGCAATATATAGCTCAAAAGCGTGCCTCGCTCCCCCGCTAGGCACCGGGCGTAGAGTGCAGTAGCTATCTCCGCGGATTTCTTGAATGCCGTGACAACTCCATAGAAGGAAAGCAAACTGAGCCTGGGTCATCTGCTGATTAGTGTCGTAAACTCTCTCGCTACGCCTTATATCCAGAAGTTTGGAGTAAGAATCATGTGTTACGACATCGGAGAAGTCTGCTGAAATTGTTATAACCTCCCCTTTTGCTGCATTACACAGTGGCGGTTGCGGGAGTTTTTTTGATTGGTCGCTGTTCTCCATGATTACAGAGAACTCCTTGCACTTCATGAAGTCGCGGTTTGGTTTAATTTCTTCCCATAGGCCAAGGTTTCTAATGTCTTCGCTCATAATAATGATTATTCCTTTCGATAATTTTCAGACACAAAACAACTATGAAAAATGGTTGCTTCGTGTATTATTTTTTGTTTTTAGCAGCGGGCCGCAAACGGTGCATTCTTTCGGAGCTGATTTGAAGTTTTTTTGGGTCGTAGGTCTTTCGGGTTAAAGCCTTTCAAACTAAACTTTCAAGCTAATCCCCCAGGTGCTGCAACTTTACTGTTTATGCGGTGCGCAGGGGTATTGTGCCTGTGGGAGTTTGTTTTGATTGGGGTATGAAGAATGCTGGTGAAATGGGCTTGGCGTGCCGGGTGCTGTTAACCTTGTTTGGCAGAGAGATTAAGTTTGGCTGTTTTCTAGGCGGGCCAGCAAAGTGTCCAGCGAAGTGCGCCACGCGCTGATTGCGCCATTTTCCAAAAGCTCATTCATCGCCTGCTCATTATAGCCGCCAGGGGTCATCTCGTGAGCCAGCTCAATGAGGTCACAACTGAGAATTCCTGCTGCTCTGGTGCAAAGGGCGCTAAACATTGAACAAAGGAATTTTACAGACGTATCATGCTCAACCCCGCGCTCATCTGAGAACTTTACAATTTCATGCAAGAGCATATTGTAAGCACTCATTAGCCCTGAAATGATTTGGAGTGTGTGCACATCCTTCTGTGAATTGGTGGAATACACGTCGCCTACAGCCTCGAACAGCTCCTGCACCTCTTTGTTTTCAGGATAAACGAGCAGCGGGCCTATCCCTGCTACTATAAACGGCAGCGGGATTACATGGGCAAGCAGATCCGTCGGACCTGTGATTTCACTCAAGTCCGAAAGTCTCATTTCTGCCGACATATTTATTACTTTGAGCCCGCTTTCATATTTTAGTTCACGCAATGTGTCAAAATCCTTCTTGTGAAGGCAAATAAATACCCAGTCAGACTTGTCGAGTACTTCTTGATTTGACTTGCAAACGGTACACTCTCCGAATTTTGCTGCAAGTGAGGCCGCTCTTTCCGCATTTCTCGGAGAGAGATAAAATTCATGCCCAGTGCTCTTCAAACAAAACCCTGTCACAACAGCTGACGCAATAATCCCAGTGCCTATAACTCCAATTTTCATGTAACTAACATTCCTTATTATCAAACTATCTATTATTATCTCTAATTTCAGGTGAAAACGCAAGGAGAATTTTGCTGGCCACGCCCGGCCACGCAACAGAGGTACTCAATAACTAGCTATATAGAACACATATTCCGCCTTCTTTCGGAACACCTGGCCGTATTCGGCTGACCTGTGGAGCGGAACTTTCAAAATGTTTCACGTGAAACATTTTGAAAATTTTGTTGAAAATGAAGCAATGTGTGCTATAATATTTCCAATACGCTTTGCGTACGAGTATAGCGTTTTTTAATAACCCCTCAAGTCTTATTGTATTTTAATCCGCCCGGCTTCGCTCAAAATCCTTGAAATACCAGCGGTATTCCTTCGAGTTTTCGCCTTGCCGGACGAATAAATCTACCGCAATTTTTGTGGCGTTATTAAAAAACGATGTACTTAAGGTCTGTGAAATCTGAAAACTTGCTTTACCTGCGCCGCTTTTTCGGCTGGCACAGTAGGGTGTTGCAGAAATACTGCTGGTATTTCACGCGTTCAAAGGCAGGTGGCAGAAAAGGCAATGTGAAAAGATGGCTTTTCGGTTTACTGGGTTATACGGACTACTTGCCCGCCATGCGGGCAGCTTCGGCTGAGCCGGAGCAAGGCATCACTAAAACAAGGGCTAGGCGCAGCAGCGCCCCGGCGGCAAATACCGCCGCAATTGCTTCGCAATTTGAGTCTAGTTTGGATGCGCTAATAGGCTTTGGAGGAGCATTTGATGGGAAAAGTTATAGCAATAGCAAACCAGAAGGGCGGCGTCGGCAAGACATCGACCTGCGTCAATCTTTGTGCGGCGCTAAAAGAAAGCGGCGCAAAAGTATTGCTCTGTGACATGGATCCCCAAGGGAATTCTACGTCAGGAATGGGGCTTGACAAAAATAAAGACATATACAATATATATAACGTCTTAATTGAGGAAGTGAATGTCGGAGAAGCTATCATAAAGACCGCCTACAGCGATGTTCTCCCCTCAAATAAGATATTGGCAGGTGCCGGAGTGGAGCTTGTGGCGCTCAGGGATCGTGAGCATGTATTGAAAAAGGCTTTAGAGTCTGTACGTAGCGAATATGACTATATATTGATAGACTGCCCTCCGTCACTTGAAATGCTTACTCTGAACTCGCTTTGTGCCGCAGATACAGTCCTCATTCCCGTCCAATGCGAGTATTTTGCCTTAGAGGGACTGTCGGATTTGATGTCCACTATACGTACAATCAAGAAATCGCTCAATCCAGACCTGGATATTGAGGGTGTTTTGCTGACAATGTATGACTCTAGGACGAATTTTTCATCCCAAGTTGCTGCGGAAATAAAAAAATTCTTTAAGAATAAAATATATAATGTATCAATACCGAGGAATGTCAGAATTGCTGAAGCACCCAGCCACGGTACGCCTGTTATGCATTATGACCGCCCTTCGCGGGGGTCGCAAGCGTATCTTGAATTGGCGGCTGAGTTTCTAAAGAGAAATAAATAACCCATACGAAGTAAAGGCGTTGATATCCGCTCATAATGAGACCGAGTGATGCGTTGTGCTTAAAAGTTTGCAGTACCCTGGTGTTTTCAGTCCGGCTAGTTGAAAATCGCAGTAAAACCACAATAGAACCACAGCGAAACCGCAGTGAAATCACGAATATTTCAAGATTTTCAGGCAAAGTCAGGCGAAAAGGCGCCGTCAGGGGCGTATATCTTACAGATATCCTTACGGACATTGCGCGCATCAGTCAAGGATAAAAATAATTTAGCGGCAAGGAAGTGTTGTTTTGAAGAAAAAAGGTTTAGGCAAGGGAATGGGTGCGATTTTAGTAGACGCGACAATCGACCCTAGTCCTAGCGATTTTGAGTATTTACCGCTACATAGAATAGAACCTAACAAGGATCAGCCGCGGAAGCGTTTTGAGCAAGAGCATATTGATGAGCTCACAGAATCAATTAGGGAGCATGGGCTTTTATCCCCGCTCATGGTCCGTGCCGTAGATGGTGGATTCTATCAAATTATTGCAGGAGAGCGCAGATGGAGGGCTGCTAGGGAGGCAGGACTTGTGGAAGTGCCTGCTAGAGTGGTGGTTGCCGATGATAAACGCACGCTGGAACTGGCTCTGGTGGAGAATATCCAGCGTGAGGATCTTAGCCCTATTGAGGAAGCGAGGAGTTATAAGGCCCTGATGGAGAGCTTTGACATGACTCAAGAAGAGGTTGCCCTGCGTGTCAGTAAGTCACGGCCGTCAGTGGCCAACGCAATTAGGCTTTTGTCACTTCCAGATGAACTAACAGAACTTGTTTTGCGCTCGGAACTCTCAGCTGGAAGCGCAAGGGCTCTGCTCGGGCTAAAAGACGAAGCAATGATGAAAGAGGCTGCACGCCAAGCTGTAAAGGAAGGCATGAGCGTAAGAGAAGTGGAAACGCTGGTGCGCAGGCTTGAGCGCGAGAGAAAAGAGCAGCCCGCTGAGCCTAAGAAGCAAGGGCTTCAGGTTGACTACATGCTGGAAGCTAAAAACAAGCTGACCAAAGCCTTGGGGCGCAAAGTAAATGTTAAGCAAGCCAAAGGAAAAGGAAAAATTGAGATAGAATATTACGACTTGGATGACTTTAATGTGTTATTTGAAGAGCTTTTGATGAAGGTCGCCCAAGAAAATTATGACAATGACGAGGTAGACAAACATGCTTGATATTAAACTGATACGGGAAACGCCGGACGAAATAAAGCAGTTGCTGGGTAACAAAGGAGCGGACTGCGCAGGAGAAATAGATGAAATTATAACTTTGGATGCAAAAAGACGGGCAATAATCGCCGAAAGTGAGCAAAACAAGGCGGAACAGAACAAAGTTTCTAAGCAGATTCCTCAAATTAAGAAAGAAGGCGGGGATGCTTCGGAGGTTCTTGCTCTTCTAAACGGCTTGAAAGCAAAAATCAAGGATTCAGAAGCGGAACTCCGTGAAGTTGAAAGTAAGCTAGATGATTTAATGCTTAGATTGCCCAATTTGCCCGATGCAGACTTAATTCCAGGAGGCAAGGAAAACAACGAACCGCTCAGGTACTACGGCGAGCCCCATGTTTTTGATTTTGAGCCAAAAAACCATGTTGATTTGTGCACAGACCTAGGGATAATAGACTATGCACGCGGCGTTAAACTCGCCGGCAGTGGCCACTGGATATATAGAGGGGTTGGCGCGAGGCTGGAGTGGGCGTTGCTCAATTACTTTTTGGATACACATCTCGCCGATGGGTACGAAATGCTGTTTGTTCCCCATGTTTTGGAGTATCAGTGTGGCCTCACCGCAGGCCAGTTCCCGAAATTTGGCGACGATGTCTACAAAATTGCCAATCCGACCGACGAGAGATTACATTACCTGCTGCCGACGGCAGAAGCCGCACTTGTATCAATTCACAGGGATGAAATACTTACAGAGGCTGACTTGCCCCGTAAATATGTTTCATACACCCCTTGTTTTAGGCGTGAGGCGGGCACATACGGAGCAGATGAGCGTGGAATGGTGCGCGGACATCAGTTTAACAAGGTGGAGATGGTTCAATACACCACTCCGGAAGGCTCTGATAAGGCTTTTGAAGAGTTAGTTGGTAAAGCAGAAGCTCTTGTTGCAGGCCTAGGATTTCATTTTAGAACAGTTAAGCTCGCCGCAGGGGACTGTTCAGACGCAATGGCGCGCACATATGACATAGAAATTCAAATTCCTTCAATGAACGGCTATAAAGAGGTTTCCTCTGTGTCAAATGCCCGGTGCTACCAAGCTAGGCGCGGAGCCATGCGGTACCGCCGTGCCGATACAGGCAAGGTTGAATTTATGCACACACTAAATGGCTCAGGCCTTGCAACGAGCCGCATTTTGCCAGCATTAGTAGAACAGAATCAGCAAAAAGACGGCAGTGTAGTAATTCCGGAAGTCCTGCGCAAGTACTTAGGAGGCCTTGAAACCATAGTTTAGGGCGGCCTTCCTTGTTGTTGCTCCGAAGAAAATACAAAAATGAGCGATTTCAGCTACACATATAGAGAGGAGTCTTAGTAGTGAAGAAATTTCTAAATGAGTTTAAGGAATTCGCCGTAAAAGGCAATATGCTGGATATGGCTATCGGCATGATTATAGGCGGTGCGTTCGCAGCACTGGTAAACTCTATCGTAGACAACCTCGCCTCTCCAATAATCGGTATGTTCATTGGTGTGGATCTTAGGGATTTGTCAGTCACACTCCCTCACCTATACGGAACTGGCGAACCTGCTGTCCTGGAGATAGGCCTGTTCCTAAACAATGTTATAACCTTTATTTCCGTAGCCTTTGTAGTGTTTTTGTTTGTAAAGGTTGTAAATAGGTTTAAGAGAAAGCAAGCAGAGCAGGCTGAAGCAGAAGCTCCACCAGAGCCTGCCAAAGAAGAACTGCTTCTTACAGAAATCAGGGATATTCTAAAGGATAAAAACAATTGAGTCAAAGCGATATGCTAAAAGACCTTGTGACACAAGGCATACAGGAGTTTGGAATCACTGCTCCGCCAAATGTGGGGGAGAGTTTTGCCGCCTATTATGAGCTTCTGGAGGAGCGCGGGAAGGTTACAAACCTTACCACGGTCACAGGGGCGCAGGATGTGGCAAGACTACACTTTGTGGATTCCATATCACTTCTCACGTTTGTGGACTTCGGAGATAAAAGAGTAATAGATATAGGAAGCGGAGCCGGGTTTCCCGGCATTCCGCTTAAAGTCGTCAAGCCGGAAATCGGCTTGACGCTGCTTGACTCTTCGCTCAAAAGGATTTCATTTGTGACGGAAGTCTGTGAGAGGCTCAATTTAGACATAGAGTGTGTCCACGGTAGAGCCGAAGAGTTTGTAAACGAAGGGGATAACCGGCAAAGCTGGGATATAGCCGTTTCGCGGGCACTGGCACGGCTTAATCAGCTCTCTGAGCTGTGTTTGCCTTATGTAAGCCTTGGAGGGGCGTTCATCGCCATGAAAAGTACCAGCTCCGATGAAGAAATCAATGAGGCCGGCAAAGCCCTTGAAATACTAGGCGGCAAAGTGGAGAAATGTATTGATTATATAATTCCCGGCACAGATATAGCTCACAGAGCTGTAATAATAAGAAAAACCGCCGAAACACCGCCAAATTACCCCAGAAGATTTGCCAGGATTCAAAAATCACCCCTTTAGAAGACGCTCTGTGCGTATTGCAAAGGCTTAAAAGAGGCAAAAAGGATTGTTTCACGTGAAACACTACTCAAGACCGGCGCCGCTTGCAGGGCGGCTGTTGGCTGTCCTCTCATATGCCCTATTAAAATTGCGCTTGCAGATGCAAACTGAGCGCAGCTCAGACCCTATTAGAAGTTAAGCAACAAGGAGCCCAAATATGCTTTCACTAACAAAATCACTCCTGGAAGAACTTGAAGTCAAACAGCTTATAACAGGGATTGAGGCAGGCTCGTGCCCCGCCGTCATCTCCGGACTGTCGGAAATCCACAGAGCGCACTTGATTTCTGCAACGAGGGCGGCTACAATGCGCCCTATTGCTGTCATTTGTTCATCTGAAGACGAGGCTTCCAGACTTGCCCAAGACATATCAGCAATGACCATGGAGCAGGCGTACTCCCTGAATATGCGCGAGTTCACTTTTCATAGCGCAGAAGGGGTTTCGCGTCAAATAGAACAGCAGAGGCTTGCCACACTTACAGCCCTAGCTGAAAAGAAAGCTCCAATCGTGGTGATGTCAATTAGCGGCGCCCTGCAAAGAACCCTGACACCGCAACAGTTAGCGGGTATCTCTATGAGCATAAAAATGTCGGGCACATATGATCTTGCAGAGCTTGTAAATAAACTCGTGCTCTGTGGATATAGCAGGAGCGAACAGGTTGAAGGCCCAGGGCAGTTTGCCCTCAGGGGAGGGATTTTGGACTTCTTTTCCCCTGCTCATGCGGAACCTGTGCGCTGCGAATTTTTTGGAGATGAAGTGGACTCAATGGGGCACTTTGATATTTCAAATCAGCGCCGCACAGAGCAGCTTGGAGAAGCGGTGATAACACCTGTTGCTGAAATTTTGCCGTCGCTGTATGAGGGCGAGGGAGGCCGTGGAGCGGACGGGCTTGCAAATGAGTTAGAGCAGTATGTCAGGCGCCTAGAAAAGCTGAAAAAAACTAGCAGTACTCTACTTATGAACCTTTCATCAGATATTGAAAGATTGAGAAATTCCCGCCACTTCCCTGCTGCCGACAGGTATATGGAACTGATTTCCCCCATGGCGACAGCCCTGAACTATCTGCAAGAGGATTCAATAATAATAATCTGCGACCCTGTCCGTGTGGAGGAACGCGCAGAAGGCTTTACGAAACTGCTCGCGGAGGAATGCCTTTCCTTGCTGGAATCAGGGATTCTGGAGAGCAGTTTAGTGCGGTTTGCTGAGGACTGGGACGGATTTCGCTTCAAAGCAGAGGATTATCCCATAATAATGGCGGATAGTTTTGCAAGTTCAGCATATCCATTTAGGCCGAAATCTGCATACAGCCTTGATGCAAAACGGCTCCCCTCTTATGGCGGAAGCCTAGAAACCGCAGCAACTGACGTGGCACACTACATGAAGTCTGAATTTAGGACAGTAATCCTCTGCCACGACGAGCGAAGAGCCGGCAGGCTGCGCGAATACTTAGAAGAGCGTGAGATAAAAACGTCTTTGGACTACTCCCTCCAGGCACTTCCGCACTACGGTACCTGCCTAGTTACGGTGGGCGATCTCTCGGCCGGAATGGAATATCCCGGAATAAAACTTGCAATTATAACGGAGGGGCAGATTATTGCTCAAGCCGTACCAAGGCGCTCCCGCCGGGTAAAGTACAAGTCAAACAGAGAGCAATTGCAGAGCTTTACAGACCTTGCAGTTGGGGACTTGGTGGTGCATGACCAGCATGGGATAGGCAGGTTTGTCGGATTTTGCAAGTTGCCCGTTGACGGTGTGGAAAAGGAATACATCAAAATTGCTTATGCAGGGACAGACAATCTGTATGTTCCTGCGACACAGCTCGACCTTGTAGCAAAATATATCGGCGGAGCTACGGAGACGGTTGACGAGGAAACAGGAGAGATTACGGGCTCTGGAAAAGCGGTAAAACTTTCAAAACTAGGCGGTGCAGACTGGGCAAAAGCCAAGACCAAGGCAAAAAAAGCTGCAAAAGAGATGGCTCGGGAGCTTATTAAGCTCTACGCAGCACGCCAGCGGGTCACAGGGCATGCTTTCTCTAAGGATACGGTCTGGCAGGCCGAGTTTGAGGACAAATTTGGGTATCAGGAAACAGAGGATCAGTTAAAGTGCATACAAGAGATAAAGGAAGACATGGAAAAGTCTGTTCCGATGGACCGCCTGCTCTGCGGTGATGTAGGTTATGGAAAGACAGAGGTTGCACTGCGCGCTGTGATGAAGTGTATCCTAGGCGGGTATCAGGCTGCGATTTTGGTGCCCACAACTGTGCTGGCGCAGCAGCATTATGTCACAGCTATGCGCAGATTTGCCGGATACCCTGTGAACATAGAGGTTTTGAGCCGTTTTAGAAGCCCCGCGCAGATGAAAAGGGCTCTTAGAGATATGGCTGCGGGCAGCGTAGACCTTGTAATCGGAACTCATAGGCTGATTCAGAAAGATATTGGTTTTAAGAAGCTGGGCCTTCTCGTGGTGGATGAGGAGCAGCGCTTCGGGGTTTCACACAAGGAGAAATTAAAGACCTTAGCCAAACAGGTGGACGTCCTTACCTTGTCCGCAACACCAATCCCCCGCACTCTCAACATGGCGCTGTCGGGGATTCGGGATATGTCCACCATTGAAGAACCGCCGCAGAGCCGCCGCCCCGTTCAGACTTATGTTTTAGAGCACGACTGGAGCATTTTGGTAGATGCAATAAGACGGGAACTGGCCCGCGGCGGGCAGGTATATTATCTCCATAACCGTATTGAAAATATAGAAAGAATTGCAGCTAGGATGGCTGAAATGCTTCCGGGAGTAAGCATTTCGGTGGCTCATGGGCAAATGGACGAAGAGAGCCTGAGCGATGTCATGGAGCGCATGACCACGGGAGAGCTACAGGTGCTGGTGTGTACGACCATCATTGAATCGGGCATTGATATTCCAAATGTGAACACACTCATAGTTGAGGATGCTGACAAGCTAGGCCTTGCACAGCTTCACCAGATCCGTGGCCGGGTGGGGCGCTCCCCGCGCCGTGCCTATGCCTATCTAACATTCCGCCAAGGTAAATCCATTACGGAGATTGCGGAAAAACGTCTTTCAGCGATAAGGGAGTTTGCAGAGTTTAACTCTGGCTTCAAAATTGCTATGAGAGATCTGGAAATAAGAGGTGCGGGAAGCCTGCTGGGTGGAGAACAGTCAGGGCACATGATAAGTGTAGGTTACGATATGTATCTAAAACTGCTTGAAGAGGCGGTTTTGGAAGAAAAAGGAGAAAAGCAGGTCACAAAGAACGACTGTCTGGCAGACCTAAACATCTCGGCGGGGATTCCTGAAAAATATGTTCCATCGGGCAAGCAGCGTATGGATATTTATAGGAGAATTGCCCTAATCCGTACTGAAGAAGACTGCGACGACATGATTGCAGAGCTTATTGACCGCTATGGGGATCCGCCTTCACAAGTAATAGCACTTACATCAATCGCAATGCTAAGAAGCGAAGCAGCTCATGCCGGCGTGCGTGAGATATCTCAAAAAGACGGACGGCTGAGGCTCAAACTAACTGATTTCAACATGGAGAGCATTTCCAGCCTCTATGCACTGCCTGAATACAACGGCCGCATAAAAGTTATAGCCGGAGCGGACCCTGCGATAGCCGTAAAAATTACAGCCCCGTCCGTAGTGGACGAAGCTGTAAGGTTTGTTCGTGCATACGCCTTTGCAACAGGCAAGGGCATGGCGGAAAAGCCGGTTAAAAGTCAGTAAGATGCATTGCAACTCTGACACAATATATGGGGCCTGTGAAGCGGAGAGGGTAGCGTATATTGTGGTTTTGTTGTGCCGTTTTCTTGTGTGCTTTGGAAGGGCCCAACGGCTTATGTCCCATTGTGCCCCAAAGGATATTTTTAATATTACTTATGGAACAGACGCTTATTCTGGTAAACAGGCTCACAGGTCACATTTACCCCCAGTTGCCTGAACATGCTAACATCAACTTGGGAGAGGATGACTGTGGAATGAGCTTCGGAATTTCTCAAATGCGGCAGTTGTTCCAGCACCAACTCGGCCATAGGGTTTGTAGCAGTGCTGATAGCGAGCGCAATAAGCACCTCGTCAGTGTGAAGACGGGGATTTTCGTTGCCGAGATAGCCGACTTTTAACCTCTGAATAGGCTCTATGACAACCGGTGAAATGAGAGGCACCCTGTCATCAATTCTTGCCAAATATTTAAGGGCGTTTAGAAGCGCCGCCGAAGAAGCTCCGAGCAGAGCAGAAGTTTTGCCTGTTATGAGCTTGCCGTCAGGGAGAACGATTGCAACACAAGGCCCCTCAGTAGCTTCGGCCTTTGTGAGCGCAGGAATAACAGGAATCCTGTCCCCCGGGACAAGCTCTGAAGCATTCATTAGAAGTTCGAGCTTTGTTACGGAAGATTTATCGGTGTTGCCCTTTGCAAAGTCCAGCTGAGTAGTGAAATACCTGCGTATAATTTCCTGCTTTGAAGCCTCGGTGCAGACCTCGTCATTTATGCAAAAACCCGCCATATTTACACCCATGTCAGTGGGAGAGCGGTATGGGCTCTCACCCCAAATGCGTGTGAACATGGCGTTTAATATGGGAAATACCTCTATGTCCCTGTTATAATTTACAGCCGACTCGCCATAGGCCTCAAGGTGGAACGGGTCAATCATGTTAACATCGTTCAAATCAGCCGTCGCAGCTTCATAGGCTAGGTTGACCATATGCTTAAGCGGGAGATTCCATACGGGAAAAGTTTCAAATTTTGCATATCCCGCCTTGACGCCTCTCTTGTACTCGTGATAGAGCTGCGAAAGGCATGTAGCCATTTTGCCGCTGCCAGGCCCTGGAGCGGTTATAACGACGAGAGGCCTCGTTGTTTCAATAAAATCGTTGTTGCCATACCCGTCATCGCTGAGAATAAGCGGAATATTGGAAGGGTAGTCGGCACCTGGAATGTAGTGGATTAAGTATACTTTGATTCCGAGCCCTTCGAGATAAGTTTTGAACTTATCGGCAGAAGGCTGGCCTGCGTACTGGCTTATTACAACGCCGCCAACAAGCAAATCCTTCTCGCGGAATTCATCAATTAACCGCAATACATCGTCATCATATGCGACGCCTGTATCACCGATTGCTTTGCTGGAATCAATGTCTGAGGCATTGATTGCAATTACAATTTCGGCTTTGTCCCTGAGAGTCTGCAACAGCTCCACTTTGGCATCAGGGCTATACCCCGGAAGCACTCTCGCTGCATGATGATCGTCAAACAGCTTACCGCCAAACTCCAGATAGAGCTTATTTCCAAACATTCTTATACGCTCAAGGATTTTTTCCGATTGTAATTTCAAATAAGTTTCACAATCAAACCCGACAGTATACACTACACCACTCCTATCCGACGTTGATTTAGTTTACTTCAACCCATTCTAAATTAAGGTCTTGGCATTGTCAAGATAAACGAAGGGGGTACTCACGCAAAACGCATGAAGGTTAATCCATCTTCCGTTAAGCAAAGATTCGAATATTTTAGGTCATACCCATTATCTCAGCTGCAAAGCAGCCCCGAAGCCCAGTCAATTGGGAGCATATGTTACAGCT
>Ga0209755_10003408_pt1 | contig 19979 bp, 18 predicted proteins | sample TergutCo191P1_FD_187301 | JGI IMG/M metagenome (GOLD analysis project Ga0209755, IMG submission 187301) | Cornitermes sp. P1 segment gut microbial communities from Petit-Saut dam, French Guiana - Co191P1 (SPAdes) (version 2) | ecosystem: Host-associated > Arthropoda: Insects > Digestive system...
GAAAAATGTGCCGCGCAGATTGCAAAGATATTATTGTTGGATGATGTAAACGATATCGCAAAGGAAACCGCCTGCGACGGTTTTTTGCAGGATTCACTAATGGCGTACCTGCAATTGCAAAAGCAAATATTTTATAATTGGATATATCATAGAAGAACATCTGATATAAAAGTAAAACTCTATGGCGGCCGCCATGGGGAGAACGGTATTGATTTGTTACATGAATTGATAGATACCCGTATTTCTATGGAGACTGGCACAGCAGGTTTTACGTGGATAAATAACTTAAACTATACAGCAGATATGTATGGCAACGATTACACGTTTCTCGCAAGGCTATTTATGATTGGCGCTGCCCGTGACCTGGCGAATCAATCGTATAACTCATTTAAGATGGATTTTTTAGGCAGGCGTAACAATTTTAATGATTATGCCGCATATCTTGACACTAATTTAGTTGGTGAGTATAGCAGTATATCAACTTGGTGTGAAAAAGCAAAATACAGCGCGGATAGGTTAAGAAAATATTCAAAAAATGATTTTTTATTACGATATTATGACAGCCGCTGTAGAAAATAAGACTGGGTTAATGTATTATAAATGATTTTCCGTCAAAAATACTGAACCGTCTCATGCGGTTCAGGCATTTTACAATTTCCGCCCTTTCCATCTGATCTTCGGCCTGAAAATCAGCATCACCCCGAAAACGGCCGTCTCGGCCATCATAAAAAGATAGTGCACGGGGAACAGCCATTTGGGGGCGGGGGAGCGGTTTTGGGCGAATGATACTGCGATGAACACCCACGTCAGCACAAAATTCGCGGCGGTCAGGAAGACGGGGGTGACGGTGACACGGTAGATCGCGCCCCACACCCACAACAGAAGGATGTTTATCGGAGTTACCAGCAGAAAAATCACAAGAAGGATGGTTAACGGAATTGCCAGCAGAAAAATCACATTCTGCGCCAATAGCAGCAACCCCGCCGCGAACAACCCGCCCCCCGGACGCAACCCACCCGTAGCCCACCGCGCCATCTGATTCATAAACTGCTTTATGGATTCGGAGGGGTACGTCCGCGCAGTAACCGTAAAAGGCTCCGCCGCGCAGGTCTTAAACTTCTTCTTACGCATCAGTTCCAAAAGCGCCCTGTCCTCGACTATCGTGTACCCAACCCCGCGCTGCCCGCCGCATTGTTGATACGCGTCTTTGGTGACGAGGATATTGTTCCCCATGCAGGACCCGGTCAGGCCCAGCTTTGCGAAGATATGGGCGAAGCTGAACAGGTAGGAGAGCTGGAAAGATTCGAGGCTGGCGAAGAGCCGTTTGAGGAACCCTTTTTTGTTGTTGATTATCGCCGTATGGCCGAAAACGAGGGCGGATTGGGTTGATAGATGGGTATCTACAAGCGACTTTATCCAGTTCGGCTCAAGGATCATATCGGCATCGGTAAAGGCTATCAACGGATAAGACGCGGTATCAACACCGAGGTCCAGCGCCTGTTGCTTGCTTGTCAGCTTTATCTCTCGTGATGGTTGTAAGGTGATGATTTTAATGTAGATACCTGGGCTGTGCTGCAAAAAATCTCTAACTACATTGACCCCATTGTCGTCTGACTGGTCATCAATAAGTATAACCTCCATCATCCCCCTGTAATCCTGTTTGGCCAGCGATTCCAGAAGCGCGGCTAAATTTCGCTCTTCGTTGCGGAATGGAATGACGATTGATACTCCCGGTAATCCGCTGTCACCGGCATCCGCGCTATCCCTGCCATCCCGCCCCGTCCCTTTAAAGAACAATACCGCTATAAAGACAACGACTGCCGCACCGTATATCGCCAATACGGCGGACAGCGCGCAAAATATGATGCCGGTAATGTCTAAGCCGCAGATAAAATTCATATTGTCATCCTTCCGCCATAATAATATAATATAAGGTATGGCGATCAAGGGTATGGGAATAGACATCGTCGAAATCTCCCGGCTGGCGAGGGTGCTCTCCCGCTACGGGGATAAGTTCATAGGCCGGATCTACACCCCGGCGGAGGCCGCGGCCTGCGACCGGCTGAGCGAGGCGCGGTCGGCGGTGTACTATGCCGGGCGGTGGGCGGCGAAGGAGGCGTTCTACAAGGCGCTGCCGGCGGGCGTCCAGCATTTGTCGTCGTGGCAGGACGTCCAGATCCTCTCCGACGGTATGGGGCGGTCGTCTGTGTGCGTCTGCACCGGCCGCCTGCGCGAGGCCCTCGCCGGCATCGGCGTGGGGTCGGTACACCTCTCGATAACCCACGAGCGGACGCATTGCGTGGCGGTTGTGGTTTTGGAATAGGGTTAAATAAAAAATATTTTGTTCTTGCATTGCAAAAAGAAATGTTGTAATATTATATTATAGTGGGGTATATTCTTAAAATTTTGGGGATGGGCAGATGGGGAGATTGTTCAAAAAGTGCGTTGCCGGGTGGCTGATAGCGTGTTTGGCGCTGTCTGTATCCCCTGTTGGCACCTTAGTCTTTGCCTATGACGACTGGGGTGACTACGACTCCTCGTTTGTGCCGGAGGCCGATTCGGCGCCCCACACGCCCGCCCCGGCACCGTCGTATAGCGCCCCCGCGCCCTCGTACAGCGATCCGTCTCCGCCTGCCTCCGGCAGTTTTGACAATTTTGATGACTACATCCCGGAGCCGCAGGTGCCTGACCATGCCGAGCCTGCCGCTCCCCCAAGCGCCTTTGACGAGTTCGACGCGCCCCCGCCTATGGAGTCTCTGCCGAGTTTCGATGCTATGAACGAGTACGCCGCCACGGTCGATGCGGCCTCCGAGGGGTTCATAAAGGTGGTAAGGGCCCAGAAGCGGGAAATAAGCGAGTTCCAGAACGCCGTCATCGAGGGGTTGCAGGTCACCGTTGAGGAGAACGCCGACGTGGAGGATGAGATTACCGTCACCTGCTACTTCATCTTCCGCGACCGCCCCACGAGCTTTTTCTACGACGTAGACCGCAAGGACAACAAGCTGACATTTGAGTTCGTGGACGCGCGCACCGGCTCGTCGCCCATCGCGGCGCTTGAGCAGCCGCCCATACGCGAGATCGTGATCGAAGAGGCGCAGGTTGACGCCAACAAGTCCATAAAGGGGCTGAACCCGGAGTGGCACGACGTGATCCGCGTGTCGTTCGACCTCGAGTACCTGCCGGTGATCTCGGTCAGCAATGAGCATACCATCATCTCCTTCAGCTACAAGTGGACTAAGGATCCGGCGAAAATCAAGCCGTACCTGCACAAAGACAAGTTCCCGCTCGTGTTCTGGGTATCTGGGGGGACGCTGGGGGCCATAGGGATCGGGGTGCTGACATACTTCCTGATCCCCAAAGAGGACAAGACCTTCAATCCGGTGCTGTCTACCGATGATCTGCCCAACAGAGTCCGGTAGGGCGGCCGTCCCCGGGCTGCCCGTGTGCCTGAAAATGCGCAATCGCTGAATTTAGGTTTATCCGCGTTCCGGAAAATTATTTTGATATTCCGTTTCCCGTATACTATATTATATATTCTGACAAGTCTATCAATCATAACATAATGGTGGGTTGTTGATATGGGTAAGAAGAGTTCGAGTTACGTTATAAGCATTCCCAAAAAGACTTTTTGGCTGACTTTCCTCCCGCTTTGCGTGCTTTTGTTTACTGTAGGCGGGCTGGCCGGTTTTTTTGTGGTAGACCGCTTCGTCATGCCCAAGGTCGTTGGGGTGCAGCGGGACATGGTGGCTACGCCGAATTTGGCGGGGATGGACCGCGAGGCCGCCAGGAACAAGCTTTTCGGCGTGGGGCTGCTCACCGAGGAGCGTGGGCGGGAGTTCAATGAGGAGGTTGCCGAGGGGGCGGTCATCAGCCAGTTCCCGGAACCGGGCGAGATGGTTAAGAAGGGGCGCAAGATCGCTGTTACGCTCTCTCGCGGGCCGGAGGCCGGCACGGTGCCTGTGGTGCGCGGCATGAACGAGGGGCGGGCGCGCAACGAGATGCGGCGCGCGGGCTTCAGCGTAGGCAGCGTGCGGCGGACGTGGAGCAACCAAACATTAGACGCGGTAATTGAGACGTTCCCTCCGGCGGGGACCATTACGTCGCGTGCCATGAACGTAGACCTCATAATCTCGCGCGGGCCCAAGCCAACCCACGCCGTGATGCCCAATATCATAGGGGAGAGCCTCTCGGAGGCGCGCTCCAAGGTGGAGGCCGCCGGGCTGAAGGTGGGCAAGGTAGACTATAAAAACAACCCGTCCGTAGTGCCGGGAACCGTGCTGTCGCAGTCCGCGGCGCCGGGTGCGAAGGTGCCGTTGGAGAGTTCGGTAGATATAACGATATCGGCTATAAGGTAAATGGGGCGGCGGTTGGCGGTACGGTGTGAAATGTGATCTTTAAGCGAGGACGTGTACAGATGAACAGGCAATACGGAATGATAATTCGGCAGGCGGTGCGGCTGGGTGGGCTCATTACCGCCGCCGCGGCGTTAATGGCGTTGACGGGTTGCGTTGCATCATCGTCGTCGATCCCGCCGGCAGCAGATACCCGGGAAGCCGTTATCGCCGACTCCGCAGCCGCCGCACGGCTGCGCCTTGACCTCGAAGGGCGCTTCGAGCAGGACGACCGCTACCGCCTCGCCCAGGACCACTTCGTAGTCGCCCGTGACTACGAGCGGCGCGGGATGTACGAAATGGCGGAGCAGCTCTACCAGATCGCCTACGACTTCTGGCCGGAGTCCCAGTTCCTCCGCAAGTACCTGCTCGACCGCTACATGCGCGCCGAAGAGTACCAAAAGGCGCTCGCCCTCTTCCCCGATAGCAACAACTTCGATAATCTGACTTCTGAGGAGAAGCGCTCTATCAGCATTATTTACTTGCGGTTAGGAGAACCGGTAAAGGCAGCCGCGGCGGTTGAGGCGCTTGGCGATGATAAGACCGATGACGAGATGTACTCGCTCAGCCTGCTTTACGGGTCGGTCGGCGATCAGGCTAATGAGCTCAAGAGTTTTAGGGATTTCTTCGCCCGCAGGCCGAATGCCGCCGCTATGGGCATCCGGCTTGTGCGCTACAATGTGGGCGAGCGCAAACTTGCCGATGCCGACAGCCTGGGGGCGGTTTTGCGCCAAATCTACCCGGATAACGCCGAGGTCGCGGCGCTCATGGGTATGGTGAAGCACCTGCTGCGCGACACGTCAGCCGCCGTCAAGCTCTTCAACGAAGCGCTCGCGCTCGACCCGCTCAACGAAGAGGCACTGCGCACGCTCGCGCACATCCACGTACTCCGGGACGAGTACAGGGAGGCGGCCGTCTATTACAGGCGGCTGATAGCGCAGGGTGAGCTTGGCGTGCCATACCGCAGGGGGCTGGCGCTGATATTGTTCTACATGAAAGAGTACGCCGAGGCCGAAAAACTGCTCAATGAGATGATTGACGAGAGGGACAACAGCCTGCCCGGCCCGCAGGAGTTGTATATGTACCGCGCCATGCTATACTCCGCCACAGGCAAACACAAAAAGGCTGTAGATGACCTGCGCTCGGCGGTGAAAATAGACTCAACCGACCACTCCGTCTGGCTTGAGCTGGGCAACAACCTCGAAAAGCTCAAGCGCCGGGACGAGGCCGCCTGGGCATTCAAAAAAGTCCTGCAAATCCGCCCCAGTGAGCACGTCGCGGCCAATAACCTGGGCTACATGTGGACGGAAATGGGCATAAAATTGGACAGCGCCAAAACCCTCATCGAATTCGCGCTCGAAAAAGACCCCAAAAACGGGGCCTACTTAGACTCCTACGCCTGGGTATTCTACAAAATGGGCGACTACGAAAAAGCGCTCCATTACATGAACGAGGCGGAAAAGCATGACGGGATGAAAGACGAAGCGGTTACCTACGAGCACCTTGGCGATATCCACTTCAAGCTGAACGACTACGCCGCCGCGGAAAAGGCGTACAATAGGGCTATCGAACTGAAGACGGAGGATGCGGCCAGGATTAAGAAACTGCTTGAGGAGATCAAGCAGCTCATGCGGAAGAAGAAGGGGCCGTAATTGCAAATGCGAGAGCAATTATCAGTACATACCGGTATATCCGTACCTGTGATGCGCAAACCGGCAAGGCTTATGCCGCTTATCCTGACAGCGCTTTTGACGCTGGCCGGATGCGTGGGGCCGCTAAAGACCGCGGCGCCGGTGCCGGCGGCCGATCAGGCTTTGGTCACCAAGGCGGTTGAGGACCTGGCGCGGATATCGGAGTTCAAGGGGTACGGCGAAATAACCATGGCCGGCTCCGGCAGTAAGATGACAGGCAACTTTGACGCATTACGGAAAAATACCGGCTCTTTCAACGCGCAGGTTTACTCGCCGTTCGGCACGGCCGTGGCTTCGATTACGGCGGAAGAGTTTGCGGGGCGTGTAAACATAGACAAGGAACAGATTGATTTTGCCTACGATAACGCAATGACGGGTGTACCGTTCCCATGCGTAGGGCGCTTTACCTACGGACAATTCGTCAATCTGCTGACTGCCTCCATGCCCGACGAGTTTTGGGCTTACGCGGCTGAGCCGTACACGCCGGTACAAGGGCAGAAGTGGATAAAGGGCAAGGGCAGGGTAGCTGCGGCGTGGTCGTCGGACACCCTCGTGGTGCGGGCGGCGATATTCCCCAAGACGGGGCGTATCGAAATGGTGACGTTCGACTACAATGTGGGCGGGAGCAGGCTGTCTATGCAGTTCGGCCGTTTCAAGAAGGGCGTGCCGTACGAAATTCAGATAAAAGAGGGCAGCAAAAATTATATTACAGTGAATTACGAATCGATAACGTGGAAATGAGACCAATGCGCAAAGCCGGAAACCTTAATCATAATGTAAGTACTGCGAATAGCGCCGCCGAGCTTGTCCGCGGCCTGCTGCGCCGCGTATTCCGGCCGTCGTTGATTATAGTTGCCGCGCTGTTATCTGCGGCACCGGCCCAACACAATGATGCCGGTACTACGGCTTTCCCGTTTGTCAATATTAACTACGATGCCCGCTCCACGGCCATGGGCGGGGCGTCGGCGGCCATACAGAACGGCATCTACGGCGTCCTGTCGAATCCGGCCGCGGCGGGCTACACAGAACGCAACCAGCTCCTCGCCGGCTACAGGCAGACGATAATGGACATTTGGGGCGGCCCGCTCGGGATAGCCTTAGTTACCACCCACGGGGTGGTGACGCCGTACCTGCTCATGCACACAAGCGGCTCATTTGAGGAGATCGGCTTGGACAACCTGCCCACGGGCCATAGCGCCAAAAGCAACTACACAGCGCTGGGCGTAAGCTTTGCGCGCACCGTCTTCGACAACAGAACCGCCGTAGGCGCTGCTGTTAAGGCCCTCTACCACTACATAGGGGTCGGCAGCGAATCCTACTCTGCCGACGGCTTCGCGCTCGACCTCGGAGTACAGTACCGCACCCCCGACAACCGTCTCACCTGCGGTGCCGCGCTGCGTAACCTCGGTTTCGTCCGCTCGGGGTATTGGAACGAATGGAATGAGTACGAGCTCCCGTACGGCTTCGAGGCCGGCGTCTCTTTTGTCCCCAAACACATCAAAAACCTGCGCATCGCCGTAGACGTAAACAAGTACAACGGCGACTTCATGAACATTGAGCCGGCATTCGAATACACAATCATAGCAAAAACGCTCTTCCTGCGCGGCGGGTACGGCTTCAGCTCCGTAGACTTTCAGGAAGCCCTCAAAGTGTTTAGGGGCGAGCGCGACGACGGCTACCAGAAAAGCGGCATCAACACCTTCTCGCTGGGCCTCGGCGTAGCGGGTGAGATGGACAACGTGGACCTGGCTCTCGACGCGGCGGTGCAGTTTTACTCAGATACCTACACCCCGGGGGTCGTGGTATCGCTGGTAGTAGGCTTTTAGCATTTTTTACGGCAGTATCCTCCGCACCAGACGGGGGAGGATACATCTCCGGCCGTAAATTCTGGCAAACGTGCCGGATTTACGGCGAATCTCACGGTTTAAACGGGCGGACTCCCGCAGTGTGAAGATGGGGATCCCTCCGGCCGCCGCCGGCGCAGCCGGTTGACGGCGAATCTCTCTCTATAGCTTTACTCTCTTGGTTGATCCTGTATCACCGTTTTTATCTATTCACTGTCATTTACCTAAAAGGTATGATATGATGATTGACGTTGTTAATGCGACATTCAACGAAAAGCTGCAAAGGCTCACGCCGGCTAATGCCGACAGCGTGATTTTTAGCCTTGGATGGCCGTCCCATATACTATTGTCGGCAGGTATAGATGATAAAGAGTTTAGGCTTTATGGCAATAAATTGATGAAAAAGATAAAAAAACACGGGTATAAACCTTATGAGATACAGGATTTGCCAAATGCGATTAATAGCCCTATAATAGTTTTTAAGGGAACCCATGCCGGCAGCTACTCGATATTAACAGGGCTAAAAATAAAAGGCTGCAATGTGTTGATATCTTTAGAAATAGGCAAAGGTACCGACGCAATTTACAATATCATAACATCGATATATAGAAAGGAGATAGATCGTGTCATCTGCTGGATAAATAGCGGTTATTTGCTATATGTAAACAAAAATAAAGCCCTCGGTCACTTACGCACCCCCGCTCTCATGGCGGGCGCAATAAGCAACCGAGAGCCTTTAATACTCAACTATTTACGCACTACCGCTCCGAATGCGGGTGCAATAGATAGCCGAGAACTCTTTGAAGCCATAAAGACGGTAACCGGCTTCAAAAATCCTGTCCTTAGAGATAAGATAACATATTCACCCGAAAATGTCAATACCCAAAATACTTTTTTCCAAAAAGGAGCTAAAAATGCCCGCCCTTAACGCCAATTCGGCAAGATTTTTGCTTTCCGCCGCGGATTTTTCGCCGGAAGACTTCACGGTGACCAAGTTTACGGGGGCCGACGCCGTCGGCAGGCCGTACCGCTTTGACATTGAGTTCCAGCTGTCGGAGGCGGCGCTTAAAAAGGAGAAGCCGCCCGTGTTGACCTCCGATTCCATCCTCGGCAAGCCCTGCCGGTTCGAGCTGCTCCGCCAGAGCGACAATACCACCGCCGCCGCGTACAACGGCGTGGCAATGGGGTTTGGCGTTGAGGGCCGCGCCAAACCTCTATACTCAATCAGGCTTGTGCCGTGGATAGAGCTGCTGTCGCTTAATACCAACAACAGGGTTTTCCAGCGGCAGGATGCCGTCTCCATCATCAAAAAAGTCATTATGTCATCCGGGATTGACGGTTACTGCGACTTCAGGTATGAATGTGAACGGCAATACCGCCCCGTTGATTTCTGCGTGCAGTATCAGGAGACGGACCTTAATTTTATATCGAGGCTTATGGAGCGCAACGGGATTTGGTACTATTTTGAGGACAGCGACTCTTCATCCGGCAAGGATGCGGTCGTCATCACAGACTCTTTTTCAAAATTCCCGGCGAAAACGATTGGGGTACCGTTCGTTGAGAATACGGGGTTTGCGGAGATATCGACACGTACCGGTGAGGATGGCGGGGGAGAGGCGGGGCAGGGAGGTGAATCTGCGGACGGCTTCGGCGAAACAGTTTACTCTCTGTCAACGAAGAGCAGCCTGATCCCCAAAACCGTAAAGCTCCGCGCGCAGAATTACCGTACGCCTGAAAATTTGCCGGAAGGGGGTTACGAGGTTTCCGGGAGCGGGCGGTGGGGGAGTGTTTACGAGTACGGCGGGGCGTTCAGGGATTCCGGCGAGGCTGCGCACGGGGCGAGGCTTTATCTGGACCGTTTGCGCGTTGAGAACTTGCGGAGTGAGGGGATGAGCGGGTGCACGGCGTTTAGGGCAGGCCGTTTGGTATCTATAGGGCCTGATGTTGGCGGTTTTTTGATCGTTTCGGTGAATCACGCGGGCGGGATCATCGAGAGGGACGGCGTTTACGCCTGTACGTATAATAACAGTTTCTCCTGCATAGACTCCGCTCCAAAGATTTACGCCCCGCCTTTAACCGCCGCGCAGCCCAAAGCCGCGGGGCTGATTACCGCGCCGGTCGAGGCGCTTGGGGAGGAGCACCCGAATATCGACGAGATGGGGCGCTACCGGGTAAAGCTGCCGTTTGACGCGGCGGAAACGAAGGCGTACGGTGCGACAAAAGACATCCGCCTCACTCAGCCGTCGGGCGGGAATACCGGAGGCGGGAACTACGGGATCCACTTCCCCTCTAAGGCCGGCGCAGAGATGGTGCTGGCCTGTGTAGACGGGAACCCGGACAAGCCGGTTGGGCTGGGGTTCGTGCCCAACGCCGCCGCGCCGTCTAACGTGAACAGCGAAAACAGGGACCAGAACATCATCCGCACATGGGGCGGGAACGAGCTTGTCATGGACGACACACAGGGCAAGGAAAAGATAACCCTGTCAACCGTCAGGCAGGACGGGGATACCGGGAAAAATTGCGGGATTACGCTCTCAAACGAGAAAAATCAGATCGGCGTAAGGGCGTGGAAGCACAAAATTTCGATGGACTGCAACCAGAAAGAGAGTTCTATTTCTCTTAAAACACTGTGTAAAAATTCTATAACCCTTAACGACATCATGCGCCGGATATCTATAAAAACCCTCACAGGCTGCTCAATAGAGGTAGACGACATAAACGATACAATCTCCATTTCCAACGCCTACCCTATGAATCTGGCGCATCTCGCCATTACGCTGCAAAGGTACTGCCTCGACCAGATAACGGAGGGCTGGGTAAAGGATGAGGTAAATAAGGCAGTATCGCAACTGCTGAAAGACCGCCTTCCGAGAAACAAGATCTCCATGGACGGCAAAGAAAAAAAGATCTCCATAGAGAGCGGGGGCGGCTGCGCATTGAAGATGGAGGACAAGAAAGATTCCATTACCGTCAAATGCCCCGGTGACAAAAACATCATCGCGATGGACGGCCAAAACAGTACGATCACGCTTTCGGTTAAGGACGGGTGCGCTATTGCCGCCGGTAAATCTAAAATAACTATTGTGACCGGGGACGGAGGCAAGATAATTCTTGACAACGAGAAGGATCTGATTACCGTCCAAAACGCCGGCGGAGCAAACACGGTTACCCTCGACGGAAAGAAGAAAAAAATCTCGCTGGAATCAAAGGGCGACATAAATATTAAAGCAGGCGGCGCGGTAAACATAAGCGGCAAAAATTTGAATATGCAGTCCAAGAATAAGATGGCCGTCAAGAGTTCTAATGGTGTGGTTGAGGTTAAGGGAAAGATGATTAAATTAAATTGATGCTTATTGAAAACACGGTTAAATATTACACCTGTGCCGTCCGGCGGCTGCACGACAGCCGTGATGTCTCCGGGCGGCACAGGTGTAATATTTAATCGATGGATTTATAATCGTGTAATCTATAATATTAACACTAATCTTTTAAGAAAGGATGGGTAATATGGGAGAAAATCAAAAGCCGGCAAACGGCAGCTATACCGCCGGCTGCAAACCATCGGGCATGGTGGACGCCCACGCGCACCATAACTGCGGGGCCACGTGCCCTTTGCCGCTTATATACGCGCAGGTGGAGACTTCAACAAACAGTATTTTAAGCCCCAAAGAGCTGCGGAGGCTCTGGACGGAACGCTTGATAGGCCTTGTATTCGCCAGAGGGGTTCAAATACAAAATATTGCAACAACGGAAATGGGCAGCCTTCTTATAGACTTGAACACGCGCCTGTTCAGCATGATCAGCGATAACCCCAAAATCTATAGCGCATACAAGGAGTTATCGGAAATCCACAAGGAAGAGAGACTGTTGCTAAACGGAAGAGACACGAAAGATCTGACAGAGCAGAAAGAGGCGGAAAAGCTAAGGAAACTGGAGAAAAGAAAAAACAGCGTATCAAAGGAGATGTTGCATGATGCCGACAAATGCGTTCCAAGTTTAGTAATAGTGCCTACAATGGATATGGAGCTTGCGCATCTTATGGGATACGACGGACGGCTCATATATCAGCAGAGCGGCCGCTATATATACTATCTGAAAAGGAGTTCCGCAAACCCGTATTCATCGTTGTCTCCGCAGGACCTGTCTCATGAAAGTAAAAACAAAGATAAAAGGGAGATAGAGGCGGAAGCAGGGGCGCAAAGCGCGTCTGTAGAATTTTTGGATACCGACAACAAGTTGATATTTCAAAAATGGAAGCGGCAGGTCTGGGACACGGAAGCCGCCTCCGCTTCCAATCATCTCAGGCATTTTCCGCTGTTCTTTTACGACCCGCGCCGTTACAGGTTTGCCGAAAGCATGCATTTTCTCAGAACGAAAGGGGGGCATACGTGGAAAGAGCCATTTATCCGTATTCTCGGTTCCGCCTACGCCGACCCGGTAACGGACCCGCTGCACAGAATTGATGCTTCATCCCGTATTTGGATCGGCTTCAAGATGTACCCGGCACTCGGCTACAGGCCGTTCGATGAGCGCTGCGGGCACCTCAAGGATTTTTATGCCGAGTGCGAACAATACCGTATTCCCATACTCACGCATTGCGCCCCCGGCGGAATGGGCACGCATGAAGCAAGATTTTATGAAGAATATGACACAAAGTATTGCTCCAAAAGAGGAAACCGCAGCAGCGACTCGTTCTCCGGCAAACAATCAGTTGACAAATGTCCCAAGATGGACTATTTCTACAGAAACTACGGACATCCGGAAAACTGGCGCCCGGTGCTGAATGAGTATAAAGATCTCCACCTGTGCCTCGCCCACTTTGGCGGAGACCTCGAATGGAAGGATGAGTCCATGTATGAATGGGCGCTGACATCCGATAGCGGCATGCCGCCGAGAGAGTGGATACGCACCATCATAGAGCTCACGAAAAAACCGAATGTCTACACGGATATCTCCTGCCTCGACATATATAACGACGCTGTCAGGCTCCCGCTTACGTGGATGCTGCGGCTGATCAGCAATAAGAACGAAAATAACCCCTACAAACACTTACAAGATAAACTTATATTCGGCAGCGACTGGTATCTCACGTATTTAACTGATATCGCCAAAAACAGTGAAAATGCTAATTACATCAACTACTGCAGAAGTTTTAAAAAAATGTTCTATAAGATTGACAAATCGGGTAAATTCTGGGAACAGGTTTCACTCATTAATCCATGGAAGTGCTATTCGCTCACTTCGGCGAAGTTTCAGGAGATGTCTGCCAACTTATCGCGGCTGGCAGCCGCACTGAAAGTTGGCGGCGCACCTAAGGACGCGGCGGCCCTGAAGCAAAAGTTAGACGACATCGACAAGTATATAAGGGGGAGGTAGGCTTATGAACCGGTACAGGAATTTCGAGCCAAAAACATATACGAACATCAAATCTTCGATACGGTATCTGTTTCCCGTACCGGAAGCCGATGCCGTAGGGACGCTTAACTCGTATAATAACAGCATTACCGCAATAATACTTGACAAAAACGCAAAAAAGCCAAGGCTTAAGGTTATTGCAAAAGATTTCAGTAAAATGGTAGCGGGTAACTATACCTACTCGTTCAGCCAAAACTTTGCGGATGACATTATTATATACGCCAAAACCAGAGCAGTCGTAATATGCAATGTTAGAACCGGCGAGGCTTATCACGCCGAAACCGAAGTTTCCTCCGATGATTATCTGGCCGGAATCGCTTTTCTAGACCGGAAAAACAATCTTTTCGCTATTGTCAAGTCGGCCGATCACGGCGGGGACTGGCTGCAGGATTATCTGCATATAGCTAAACTTGAGGGAAAACGGCTTGCCGATCTCGGTTCTGTGATGAAATTGCGAATAAGCCGTCCATCAAGCATATTTCCCGACGGGAACAACTGGCTTGTCCACAACGGCAAATTGATCGGCTACGATCACCGCGGCCCTATCGGCACTTTCGACGGCACTAAGGATATGCTCTGTTTTGACGGGATTAACAGGGCGGCGCATCCGTTTACGGAGATCTTTAACGCCAATAAGGAGAAATTAGCAGGTTTTGAGGTACGGGGGTTCGCGCTGCACCCCAAACTGCCTTTTGGGCTTGCGGCGGAACACATCCTTCATCTCGACCCGTTAGTCACTATACCGTTCGTCCACCCGTTCCATATCGTGCGTTGGGATACGGATGACCCGGAAAAGCAGTTCGTGGCCCTCACGCATAAATTGATACCGTTCATGCGCCATTTGGGGTTACTTTCCGGCATCCCCGGGAAGGATGATTATTTCAGTATGGCGCTCGCTTACCTCAGCTTTTCTCCCGACGGCAAGTGGTTTGTGATGGGGTGTTTCGAGAACAATCTTTTCGCTGCCCCCCGCTTCATCGCCATCCCAGTAGATAAGAAGTACCCGGAGTTTATTGGGATAGAGGAGACGGTTATTCTCGGCCAAGTTGAAAAGATCGCGTCCGCTGCCTGGATTGCGCCGGCGGCGTTTGTCGCGTCCGACGGCGTTCGGTTATATAAATGGGACCTTAATGATGTGCCTGACACCGGAATTATTAACTTTAACAAAAATAACGATTATTGAAGGCACGATTAAATATTATCCCCGCGACAGCCGTGATACCGGCGAACGGAGCAGGCATAATATTTAATCGTGTAATCTATAACACGAAAAGCGAGGAACACTATGAAAAAACAGGCTGCACGAGGCGGCGACCTTACAAGCCACGGCGGGAACATTCTTATCCCCAGCTGTTCAAAGGACGTACTCATAAACGGCAGGCCGGCCGCGAACTTCATGTCCATGCACATGTGCCCCATGGCCACGCCCGGATCCCCCCCGGTCCCGCACGTTGGCGGCACGGTCATCTCGCCGGGGGTACTTAAAGTGCTGATAAACGGGATACCGGCGCTTGGCAAGGGGGACAAGCTCATGTGCATCGCCTCGGCGCCCGCACAAGTAACGATGGGGAGCAATAATGTCGTATACGGGGGCGCAACGGGGCGCATGGGGGGAGTGAAGGCGGCGGGTAAAGACGGGACGGACGTTAAGATGCCGGTTGAGGCGGATGAAAAGGGGATGGGGCGCCGGGAAGACACGGATGGGCTGGATTCTGTTTTCAAGAATAGCGCGGCGTCTGCGCTTTTGGCTTTTTCGGTTTACGGAGCGGGAAAAAATATCAGCAAAGATCCGAAGGGGGAAGAAAATGATGTGGATGGGGAAGAGGGCGGCGCGGATAACCCTGAAAGCGATCTGCTTACGGTGCGGGATTTTGCGGAGATACTTGTTGAACTTGAGGATAAATACGGATACGAGGCAGCGCGGCGGTACGCTGCCAACAATATAGATTACCTCAAGATCTGCGGACTGGCCAAAGGGTTTGTTGCGGCGGGGGATGGCGGCGCTGACCCGCAAAATCCAGACAACGACCCCAACCTTATGCCATCGCGCTTCATGCTGCTCTACGGCGCGGACGACTTCGAACTGCGCCGCCGGAAGAATATGGATATCCATCCGGATGGGTTTGACGGGCAGCCCGAACACGAGGTATCCGTCGCCAGCCTGCGGGAAGCGCTTTGGATTTTGGGGTATGCAAACGAGAGGAAGGGGCCGTTCGACAACACGCTCTACGGCCCGCTCCTCAAGTACCTGAACCGTTTTTCGCCTGACTATCCGCAGGATGATGACGCGGAAGAACCAAATGAACCATCAAATGACAGCGGCGATGACGGAACCGGACCGGAGGAGCCCTCAAGTGGCGCTGATGCCGGCGGTATCAATCTGAACCCGTTACTATATAGCGATTTCGGCGACAGCCTGCTCATCGAAAGGGGCGGCGACCCGGAAACGTACCGCTGCGGCGTTTCCTACCGCTACCCCTGGGCCCCGTTTACCCTTAATTTCCCCGATGGCGGCGGGCCGCCGGAGGGGGCAGGCGCCGGGTACGAAATCTACGACCGCAATGAAAACAACCGCGTACTTCTGGCGAAAGGGGCTTTGGATGACCCGCCCGGGATAAAGGCGCTGCTCCCCGACGCGGAGGACGTGGCGGTCTTTCTGGGCTCCAAAGAGATAGAGCTCAACACGGTTTCAGGAGGCGGGGAGAATGAAATGCGGAATTAATGCATATCCGGCAGCGGCATAATATATATTATTGGTGAAACGATTAAATATTATGCCCGCGCCTCCCTGCAACTGCACGTCAACCGTGATGTTGCAGGACTGCATAGGGATAATATTTAACCGGTGAATCTATAGTATGGTATAGCGCGGTACCCGCCAGACCAAAAAAGGAGTTTGAGCCTGTGAGCCTGATCGAAACCAAATGCCCGATGTGCAAAGGGTCCCTGTGGATCGACTCCTCGACCCTTAAAATCGTCGATCACGTGCCGGCCGACCACCAGAAAGCGGATTTGGAGCAGTTTTTGAAAGATTCGAAGAAGGACAAGGGGTGGGACGAAAAGATGCGGAAGATGCGCGAGGAGGAGGCGCGGCGCAAGGCTGAAATAGAGGCAAAATTTCGGCAGATTAAGGACAATAACAATAACGATAACGCTTCATCGGCGGGGCCAAAGTCGGTATTGGATTGGGATTGACCGCGCAGGCGGGCGGCGAAGCTGGCCGCCCTGCAAGCGGGTTGATGCCCGATTTACCGCTGATTTTGGGAGCGTGCCGGACGGAGGGGAAATGAGGAAAGTTTTGGGCATTCTGGGATTAGCGATGTGCACGGCGTGTACGCAGGACGCGGAGGCGCAGGGCAACGGGCTCTTTGCCGAGTTGGAAACAGTCAAAGGCAATATCACGATACAGCTCGAGTACGAGAAGACGCCGCTGACGGTAGCGAGCTTCGTCGGGCTGGCCGAGGGGACCATCAAGCACAGCAGGGGAGAGGGCGTCCGCTTTTTCGACGGGCTTACCTTCCACCGCGTGGAGCCGAACTTCGTAATACAGGGCGGCGACCCGATGGGCAACGGGCGCGGCGGGCCGGGATACCAGTTTGCCGACGAGATCCACCCCGGCCTCAAGCACGTCTCGGAGGGCATCCTCTCCATGGCAAACGCCGGGCCTGGCACCAACGGCAGCCAGTTTTTCATAACGCTGGCCCCCACGCCCCACTTGGACGGCCGCCACGCGGTCTTCGGCAAAGTCGTCAAGGGCATGGACGTAGTGAAGAAGATCGCCAGGGGAGACGTCATAAACAAAGTTACCATAATAAGGTCGGGCAAAGACGCCAGAGCGTTCAAGTCAGACCAGCAGGCATTCGAAACCTACGCCCGGCAACTCGCCGAGAAAAAGAACGAGGCTGAAATGAAAGCGCTCAAAGAGCAGGAAAAGGCAATCGCGGAGAAGTACGCGTCTTACAAAAAAAGCGGGAGCGGTATACTCTACAACGTAGGCGCCGAGGGCAAGGGCGACAAGCCCAAGCAGGGGCAGACGGTCGTAGTCCACTACACCGGCACGCTCTTGGACGGGATGAAGTTCGACTCCTCGCACGACCGGAAAGAGCCGCTCGACTTCAGGGCCGGCATCGGCGAAGTCATACAGGGCTGGGACGAGACGCTGCTCGACATGCAGGCCGGCGAGAAAAGGACCGTCGTCATCCCGCCCGAACTCGGCTACGGAAAACGCGGCGCAGGCGGCGTAATCCCGCCCAACGCCTACCTCGTCTTCGACATCGAACTGCTTGAGATACGCTAACCTAACCTCCAACACGCAACCCCGCAACCCGGACATAGTAAAGACAAGGCCTACTATGCCGGGCTTGCGGGCTCTGCTGTGCGTACTGGCCGCGCTGGCCGTGTGCCTGTACTGCGCCAAAACCGCGAACGCCAACCCGAACGTCCCGGCAACGGATTCGATAACGCGGGCGGTTAGGGATTCTATGGAACTGGCGGCGAAGAGGCAGGCGAATCCGGCGAGTTCATCGTCATCCGGTAACTCATTTACGGATGCGAGGGATGGGAAGACGTACCGGACGGTGAAGATTGGGAATCAGACTTGGATGGCGGAGAATCTAAATTATAAGACGGGTAAATCTATTTGTTATGATAACAAAGAAAGTAACTGTCAGAAGTATGGACGATTGTACGACTGGAAGACGGCGTTGAAAGCTTGTCCTGCTGGGTGGCATTTGCCGAGTGATGAGGAGTGGACGGCGTTGACGGATTTTGTGGGCGGAGGAGAGACGAAAGGAACGAAATTGAAGTCGAAGACAGGGTGGTTTGCGGATACGTACATGGATAAGGGCTATAAAGCCGGAACGGACGATTACGGTTTTTCGGCCTTGCCCGGCGGCTACGGCGCCTCAGATGGCAGTTTCCTCACTGGCGGCAGCTACGGTTACGGCTTCTGGTGGAGTGCCACGGAGGACGATGCGAGATACGCATGGTACCGGCTCATGAACTACTACTACGACGACGTGGTCAGGCACTACGACTACAAGACGAGCCTGTATAGCGTGCGTTGCCTGAAGGACTCCGCGGCCCCGCAATAGCGAGCCGCCACCCCGAGCCGCGTTTTTTGCGGTACTGAGCGTTACCCATTGTTTCTTAATCCCGTAAATTCAGTTTCAATCGGCGGGTTATCGGTTATTAAATTTGTCGGTGTACGAACTCACCGATTGCGCCAGCGTATCAGCAAACGGTTTCAGGTCGTATTTCATGGTTCGTGTAGGTTTGCCGGCATCTTTTTCGGTTAGCAGCGAGAACCCGTTTTTTGTGTAAAATTTTAGAACCTCCGGCTTATTGTATGCATCGACCGTCATAAATCTGAAGTCGATTTTTCTATTCACAACGAACAGTTCTCTTATAAACTTCAGCATTTGTCCGCCTACATTTTTACCTTGATATTCCTTGTCTACCCCGAGCCGCCCTATTTTGATTGCTGGGTAGTACCTGTACCTTTTGCCTTCCGGCAGGCTGTCCCTGAAAGAGTCAGTAGCCAGAGTGTCGTTTAGGACGGTGAAGAACGCTATGGCTTTTAGGGCGCGGTCGTAGAAGAAGTAAGTTATGCCAAGCATTTCTTCCTGATTCGGGAGCGCCCCATATATAAAAAAGTCTGTGATAGCGGGATCGCCGCAGTCGAAACTGTAATCGTCCCCGGGCTCTAACACCTTGAATTTGTAGCGCAGCAGGTCAAAAGATTCGGCCATTGCCGATAAACCCTTTCATCCACGGATTATTTTTTACTATCCCAACGAACAGCCTGTGTCCCTCGAGGACTTCTTCCACCGGAACCCCTTTTTTGAGGTTTTCTTCCATCTCTATAATGAAGCGTTCCGCTTCCTCGCCTTCCAATACCGGTGTTGGCGCTACAGGATTCCAAGACATTTTTGTGCCTCCTCCCATCGGGTTTTTGGGGTTACGTCATTAAATATAATACAATGCGGATAGAAAATCAAGGCTATTATCCTGAAAAATCCACTTAACTCCCATTTCCATAATGTCTATTACCAACATTCATGCATTTGCGTAGTGCCGGGTATTTTTTCCGCCCCAAAGTTCCAAAAATCCTACCGCATCAATTATATTATTACCATGTACTCAAATAAAAAAACTCATTCAGCGCCGCTTCTTAAGGCTATTGAGTTGCCGGCGGGGAAGATAGCGGGGGAGCTGCCCGCGAAGAACCAATAACACTATGTTACTGTCACCAAACAACATAGGAGGGATAACCTATTATGCGGATTAAACAGATTATATCGCTGGCGGCGCTAACCACCTGCCTGTCAACCGATCCGTACTGCGCCAAAACCGCGAACGCCAACCCGAACACCCCGGCAACGGATTCGATAACGCGGGCGGTTAGGGATTCTGTGGAGCTGGCGGCGAAGAGGCGGCAGGGGAGTCCGAGTACTGCGTCAACAAGTGGGTTATCCGGTAATTCGTTTACTGATGCGAGGGATGGGAAGATGTACCGGACGGTGAAGATTGGGAATCAGACTTGGATGGCGGAGAATCTAAATTATAAGACGGGTAAATCTATTTGTTATGATAACAAAGAAAGTAACTGTCAGAAGTATGGACGATTGTACGACTGG
>Ga0209755_10003409_pt1 | contig 19977 bp, 17 predicted proteins | sample TergutCo191P1_FD_187301 | JGI IMG/M metagenome (GOLD analysis project Ga0209755, IMG submission 187301) | Cornitermes sp. P1 segment gut microbial communities from Petit-Saut dam, French Guiana - Co191P1 (SPAdes) (version 2) | ecosystem: Host-associated > Arthropoda: Insects > Digestive system...
CGCCATCACCACAAGCAATAAAACCAAATGCCAGTAAAAACACTAACAAACCGTAAAGCACAGTCTTTTTCATAACTGCCTCCTCAAAATAATATAGTTATTGCAATATTGCATATAGAAGAATTTATCACTTCAAACAACACTGCAAAACTTGCACATAACGGGCGGCAGGTTTACGCCGTACCGCGGAGACGGCGCTTGCGCCGGCGTAGCGGCATGACATAAACCCGCAGTTAAGCAAAATACGCTGCGCGGCTTTTGCTTAACGTCATGTATACGTAACTGTTATCAGTGTAAGGAAAATAATGCCTTCTGTCAATGGTTTTGTGGGAAGCAACTGAAAATTTTTACATTTCATAATAATGTACAAAAATAAAGAATTTATCACCATGAAATGAGAAAGTCGGATAGGACGGGCAGGAAACGCCTCTAAATATAGCTCTCTATCTCCCCGGAGGCGCTATTTCCGCCCCGTTTGTTTTCGGTTCGCTTGGGCAGCCTCCGCCTCAGTCGCATGACAGCTTTGTTAACATTATTATGGAGTTCCACGGGGCTGTTAAAGGGCGATCTGCGTCGACAGCGCGTCTTTCGTTTCCGGCACGACCTCCTTTTCGGTAACATTTTCAGTGAGCCAATGCGGGCACTTGACATTTAGGTTCTCTTTGGTGTATCATCAATATAACTTAAGGCTTTCCATGATGGAGCCAGGGCTTCCGCAGGGAGCCATATTAACGGTAACGGGGTAAAATATGCCATATTTTGCATGGTTGATTATACTCCCTCTTGCCGGGTCGACCATAGGCTGGACTATAAGATGGCTGTATGCCAGATTTCAACTTACGGCATCGGAGCAACGCGCCGAGCGTATAAAAAAGGATGCGATAAAAGAAGCTGAAGCCAAACGGAAGGAGATTCTTCTCGAGGCGAAAGAAAAAGTTATCCAGGAACGAAACCAGCAGGAAAAAGAGACCCGGGAACGAAGGGCTGAGTTACAGCGGCTGGAACGCCGTATTGTACAGAAAGAGGACGCTTTAGACAGAAAAGTCGAGCAGGTCGAACGGACGGAGCAGTTGCTTGCGGACAAGGATCGGGCCTGCGTTGAGCGGGAAAACGCGCTTTCAAAGGAAGAAGAACGCTATCAGTTGGAACTGGAGCGCGTTTCCGGACTAAGCGTTGAGGAAGCCAAGGGCTTAATCATCAAGAGTCTGGAAAACGAGGCAAGGCACGACGCCCAGGCTCTGATCAACAAGATCGAGCAGGAGGCGAACCTTACCAGCGAAAAGAAAGCCAGGGACGTTCTGGTTGCGACGATCCAGCGTTTTGCTTCCGAAGTTACGGGCGATCTTACCGTAACTACCGTAAGTCTGCCCAACGATGAAATGAAGGGCCGGATAATCGGGCGGGAAGGGCGCAACATCCGCACGCTGGAAACGCTGACCGGGGTTGACATCATAATAGACGACACTCCGGAGGCGGTGGTTATCTCGTGCTTCGACCCAATCCGGCGGGAGATTGCCAAGGTGGCTCTGGACAGACTGATTCTGGACGGACGCATCCACCCGGCGCGTATAGAGGAAATCGTTACCAAGGTCAGCAAGGACATTTCCCAGAAGATTTTCGAGGAAGGCGAAAAGGTTCTGTTCGACCTGGGCATACACAATATCAGGCAGGATGCCATACGCGCCCTGGGGCGGTTGCACTTCCGCACCAGTTACGGGCAAAACGTGCTGAGCCATTCCAAGGAAGTGGCGATTATCGCCGGAATGCTTGCCTCCGAAGTGGGTTGCAACCGGGATCTCGCCAAGCGGGCCGCGCTTCTGCACGACATTGGCAAGGGCGTGGATTCGGACTCCGACCTTAACCATGCCGAGGTGGGCATGGAGATGGCCCGGAAAATGGGAGAGGACGCGTTAATTATCAACGCAATCGGCAGTCACCACAACGACATTGAACCCGGTTCCCTTGAGGCGGTGCTGGTGCAGATTTCCGACGCCATTTCCGCAGCGCGTCCCGGCGCGCGCAAGGAAACTCTGGACAGCTACATCAAGCGTCTTGAGAATCTGGAAAATGTCGCCAAGGGTTTCTCCGGCGTTGCCAGCGCGTTTGCGGTTCAGGCGGGGCGGGAGCTTCGCATACTTGTGAACAACGAAACTGTCAGCGACGAACAGTCCCGTAATCTTGCCAGGGGGATCGCCAAGAAGATCGAAAGCGATTTGAAGTACCCTGGCCGGATTAAGGTTACGACCATAAGGGAAACTAGAATAACTGAGTACGCACGGTAGGCTATGAGTTCCAATTATTCGGCACAGAACATTACCGTTCTAAAGGGTCTGGAGGCCGTTCGCAAGCGGCCCGGCATGTACATCGGTACCACCGGTATCGACGGTCTCCACCATCTGGTTTTTGAGGTGGTGGACAACTCCGTTGACGAAGCCATGCAGGGTTTCTGTACCGAAATCCTGGTGGTTTTGGAGGGGAACGACGTTGTCCGGGTTGAGGACAACGGCCGCGGTATTCCGGTGGACATCCACCCCACCGAAAAGGTCAGCGCCCTGGAGTTGGTCATGACAAGGCTCCACGCCGGCGGCAAGTTCGACAAAAGGTCCTACAAGGTTTCCGGCGGGCTTCACGGCGTGGGCGTTTCGGTAACGAACGCACTCTCAGAATGGTGTGAGGCGTTCGTCAATTCCGGCGGCAAAATACACACCCAGCGTTACAAAATCGGCATTCCGGAGGGCCCCGTTCGCGAAATTCCGCCCGCCGGTTTGCCCTACGTCTACACGCCGGAGCGCAAAGGAACGGTGGTTCGCTGGAAGCCGGACGGTTCGGTCATGGAAACGACCACCCACAATTTCGACGCGCTTTCCAACCGGTTGCGGGAACTGGCTTTTCTTAACAAGGGCCTGAAAATTACGATACGCGACGAACGGCTTTCCAATCCCAAGGTCCACGACTTCAAGTTCGAGGGCGGGGTGAAAAGCTTCGTGGATTACCTTAACGAAAACAAAAACGTGTTGTACAAAGAGCCGGTTTACTTCGAAGGTGTCCGCGACGACGGCATGGGCGGCAACGTCGAGATTGAATGCGCCATTCAGTACAACGACGGTTTCAACGAGATTATGTACTCGTTCGTAAACGACATCAATACCAGGGAAGGCGGCACCCATTTGGTGGGTTTCAAATCCGCCCTTACGCGAACCCTGAACGAGTTCCTTAAAAAGTCCAAACACCTGAAGAAAATGGACAAGGACGAAACCCTTTCCGGCGACGACGTGCGGGAGGGGCTTACCGCGGTGCTTTCGGTGAAGGTGCCTAACCCGCAGTTTGAGGGCCAGACCAAGGGCAAACTGGGGAATTCGGAAGTCAAGGGCCTTGTCGAGTCGCTGGTGAACGAGCAACTGGAACTGTACTTCGACCAGCATCCGGACGTTATAAACAATATTCTGGAAAAGTCGGTGCTTGCCGCCAAGGCCCGCATTGCCGCACGCCAGGCGCGGGACGCAACCCGGCGCAAGAACGCCATGGATTCCGCCGGACTGCCGGGCAAACTTGCGGACTGCTCCGAAAAGGACCCCGCCAAGTGCGAACTGTTTATAGTGGAAGGCGACTCCGCCGGCGGTTCCGCCAAGGGTGGCCGCGACCGGAAATACCAGGCGATTCTTCCGCTTTGGGGCAAAATGCTGAACGTGGAAAAACAGCGTATCGAGAAGGTCATTACCAACGAAAAGCTCCAGCCCATAATCGCCAGTATAGGCGCAGGTTGCGGCAACGAATTCGACGTTTCCAAAATCCGGTACCACAAAGTTATTATCATGGCGGACGCCGACGTTGACGGTTCGCATATCCGCACCCTGCTTCTTACGTTTTTCTACCGGTACATGACGGCGCTTATCGAAAAGGGGCACGTTTACCTTGCCATGCCTCCGCTTTACAAGGTCAGTTACGGCAAAAAGATTTTCTACGCTTACGACGATGCCGAAAAAGATCGCATTCTTGCCGAATCCGGCAGGGACACCGAAAAGGTCGATGTACAGCGTTACAAGGGTCTTGGCGAAATGAACCCGGACCAGTTGTGCGACACCACAATGGATCCCGTAAAGCGGAACATCATTCAGGTTCACATGGACGACCTGGTTGAAGCCGAGCGTATTTTTACCACGCTTATGGGAGAGGTTGTTGCACCCCGGCGTGCTTTCATAGAGGAAAACGCGCTGCTGGTTAGCAATCTGGACGTGTAAGGCTTTACTATGGGGCCTTTTCTTCTGGTTTTCCTTGCGGTGTTGGGCGCCGGCGCTTTTGGCAGCGTCATTTACCTGGCCGTCTCAAAGAAATCCAGTTTCAAGGTTCGCATTGCCGCGCTTTTTGCGCTGGGGCTGATGGTTCTGACCGTAATTATATGTCTGCTCGTTATTTTCGCGGTGCCGGTGGTAGAGGTTGGCCCTCCGGTTGCGGTGGACGCGCCGCCTGTCGAGCCGCCTCCAAACGTGGGGACAAGCAACAACGTGCTGCTGATGCTTATCGTGTTTCTGCTTCTAATGTTCCTTTTGGTTCTGGTTCTGTCGTTGCGGGAACAGCGGAAAAAGAAGCCCGGGACGTAAACCCCGGTTCGCAGACCGCTAACCGGTTGGTCTGTTCAGCAAATTCAGCGCCAAGTCAACTTCCGCTATGCTTATACCCAGTTCGGAGGCGATTTCCTGGGACGGTATGCCGTTGGCGGACATTTCGGCGATTTGCACTTTAAGCTTGGACTTTACCGACGGGGCGTTTGCAGCCTGCGGCGCTTTTTCCGTTGCGTCCGCGTCCATCCCGGCGGAAGCTGTGGAAACATCGGCAGTTTGGGCCTGGGTGCGCCGGCTTTTCCTCTGTTTTTTACCAGGGGGCACTTCCGCAGCGGCGTTTTCGTTTCCGGCGGCCGCCGGCATGGCGGTTTCGCCTAGGGGCTCCGTTTCCGCAGCGATCGCTTCCGAAGGCGGCGTTCCGGAGGACACCGGTTCCGCCTGAAACAAAGACGGATGTTCCTGCGGGGGAGGGCGATATTCCGCGGGGGCCAGGGTATTCCTGCCCAGGCTGTCGTACAGGACTTCGCTGCTGCGACCGCGTTGCATTTCCTTAACGTACACCGCTATGCGCTTGTCCGTATCGTCAAGCAGTTTTTTTAAGATTTTGATCCGTTCTTCGACCAGCAGTGAATCCCGGTCCGTAATCGTGTCTATGGCGGCAATCAGGCCGTCAATTTCCTTGCGGTAAACTTCAACCTGCTGCGTAACGGCGGTTTCCCGCCTGATGTACCAGCGAAAATAGAAAAAACTAACAACACTGATGCAAAAACCAAGCAGGGCAAAAACCAGTGGTACCACCGCACTCCCTCAAAAGTTTATGTCAATATTTTTGCCAAGCCTGGGATCGCGCAAAACGGCGGACTGCGCCTGCTTATACCCATCGGAACCATTCTTGGCGTTGCCTCTTCCCCTTTTTCCATCCCCATGCCCCTTTCTGCCTTGCTCTTTAACCTTTTCCGAGCCGTCGTCGCCGGCGTTTTGCGTTTCGTGCACAGTTTTGGCCTGTTCGTCGGTCTTGCGCTGAAGCTGAACCCCCTGCATCGCCTGCTGAACGGCAAGCCCCTCCCGTTGGGCCAACTGCGTTTTGGCAACCTTGTCCAACTGGGAAAAAAGTATTTGCAGGTCAATTGGTTGAATAGCCATCGGGGCCCTTTATAACCTCCTTGTCCGGTTCCTCGTACTTGGAAACCCTTATAAGACCGCCTTCCAGGATAAAGGTTACCGCTTTGTATTCGGTAATAACCTCTTCCCTGATGTCCCGGATCATTACCTTTACCCCCGGGAACACTTTTGCCGAAGCCGAAACCTTTCCCCTGGTTTTCAGTTTGCCCAAGTACGCCTTGACTTGCTTTATTTTTTCGTCGTTCTCCCTCTGCTCTTCCATAAGGATGTCGCGCCTGTCGATCAGTTCCTCCAGATACATTTGCTTGTCTTCCGAGAGGGCCCTCTTCTGCTGCTTGATGTTGATGAGAGTCTGCATGTTGATTTTGATTTCGTCAAGTTCCTTTTCGGTGTTGTCCTTCACCAGTTCCAGCCTGGACAGTTCTTCCTTGCTTGCCGGATCGAAACCAACCTCGCAGATGGTTTCCGTACCGCTTGTGGGATTTCCCAGTATTTTGGCGTTGATTTCCTCGCTGGCGCGCAGTCTGCCGCCCACGATGCTCGCCCGTTTTCCCTGGCAGATAATCCTGTAGAGAGCGTCGATGTTGGAGTTGATGATACCGTCGGAAGCGAAAACCATGTTCCCGGTTTGTATGTTGGCGTTCTGGATAAACCGCGCCCAGAGCGACTTCCCGGCGCGTATGTTGCCGCCGCCCTTTCCGTTTATACCCTGGTGTATGATAATATCGCCTTCGGCATCCAGTTCCGCTTTTTCGATGGAGCCGTGGACTTCGATGTTTCCGGCGGCCTTTACGGAGAAACCGTCTTCGACATCTCCCTTTACGATTACCGTTCCCAGGAAGATAATGTTTCCGGTTTCCAGGCTTACGTTGTTTTCGACCATAAGCACCGGTTCCACGTTTATTTTACCGTTGACGATTACAACCCGGCCGCTGATGTCGGAGAAAATAGAGTCGCCCTCTTCCGAGGCGTGTACGTTTTCCCCCAACGGCAGACTTATGTCCATGCCGTTTTTCGCGGGGAGCATCTTTCCGGTAACCGTTTCGCCCTGAATGCCCTTCTGCGGCGGAATCTTTTTGGCCAGAAGCTGGTTTTCGAACACGTTCTGGATTATGTTAAGTTCCTTGAAGTCAATCTTGCCGTCGGTGCCTTCCCTGAGCCGCGCCTTGGTTTGATCCGTTTCGAACCTGTACTCCATGTAGGCGCTTTTGCCGTCCGCAGCCTTGGAACCCACCGCCACTTCGACGTCTTCCCTGTATATGGGCTGGTCCGCAAAGTCCCGCAGGAAATCCTCTTTAATTCCGTGGACCACCCGGTTGTTTTTCAGCGTGGTAATGTACGACTCGTAAGGTATATCGCAGCCGCCCTCACCGGGGGGAGACACCGTTATGAAGGCCTGCATATCTTCGTTGGCTATCCTTACCGCGACAACGCTGTCGTTGTACGAATGGTGATCGAAATCGCCGACCTTGACGAACACGCCTTCCGCTTTGTTAACCGTTTTGGAGACCAGGCCGGCGTTAATGTTTGCCGCTCTTCTGTCCTGGAGAAGCTGCTGGACATACAATTCCGAGGCGCTCTTTCCGTTGCCCTGAGGAGCAGTAACTTTAAGAAGCACGTCGCCGCCGGATTGCAGAAATACAAAGGCCATTCCGTCCCGGTCTTCGATAACCGGCTCTTTGTCTTCCGTATCGACCGTGTCGCCGGATTCCGCCTGCTTTTTCTTGGCCATGGCAATCCGTTCGTAGGCCTGAATGCACCAGTCTTTTTTCCACATGCCCCAGAAACCCGGGAATCCGCGTTCCAGAATCTCGTATTCGACCCGGAACATTGGAACGCCAAGCAGTGTCGCGGCATCGGCGACGGCAAGTTCCAGAGTGGAACCGTGAGCCTCGACGCTTTGCACGGCCCGATCCCGCTCCAGATTGTTCCTTACGATTTCCTGAATCTGGGCAAAGTCGATCATTGAACCCCCTACACTGGTACCACGTTTTTGGGATGCGCCCGAGACGGACGCTCCCGCTTATATTATCGGCACACAGGGCGGTAAAACTATATTATACCCTTGCGGATATTGGTCAGCTTTGAACGCAGGCGAAGTATGGCTTTGGTATGAAGCTGCGAGACCCGCGATTCGGTAACCTCAAGCACTTTCCCAATGTCCTTCAGCGTCAGGTCCTCGTAGTAGTAGAGGATGAGGATCTTCCGTTCCTTGTCCGGAAGCTCGTTGATTGTCGTTATGATGACCTGGCGGATAACTTCCTTCTCCATTATCACGTCCGGATTCAGGCTGGCCGGCGACTCTATGGAATCCACTATGGAAACCCTGTCCTTTTCGTCGCCGGAAAACCACACGTCGTTAAGCGAAAGTATCGACGTTCCGGAGATTTTCTGAATGGTTTTCAGGTACTCGTCCTCGTTCATGCCCATCGCCTTGGCGATTTCCTGGTCGGAGGCGGTTCTTCCCAGTTGGGCCTCCAGCGAGCTTACCGTCGTTTCTATTTCCCTGGTTTTCTGCCTTACGGAACGCGGCACCCAGTCTATCTGCCGGAGTTCGTCGAAAATCGCCCCGCGAATGCGCGTTACGGCGTACGTTTTGAACTTTACGTTTTTTTCCGGGTCGTACTTGTCAATGGCGTCGATTAGGCCGAAAACCCCAAAGCCTACCAGGTCGTCGAACTCAACGTTCTGGGGCATCCCCATGGCGACCTTTCCGGCAACGTACTTTACCAGCGGCGCATACTGTTTAATGAAAGCTTCCCGGAGCGCCGGATTTCGTGTTTTGCGGTATTCCAGCCAGCGCTCCTCTTCCGATTTATCTTCCGGCAAGACCGCCGGGACGGCGTTCTCCATAAATTATCCTCTTTTTTCTTTCGCCAGCACTGTACGTATGCCCACTGCAATTTCCTTGGGGCTAAAATCCCCCTGCATTTCCACCGACTTGTTTCCCGTGGTTTTCCGTTCCACCGGGGCAACCTCCTCCGAGCCGGCGGCTCTGCCGCTTGACAGGGCCTGAAAAAGATCGCCCATGGAGTCCTCCGTGTCGCCGGCGGTTAGGCCGTCGAAAAACGACGAAAAGTCCCCAAGTCCGCTTTCGGCCAACGAAGTATCCGACCCTTCGGTATCGTCGGAAGTAAAACTGAAATCCCCCAGATCAGAAGTATAGCTGTTTACGGGCGATTGGTCTATATCCCCGACCTTTCCCGTCGGCGCTTCCGGAAAAGCGCCCATTTCCGGAAGCTCTCCCGCCGGCGTTTCCGCTTCAATTCCGGAGCCGGCGTTTTCCGGCGGCCTGGCAACCAGATCCGCGATGTTCCCTATGCCTTCAAGGCCGTACGAGTCGCCGGGCAAGGCGGCATCGGCGGAGTCCCCCACGGTGATGCTAACCTTGGGGGTTGCCGGCGTTTCCGGAGGCGCTTCCTTGGAGAAGTCCGTCTGGAAAATACCGCCGCCAACGTCCCTTTGGGGTTCGTGAATCAGCAAATCCGGAATAAACGTGTTTATAAGCGCCCACGCGCCGCACCCCATGCCGAAAAACAAAACGCCAAAAATAAAGGCGTGCAACAGCGCCCGGGGCACGTCGCCCGGCCCAAAAATATTCACCAGGAAGGCAAGCAGGAACGCCCCGCCCGCCGGAAAAACAGCCCATTTTACGTTAAACATTCCCTATGTTCCCTCCTGCGAACGACCGAATATTCTTCTGAACATAGCCCCAAAACCCGCCGGTTTTATCGGGTTGCTTTTGTCCATGCGGGCCACCAAATGCTGAACGCAGATACTCGCCTTGCACTTGGGGTCCAGAACCATGAACGGTTTCTGCTGGCGTACCGCGCCGACCACGGCCTGGTCTTCGTAAACAAAACCAAGGTAGTCCATTTTTAGGTTCAGAAACTGCCCGGCTATGTTTATCATTCTGTCAGCGACATTTTTGGCTTCCGCCGCACCGCGCGCCCTGTTTACCACCAGTTTGAGTTCCATGTCGATGGACTTGTACTCCGTGGCGATAATCTTGATTATACTGTACGCGTCGGTTATTGCGGTAGGCTCCGGAGTGGTAACGATAATGGCATCGTCCGCCGCCGCGATAAAATCCAGAACGTTGCTGGAAACGCCGGCCCCGGTGTCGATAAGAATGATGTCGGCAAAGGACAGCGAATTCATGTCTTCGATAAAGTCCTGGCGTTCCTTTCTGCCCATGTTCGCGATTTGCGAAAAACCGGAGGCCCCGGCGACTATCGAAATGCCGTACTCGGTCTCGACCAGAATCTCCTGCATTGACTTCTGCTTTTTGATAACGTGGTAGAGGTTGTACTTCGGGATAAGGTTGAACATGACGTTGATGTTGGCAAGCCCCAAGTCCGCGTCCATGACAACCACCTTCCGGCCTATTCGCGCAAAGGCCAGCGCCATGTTCACCGAAAGGTTGGTTTTTCCCACGCCGCCCTTTCCGGAACTTATGGTGATAATGCGGGTTTTCCGCTCCTCCCTGTTTTCGGTACCGGCAAGAGCGCCGGCGGAGTGCATTTGGGCTCTTCGTCCCAGACCGGTTCGCGTGTGCGCCCTTTTTTGCCTCATCAGCTCGCGCAGTTTTTCAGCCTGATCTTCCATACCTGTAGCTCCTAAAATTGCTCCGCCTGCGAGGCGGGGAAACGTTTCTGGATGGCTTCCCTGTTAACCCGGAATTCCTCCAGGTTGATAAGGAACTGGACAACGTTCGCTTTTCTTATGTCCCAGGGAGTCTGCCCGTGGGTTATGTACGACACCGGTTTGTCCTTTTCCGCCAGCGCGGAAATGATGTTGCCGACGTGTCTGGTTTCGTCAAGTTTGGTAAGCAGAACGGCCCTGTAGTTGAACGGTTCGAACTGCTGCATTATGTGAAGAAGATCGCCGGTTTTTGTCCCGGCGGTAAGCGTAAGATGCATTTCGGCCTTTGGCCCGCAGGCATCCAGAAACTGCTTCATTTCGCCAAGCCCTTTCGAGTCCTTTGGACTTCTGCCTATCGTGTCGATAAGAATCAGGTCGGCCACTTCCCGGTGCAGGTCTATTTCCCTTTGCAAATCCCGGAAGTTGTCCGGGAACGAAACCGGAATCCCCATTATTTTGGCGTATTTTTCCAACTGATGCTGAGCGCCAACGCGAAACGCGTCGATGGTAATCATCTGGACGGAGCGAACCAGGTCGCCGGAAATCTTGTCCAGCCCGTAGTTCGCGGCCAGTTTAGCCACGGTGGTGGTTTTACCGACCCCGGTGGGGCCGACCAGAACCATTATCCGCGCCGAATGGTCGTCGCCCACTTTCCGGGGCGGTTTTTGCGGGGTGGGGTAAATCTTTACGCTTTCCCCAATCCATTCCAGAAAGCGGTCCTGGGCAAGATCGAAGTTTTCCAGCGTGTCCAGCGGCAGTTCCTTGCGGGCGCGTTCCATAAGGTCCGCAGTGTACCGCATCGAAAAATCGTTCAACCGGAGCATCTCCGCTATGCGTTCCAGAGTGGGGTGGTCCTTTTTGCTCCCGGCCCCGGACCCCAGTTTTTCCTCTATTTGTTTCAGCTTGTCCAGTATTTCCTGGCGGTCGTCTTCCCGGTCTTCCCGCTTGCGGACTTCCTTGATAATCTTTTCCGGATCCTTGCCGGCGGCGGCAAGCACCTTTTTTTTGGCCTCCGCAAAATCCAGCGTGGTCCCCCCCCCTCCCCGGAAGAAACCGGTGGGGTAAGACGAGGGCACGGCTATCGGCTGCCTGTTCCGGAACTCCGACGACGGCACGGCCTGTTCCGCCATCGGCGGCGCGGGTCCGGGATTGCCGCCCTGAAAACCAAACTGCGAAAGGTGAAACTCCACTTCCACTTCCTCGCGGGGAAACATGCCGAACAAGCCCCTGGACGAAATGGTCTTTTCCCGGAGAATGACAAAGTGGATGCCGTATCGCTTTACGATTTTTTCAACGCAGTCTCCCTTGCTTGCGCCCCGCATAACCAGTATATCCAGTGCCATTTGTTACGACTCTCCACCTTCCAGCTTTATCATTCCCACGGCTTCCGGAAGAATGTCCTGAGCTATTTCCTGAACGGAAAGCACGGCCAACTCCGGAAGTTCCCTGTCGGTCGAGTTTCGCACCAGCAAACGCGCCTGCTCCGAACAGAGTACGACCGGCAGGAAACCGCGATTCCGGACGGCAAGGAACGCCTTGTTTACCGCCCTGATCCACGCCTGCCGCGTCGGCGGATCCAGCGCACAGATTGGCCCGGACGGGGTTTCGACTTTGCAGTCGAAAATCTTCTGTTCCAGTTCCGGCGCTATGGTAAGCACGCGCAGCCGCCGGTCTTCGTCGGCGTACTGGTGGCAAATCTGGCTTCCCAGAGCCTGCCGCACTTTTTCCACCAGGAACCAGACGTTCTTGGAAAGCGGCGCGTATTCGGCAATCGCTTCCAGTATCGTTACCATGTTGCGGATGGATACCCGCTCCCGCAGCAAACCGTGGAGTATCTTCTGAATTTTTACCACCGGAATTCCAAGCTCCGGACGCATAACCTCGTCCACCACCGCCGGATACTTGCCGCGCAGCGCGTCCATCATCGCCTGCGTTTCCTGCATTCCAAGTATGTCCGCCGCGTTGCGCTTGATTATCTCGGTAAGGTGCGTCGCGATAATCGACGGCGGATCCACAACGGTATAACCGGCGCGTTCCGCGTCGTCGCGTTTTTCCTCCCTAACCCAGAGCGCCGGAAGTCCAAACGCCGGGTCCACCGTCTGCTCGCCGGGAATCTCTTCGCTTACCATGCCGGGAACCAGACACAGGAAATGGCCAAGGCGTATTCTTCCCCGGCCCACGTCCACGCCCTTAATCTTGAAGCAGTACTCCGACGGATCCAGCGAAATGTTGTCCATGATATGCACTTTTGGAATAACAAGCCCCAGTTCCAGCGCGGACTGCCGCCGCACACCCTGCACGCGTTCAAGCAGATCCGCGCCCTTCTCCTTGTCAACCAACGGAATAAGCCCGTAACCCAGTTCCAGCGAAAGCGTGTCCAGCGGAACCACCGGCGGAATCTCCCCGGTTTCCTCCTTGCTTTTCTTCGCCGCCTCGCCGGATTTCGCCATCATCTGGCTGAAGCTTTCCTCGGCTTTCTGTTTACGGCCAACAACGTAGGCGGCAAAACCCATCAGTCCGGCCAGCGGAAGTATCACCACCGTGGGGAAACCGGGCAGCAGCGCAAGCACAAAGAAAACCGCCGCGCCAATCCAGTAGACCCGCGCCGAAATCGTAAACTGTTTGGAAGCCTGTTCCGCCAGCGCGCCGGTGGACGCGGCCCTGGTTACCACGATACCCATGGCCGTGGAAATAAGGAACGTTGGAAGCTGGGTTACCAACCCGTCGCCGATAGCAAGCCTGATGTAGGTTTGCACCGCTTCCCCCGGAGCCATATCGAGCATGGTCATGCCGATAATCATCCCGGCGATCATCTCCAAAAGGATTATAAAAATACCGACCTTGACGTATCCGGAAATGAACTTGCTGGCACCGTCCATGGAGGCGTAAAAATCCGATTCCTTCTGAACCTGGGTTTTGCGCTTTTGGGCTTCCTCCTCGGAAATTATGCCGGAACTAAGTTCCGCGTCGATAGCCATCATTTTTACCGGCATACCGTCCAATGCGAACCGGGCCGCCACTTCGGAAATACGGGTGGCGCCTTTGGTAATAACCGCAAGCTGCACCGCGATGAACACGATCAACAGCAAAAGACCGATAACAATGCCAAGGTTCTCCGGCTGTCCGGGCCTGGTTCCGCCGACGACAAAGTCGGAGAAGGCCAATATCATTCGGCCCTGGAAATCCCTGCCGTCGGCAAGTATAAGCCGCGCGGAGGAGACGTTCAGGGCAAGGCTGAAAACGGTAGCCACCAGAAGCACAGTGGGGAACAGGCTGAACTCCGTGGGTTTGGCGGAGTACAAAACTATCAGCAAAACAACCAGGGCAAAAGCCAGATTCAACCCCATGAACAAATCCAGAAGCATCGGGGGCATGGGAATGACAATGAACATGACAACCGCTACAACGGCAAGTCCTATAATGTAATCCTTTATGCCCCGGAGTGGGGAGGCGGAAACCCCGTTCGTGCCGCCCATACGTGCTACGTCAGACATTTAGCCTCCTCATGCGCTTGCCCTGCCCTGTTCCGGAATGTCGGAATCCGAGTCCAGCCCCATGGCGGCGGCCGCCGCCGCTTTCGCCGCCTCTGCCGCCGCCGCCGCGGCTTTTGCCCTTTTCCGGCGTTCGTTGATATGATGCACGTTGCGAAATATCGCCACGATAACGTTGTAGTAGGACGCGGGGATAAACGCGCCCACTTCTATTTCCTTGTACAGTGCCTGCGCCAGCGGCTTGTTCTCCACCATGGGAACGCCGTGTTCCTTGGCAATCTCGCGTATGCGTGCCGCCAGACCGTCGGTACCCTTGGCGCTCACCATCGGGCTTTCCATGCCAATCTGGTACTCCAGGGCCACGGCGTAGTGGGTCGGGTTTGTGATTACCACGTCCGCCCGGGGAACGGTGGCCGGCAGATTCTGTCGAAGCAGATTCTGGAAACGGTTGCGAATCCGGTTTTTTATCTGCGGATCCCCCTCGTAGGTTTTCATCTCCTTCTTGATTTCCTCTTTGCTCATCTTGTTCCGTTCTTTGAACCGCCAGCGCTGGAAGATGAAATCCGGAATCGACAGGATAAACAGCAGAATCGCGCAGGTAATAAGAATGCGGCTTGCTATGGAAGCCACCGCGGTAAGCCCGTTCCAGAGGCCGGCCCGTTGCAGGTTTACCAGCTTTTCGAAATCCAGCCGGATAAAGGCGAAGGCCACGCCGCCGATGATAAGCATTTTTACAATCGATTTCCAGAAGTTCCAGATGCCGTCCGCCGAGAATATCCGTTTCACGAACTGTCCGAAACGCGGAATAACCTTTGTAAAATTCGGCGTGATGGATTTAGTTGCAAACGGCAGCGGAAGCCCAATCTGGATTATGTTGGAAACCAGAGCCGCAACCATGGCGACGAAAAGTATGGGCAGCGACAGTCTTGCCATGTACGACAAAAACGCGCCCATGATAATACCGTCCTGGGTTGGGTCCAGTTCCGTAGCCCTGGTAAAGAAAAAGCGCAGCATTTCCACGCAGGTGCGCAACATCCGGGGTGCCATAAACATTAACACCAACGCGGGCAGAAGCAGGGTAACGGCCCCGCTAAGCTCCTGGCTTTTGGGAACCTGCCCTTCCTCTTCCCGCAGTTTTCGCAGCTTGTGTTCGGTGGGCTGTTCGGTTTTGCCCTCTTCCTCCGCGTCGTCGGAAAACCACTGGAGGTGAACGCGGGCGGCCAAATCCGGGGCCGGGGAACGCCGGAAAACACCGCCAAAGTCGTTATGCGCCCGCCATTCCCGGCGGCAGGTTTGCGCCGTCATAACCAGCCCCCGTATTCGATCTGCCGGCCTATTCTGGTGTAGAGTTCCTGAATGCTGGCAAAGGCCGAATTGATAACGCCGGCGAAAGCCTCCACCATAAAGGGGAGGGACGCGAACAGAACCACGTAGCCCACCATAATCGCGATGGGGAAGCCTTCGGAAAGTATGTTGATCTGCGGCGCCGCCTTGGAGATAAGCCCGGTGGTAAGCGAAACCAAAAACAGCGTTCCCAGCATGGGCAGCGAAATTACTATCGCGTCCATGAACAAACGCGAAAGACCGGTGGCCATCATGCTGACCACCGGTTCCCGTCCTTCGATTAGCGCGAGGACGCTTAGGCTTTGCACCGAGCGCCAGAAGCCGCCCAGAAACAGCTCCCGGAAACCGCCGATAACAAGAAACACCATCATGGCGATCAAGTGCAGAAACTGACCTATCAGCGGGTTTTCCACCTGCGCCAACGGATCGAAGGCCGCCGAAGCGGCAAACCCCATTTGCAGCGAAAAGAACTGGCCCGCCGTCGTAAACGCGGCAAAAATAACCGTGAGGAAGAACCCCAGGATTATGCCAATAATGGCTTCCCCTATCACCAGAAGCAGAAACTGGAAACTGAAGGGCTCGTAGCGCAGATCGGTAATCAGATGCAGGCCACCCAGTTGCGGAACCGCGACGGCTCCAACCCCGGCGACACCCATCTCGCCGGCGGGCGTTCCCTCCACCGCGAAAATCTCCGCAGTGGGCAGCACGGTAAACGCCGCCATTCCCGCCAGGGCAAACTTCGCGGCCCGGGGAATCGCCTCCGACGACAAAAGCGGCGCGGTCTGGATCATAGCAAAAGCCCGGACGGCGATCAGCAGGAACACCGGCCCGTAGTCGAGAATATTGCTTATGACAAGACCGTCCACCACTCAACTTTTCTCCTACCTTGCAATCCCGGAAATACGCATAAACAGTTCCGTGGTATAGTTCCCTAAAATGCTGAACCCAAGCCCGCCCAGAAGCGCGAGCATTCCCATAATGGCAAATATCTTTGGCACAAACGTGAGGGTCTGTTCCTGAATCGAAGTGGTGGCTTGCAGTATCGCTATCACCAGACCAACGATAAGCGCGGAAAGCAGCAACGGGGACGCAATCATCAATACGTGAAGTACCGCCTGACGCAAAATAAAAGTCGCTTCGCCTAAACTCATCCCTGCCTCCTACCTATAAAAACGATCGCACCAATTGATCCGTCAACAACGACCACCCGTCCACCAGAACAAACAGTATCAGCTTGAACGGCATGGAGATCATGATTGGCGGCAGCATGATCATACCCATGGACATAAGCGTACTGGCGACAACCATGTCGATAACGATGAACGGAATGAAAAGCAGAATGCCTATCATAAACGCCACCGTTAGCTCGCTAAGTATAAACGCCGGAACCAAGACGTAAGTTGGAACATCCGCCAGGGTTTCCGGCCTGTCCAGCCCGCGCATCGCCATGAAAAGCCTTATGTTTTCCGGGCGGCCCGACATTTGGCTGAACATAAAAAGGCGCAGCGGGGCTTCCGCTTCCCGGAAAGCGGTCTCCACGGAAATTTCGCCGGCCGCCAGGGGCTGTATGGAATTGCTGTGAATAGTCTGAAAAGTGGGCCACATGATAAACACCGTAAGAAAAAACGCTATGCCCATTAACACCTGCGTAGGCGGAACCTGTTGCAGCGAGAGAGCGCGTTTCACGAAGTCCAGAACGATGGCAATCCGGAGAAAACTTGTCATAAGTATGATAATGCTGGGCGCAAGCGACAGCACGGTAATGAGCAAAAGAAGCTGGAGGGTAAAGGCCACTTCCTGTCCGGTTTCCGGATTCCGCACGGTCAAATCTATAAAGGGTATGGCCGGCGGCGGAGGCGGGGGCGGCAACGCCATGGTTCCCTGCGCCGGATCGAAGGGGAACGGAACCGGCTGAGCCCGCGCCAGAACCGGGGAAAAACAAAGGAGCAGGACAAACACGGCTACCGAACGTCTCATAACTACATCCCCTTGAGCCTTTCGCTGCGTTTCCGTATGTTCTCCGGAGTGGACGAATCCGAGTCCGCCGGCAAACCGAACTTGCGAAGCATGGACTTGAAGTTGGGGATTCGCGACGCTGCGGCTGCGGTTTTGCGGGAGTCCTCCAGAAGCATAGCGTCCACGATTTCCTTGTCAGTTATTTCGCTGATTAGGTTTACCCCGTGTTCCGCCGCGCCCACGAGCCACGCCTGGGAACCAACGGAAACGACATGTACGCCCCGGTTTGTCCCCAGCGCGGTGGTGGCAAGCACTTTCAGAAAAGGGTCTTTTGTCGAGCGGCCGCCCTGCGACGCCCTTTTTAGCAGATACACAAGGCCGTAGATCGCCACGGCGACCGCCGCAAGGGTCAACAGCACCCGGATTATCGCGCCCAGCGAGATACCGGCGGCGAGGCCTCCTTCGCCGTCGCCCAACACGGGCATTCCGGCGTCCAGGTCTATGCCGGCATCCCTGGCTCTAAGCGCCGCATCACGAGCCGCCGCAAACACCGAATACGGTACGCTGACCCCGTCCCAGTCGTCCTCTTCCCGGGCTATAAGCGCCGCATCACGAGCCGCCGCAAATACCGAATACGGCACTTCGTCCCCACCCCAGGCACTATGCGCGGCACTAAGCGCGACCGCGATTACCTCATCATCCGGTACCTCGCCCGCGTAATTTGGCCCGGGTTCATTCTGCGCGAAGACCCCGGCGCGTGGCAGGACAAGCAGACATCCAAAGAGTAGTATGGTGAATAGTGCGCGGAATGCGCGTACAGACAATTTAGTTCCCCCCCCGAAATCAGAACTCTTTTACGTTTTCATTATAGGCCGCCTAAAAAAATGTTTCAAGCGGAAAACCTCCGTTTGTCAACGGAAAATCGGCGTTCCACAGGATAAACTTGCGGTTTCGCCGTTTTCGCTGTTTTGAGGCGTACAAACCGGAACGCGAACCGCAAGGTCCAAACGCCGCTGTTTGTTCCGCCCTGTTTTTGTACCGCGGAAAAACCCATAACATGGGTTTAACCGGCGGCTCAACCTTCCGGTTTCTTACCCCATTCCGTTCATGCGCTCGGCCGGAGAAACAATCTCCGTAACGCGAACGCCGAAGTTTTCGTCGATAACCACGACTTCGCCCTTGGCGATAAGCTTGTGGTTTACCAGAATGTCAACAGGCTCACCGGCCAGCTTGTCGAGTTCGATGATCGTACCCTCACCCATGGCAAGGATTTCCTTGATCAGCTTACGTGTGCGGCCCAGTTCGACGGTCATTTCCATGTACACGTCCATGATAAGCCCGATGTTGCCCGACTCCTGAGTGCCGCCGTGTGGCATCAGATTGGGGAACTGCACGGATTGAACGTTGGTCTGCCCATAAGGCATCCCCCCGCCCACGGAATCCATTCCTATCCCCCCCATTCCCATCTGCATCCCACTCATATTCATTCCTCCAATACCGCCTGGCATCATGCCTGGTGCGGCACCTTTTGTGGCTTGGGCCTGGCCCCCGCCGGACAGTGCTTTCGCAATATCCGTCGCGACCGTTGGTCCCATTACCTCCCAAATCTGGAATAAATTCCCCCCTCCTAAATCCAACTGATATGTCGCGGCAACAAAGTCCCCTGCGGGCAAAGCCACGACAGTCTTAAGTATATTGGTTGCCTCGGGCGGAACCGAAGCAATCGATTTGTTTCCCGTTTTGTCCGCAAGCGCGGTTATCTGGTGTCCAACCATTTGCGAAACGACTTCGCCAATTACCGACATGGCCATTTCGTCAAGCTGGATGTTTTCTTCCTTGTTCATCAGGCTGGCGATGGATTTTGCCCCCGATTCCGGGATGATGAACATGTGCTCGCCGGGGAAACCGGAGCTGAAGTCCACCTTGACCACCGTTACGGTTTCCGGAAGCTGCGCCAGGAAAACGTCGCGCCCGTTAACGGTAACCTGCGGCCCGGACAGACTGACGCCTGCCCCGGTCATCATGGAAAGGTTGGACGACTGTGCGCTTGTGGTCGAGGCGAGGAACGCTTCCAGGGCTTTCTTTTCGGCATCCGACATGCCCTTTGGGGCGGCAACGGTCGCCGCCGGGGCTCCACCGCCGGATAACAATGCGTCTATTTCGTCCTGAGAAAGAGCGCCATCACTCATCATCATAACAATACCTCCCAACTTGCCCGCCAGTCCAAATTCACCCTCGCATTTACCATCAATTCGGCAGTTATCTCCTTAATCAGCCGTCTTAATTAGTATCGACAGTTACTGGCCGTTCCTTTAATATCTTCAAAAAACATCCATCACGTCAAGCCGGTCGAAGGTAATGCTTCGGATTCTTGCGCTGGTAAGGTAACGGGTGTTGAGTAAATCCATGATTTCCCGTTTAAGCCTCAACTCGTTCTCCGGCCTGAGTTCCTCGGCGGTCCTCTGGGCAAAAAACCTCCTGGTAAAGTCCCGCAGTTCGAACTGCCTTTGGAACAGTTCCGCCGAGGCCGTTGTGTCGCCCACGTCAAAACCAAGGTTCATTACCACCGACACGGTACGCGGGGGCGAGTCCCTTGTCTGGGTGTTGATCGTTCCGATGTCAGTAAACCAGGACAATTGCGGCGGAGTCGCCACGAAGGGCGAATTAGGATCAACACTCCAGGCTGTCCTTTCACGATCCCGGACGCTCATGACCGTAAAGAGGGGAGATTGAACTAGTGCACCATGAAACCCAAAAGCATTGAATATCTCTGGACTTCCCGCGATAATCAAAGGCAGGAGGGGCACATGCTCAAACCCAACATCAAGTACAAAGTGACGCTGACCGAAGAGGAGCGCGAG